>Ga0137412_10003074_pt1 | contig 13321 bp, 5 predicted proteins | sample CZODoug2_1_16fun_FD_122160 | JGI IMG/M metagenome (GOLD analysis project Ga0137412, IMG submission 122160) | Vadose zone soil fungal communities from Angelo Coast Range Reserve, California, USA - CZODoug2_1_16fungal (Hybrid Assembly) | ecosystem: Environmental > Terrestrial > Soil > Vadose zone... | reverse complement strand
CCGGGAATGAACCAGCCTTCGACGTGCTGCGTGCAAAACCGGTTCGGAAGATCCCCCGACAACGCGCAGAACTCTACGCGTTTCAAATTTGCTCCCGGCGGGGGTTGGTGTGGCACAGTTGGTTCCGGCCACGCCGCGCGCAGACTATCGATAATCTGAAACAGTAGCGGCGCTGCCGCAGTGCGGCCGACAAACGCCGGGTTGGCGCGCCCATCGAAATTTCCAACCCAAACCCCGAGCACGTAATGATCGAACACCGCGATTGACCAGGCGTCCCGAAAACCATGCGACGTTCCCGTTTTCCAATAAACCCGCGCACTGTGATTTCCGTCTACGCAATTCATTTCCGGTCGCGGCACATTGCCAAGCATTTCCAGCGTCAGAAACGCGGCTTCCGGCGAAAGAATTCCTTTTGGCTTTGCAATGCGGTCGCGCGCCGTGAATCGCAGCGGTCGCAGTTCGCCATTGTTCGCGAGCGCAGCATAAAGCCGCACCAAATCCTGCAGCGAAACTTCTGCCCCACCCAGCGGAAGCGCGAGACCGTAAAACGATTCGGCTTTCGGCAGACGTACGTCGGCTGTGCTCAGAAATTGGTAAAGCGTGGGATGCGCCAGGTGCGACGTGAGTTCCACTGCCGGCACATTACGGCTGCGCGCCAGCGCGTCGCCTGCGCGGATCGGTCCGAGAAATTCGCGATCGAAATTTTCGGGATTGTATTCACCAAAACTGCGCGGTGCGTCGGCCAGAATTGATAACGGATGAATCAATCCTTGCTCGAGCGCCAGCGCGTAAACGAACGGTTTCAACGTCGAACCCGGCGAGCGCGCACTGCGCGTTCCATCGACCTGACCGTTAATGTCGGCCTTGTGAAAATCCGCCGAACCGATTTGGGCGAGCACGTCCATTGTACGGGTATCGACCAGAAACACCGCTGCGTTTTCGATGCCGCGATTGCGATTATTCGCGACGTAATCGGTTACTCTTCGCTCAATCGCTTTCTGTTTTTCCAAATCGAGTGTGGTGACGATTTCATCGCGCCCATGCGACGTCTCGAGCACCTCCTGAACAAAATGAGGCGCGATGAATTTTCGCTCTGTTTGCATGCGCGGGCGAAATTCGCGCATCGAAAATTCCGCGTCGGTGTCGGACCCGGCGCGATCATACCAACTGGTTTGCGCCAGATTCACCGAATGATTATCGCGATCGGTATGTAACGCGCGGCGACTTGGGCTTTGCGGGATCACGCTGAGCGCGATTGCTTCTGGCCGGCTTAGTTTTGTCGCAGGCTTATCGAAGTAAATCTCGCTGGCGGCGCCAATGCCCTCGAGGTTGCGCCCGTACGGCGCGAGATTCAGATACGCTTCGAGGATCTGATTCTTTGAGTAATGCCGTTCCAACTCGAGTGCCCGCATGATTTGCTCGAGTTTTCCGGAAATCGTTCGGGTGTGAAGGTGAAAGCGAAGGCGGGCCAGTTGCATCGTGATGGTCGACCCGCCTGTAGTCGCTCGATGAAAACGCAGGAGGTCCGCCGCGCCGCGGGCAAGCGCGATCGGATTCACCCCCGGATGACGCGCGTAATATTTATCCTCGTAGCGCAGCGTGGCATCGATCAGGTCCGGCGAAATTTCTTCCAGCGGCGTCCAAATCCGAAATTTTTGGTCGGCACTAAGCGTGACCCGGAGCAATTTGCCGTTGCGGTCACGCACGCATTGGGAAAACGAAATCCCATCAAGCAGCGGCGGCTTTGGCAGCGCTAACCAGACCGCAGCGAGAACTGCACAAAAAACAATTCCGTTACGAAGCACGCCGCTCAGATTGCGAATTACTGGGGAGCGCACGCGGCTCGCGTGCCGTGTTCGGCGGCCTCGCCGAACACCCGAAGGTCCACTATCCATCGGCTGCGAGGAAGCCGCTGGCGAGGCCACCAGCGGCAGTACGCGAGGCCGCGTGCGTTCCCCGGAAGTTTCCGGCCACGCGCTCATTCGGTGACAGTAATTTTTCCGCCGACGCCGCGGCCTTTCACATTGCGATCGTACATGGACTGCGCGAACACGGGCGGCACGATGAACTGGCCGCGGTTGCACGATTTGATTTGGTAATCGATCTCGAGCGCGTTCGTCGGCGCGGTGACGAAGAATACCGCGCGGTCCTCGTGGACGTCGACGTAATCGACGCCATTCATTGAAGACGCCCCGGTGCGCGCCGAGGAATCGACAACTTCGAATCCGCCCGGCAAAAGATCGATGATTGCCACGTTGGTGATCGGTTCCCGCTGTAAACTGCGAACGTGCAGTCGCACGTGGATTTGCTCGCCCATGTGTGCACTGGTGACCGCTTCGTTATTTTTGCCGAGAATTTCTCGATAAATCTCCAAGCCATTCGTGAGCGACTCAGTTGGCGCGTGGCCGTCGAAGCCTGCTTCAACGACTTGGAAAAACGCGCCGGGGCCGCTCAGCTTTCGGCTGCTCGCGAAGCGCAATGCGCTCGCGTTACCCGAAAACTCCGAGCGCAGAAGAAGCTTCATTCCGCTCGTTAGCCGGGCCTCCTTTTTATCCTTGCGTACCTCGGTGATCGTTAGCTCCGGCGGGTTTTGCGCTATTGCATGCGAGTACGCCTTTAAAGCACGCACTGCATAAGCAGAGGAAAGCGTGTTGAAATCGCCATCCCCGATCGGTTTGAGAATGTGTTGGAATTGCTCGGCTGAGATTTTGCGTAGCCGCGCGGGGAACTCGCGAGCGATCACGGCGATGTATTGCGAATTCATGCCGAGCGGCTGACAGAAATCGTCGCGCTCAATCGTGTCGCGATTATCCATCTTGTAGCTGTCGATCAAACGTTCAGCCTCAGCGTCTTTGTGAAGCAGATGCAGCGCACCGGCGAGATAAACGCCCGTGATATCTTTCTGCCACCGATCGTGCTCATGTTTTTCGAGCCAATCGCGGAGGTTCAAAATGTAGTTTGTCGTGATAACACCTTCGCGTGTGAGAACGTAAATCCCGTAAGCGACCGTGCGCGCATCAGCGAAGTCTGTCGGCTCGCGTGTCACCATTTTTTGCAAATTGCGCAGACCGCTCGCAAACATTTCCGGCGGCGGCACGAATCCCGCGGCTTTCGATTCACTCAAAAAATCCATCACATACGCCGAGACGAAGCTGATTGAATCGCCGGTCTCCGGCACCCAGTAGCCGAAACCGCCCTGGTCATTTTGCCGGCGCGCCAGGACGCCAAACGTGCGTTCGAGTTGTTTGTTGATCTCGGCGCGGCTTAAGCCGAAGTCGGCTTCATCAGCCAGCATCAATCGGCAGAACGCGCCGCTGGTGATTTGTTCGCTGCAGCCGAAGGGAAAATCCTTCAGGTACGCATCGAGCCCGCGCGCGAGACCGAGCGGCAGCGCTGAGACGGTCGCGTCGAGTTTGCGAAATTCCGGGTGCATCTCGCGAGTCAGGGGGATTTGGGTCCTCTCTTTGAAGCTGCCACTGCGGACGTCAGTCATGTACGGGACAGGCGGCCGCACGCTCAGCGTAGCGCGGCGCTTTGTTTGCTGGCCGTTTGCACGCGCGATGAACGTGATTTCTCCGGAGCCGAGCTTGTCCGTTGCACGGAACTTGAAGATCGCTGTTTGCTCTCGACCTTCAGCAATATGCAACGTCTGCGACGCGCCGCCCGCGATCGACAGTTGCTCATTGGTTTGCGCGCGCAGTTCGATGTCGGCGTTCGGGCCTGAGCCTTCCACGTTATTGGCGACGGTCACTCCGGTGTCGAATTCGTCTCCAGGCGCAGCGAGCACCGGCACGCTTGGTGTAATTACAAATGGCCCGCGAATCAGTGTCTCGCGCTCGCCTGAAGCCACCGCATCATCCGCGATCGCGACAGCCATGATCTTCAGCGTGCCATCGAAATAATCAGGCACGTCATAAACGACTTCGCGCTTGGTGCTATCGGCATCGACGATGCCCGACCAAAAGACGACTGGCTTTTCCGTGACCCGCTTGAAAGGATTCAGGCGTTGGATGTCACCTCCGCCGCCGAACGCTGACACCGAACGCAGCAGCGAGAATTCCGGAATGATCAGATCGACAATCTGCGCCGTGTCGACGCGTAGCATGCATTTGCGGAAGTAAAACCCAAGCGGATCCGGCGTTTTGTAATCGGTGACTTGAAGAATTCCTTCGTCCACGGCGAAGATAACGATCTTGCTGGGCCGATCTGTCTTGTAATTGATGTGCAATGATTCGCCCGGTTTCGCATTGGCCGATGCATTGATTTCAACATTGAGCCGGCGCTTTTCTTTGTTCGCGGTAAACGGCACGACGCCGTAGCTCAGCGGGCTCACGAAAATTTCTTTCGAATCCAGTGCGCGGACGAACGCGACGTTGACGTAACCACTGCCTTCGAAATCTTCTGGAACACGAATGTGCTGGACGCTGCTGGCCGAGTCCGCGTGGAACCATTGCTGCGTGTAAACGCGGTCGCGCTCGATAGTAATTAGTCCGCTACCAGCATAAGGAGCAGTGATGCTGACCGCGATTTCGTCGCCGCTGTTGTACTGCGCGCGGTCGAGCTTCACTTGCAGCTCGGCATTCTTTTCGAGTGACCGCGAAACTGCGCCGCGGCCAATCACGCAGAATTGCAACTTGGCTAGACGCCGGTCTTGATCGTCGCGCAACTCGAACACGTAATTGCCTGGCTCGTCCGTGGGGAGCGTGTAGTGAAGGCCGTTTGCAGAGACGGAAATCTTTTCAGATTTCGCGACGCGCTCTTTCGAAACCGACTCGTAAGCAAAGTTGCCGTTCTCCTGCTTGGTCAGAACGGACACCTGTTCCTGCGCGATGACGTTCGCAGTCACGTTTGCCAGCGCGATGCGGTTGAGCTGCGGATCGACGGCGATAAGATCGACCGTGCGCGGTTTATCCATCTCGATGTAACGCAAGTCGCCGTCGGGTTTGCAGCCGATCACATAGGGCAAAGCTGAAACGAGCGCGTCTACTGTGCCCGTGACACTGCGGCCGCCTTCCGCCTCGAATCCTTCCGCAACCAAACGCATGGAGTAAGTCGCGTCGGCGAAACGCTCGAGCTGTAGATCAAATTCCGTTTGCCCGCCAGAATCGGTTTTGTTCTCACCAAGCTCGATCGTCTGTTCATGCCGTTCTTTCTTCTCGTCGAACAGCGGATCGAAAAAGACGTACTTTGGAAATTCTGAGAAAGAGAACGCGCTCGGCGCCAGCTCCAGGCGCGCGGTTACCTTGCGATCGGTTGCCGGCGTTCCATAAAGATTTGCGAGCACAACCGCGGCGCGCATTTCCTTTGGCTGGATCCAGCCGCGCGGTGCATTTTGCGAAAGCCGCGTCTCGATTTTCATTCGATCCGGCAGAAATTCTTTTACGTTCGCCGTGGTCGAACCGAGCAACGTGGAGCGTTTGCTGTTCTTAACGAGGTAAACATTGAAGATGTAGAGGCCGGTCGGCGAGTCATTGGCCGTTTGATAAGTCAGCTCGGTGAATCCGCTGTCGGGCAAATTGATTTTCCTGGTTTGAACAGGGTGATCTCGCGCGTCTACCACTTCGGTTTCAATCGGAAGCCCTCCGAGCTTGCCATTCCAGTTGCGCTGCTTCACGACGATGCCGATGTGAACGTCGTCGCCGGGCCGGTAAACACCCCGCTCGGTGAACACGAATGCATCGAGGTTTTCTGGTAGAACACTGTCCGCGCCGTCGATGTCGAACCGCGAAAAGTTCAGTTGCCGATCTTCGCGATTGTACGGAATGAACGCTACGTCATCCCCGTTACGCGCTACGAATGCGATCGGCGTTTTCTCCCGCGTTGATTTCGCGACCGATCCGAATGTGCAATGACCATTGGAGTCGGTCGTAGCGCTTTGAATAGCGATGCCGTTTTTGCCCAAAAGGTCGACAACCACATTCGGCAGCGGCGTCCCTTCTTTGATTGATATGAGAAAAACATCGTGGCTGCCGTCAGCGTTTTTCTTCGTCAGAATCCCGGTGTCGGTGACGAGGATGAAACGTGAGTCGCTGACCGCTTTGATCGCTTTTTTCTTTTCTGAATCCCAACCGCGCGCCGTCACGAAAAACAGACCTCGCTCGCTGCCGCCGTCTGCCGGCTTGCGTAGATGCTCGGAAAACTCGAACGCCGAATAGTTTGCTTTCCATTTGTTCTCGAGCGCGATGCCCTGTTGCTCGAGCGCGATGCGGGAAATGTTCTCCTCGTTGAAGAGCTCGGAGTCGCGAAAATGCGGATGCTCGAATCTTCCCTCGGTCTGGCTGACCAGATGATTGATCTGCGTCGTGGCGACACGCGCAATCTCGTATTCGATTGCGCTGAGTCCGCGGGAGCGGATCGACAGCTTTCGTTCGCCATTGAGCGCAAGCAGACCGCCCTGGCCTTCGATCTGGACTTCGCGCGGCAACGCCGGAACGTCGACAACGGCGTTGTAATCTTCGCTTAACGGAAAACCACCAAACGCCTGCACGCCCTTGTTCACGCGGACGTAAAGCTCGCCATCGCTTTCAACGCGGACTCGAAACGCATGCTGCCGACCCAGCGGCTTTTCGGACTCCATCGGCGCGAATGCCACTCGATGTGCAGCGTCGAGAACGTCATCGGGAACATCGGTCGCACTTTTCCAAAGCTCGGTTTCTTTTACTTGCGATCCCACTGAATCATCATCGGAATCAGTTTCTTCGTTCGAAGCAGCGGACTCATCGGAGGTTTCGTCGAGGTCTCCTTCCGTTTCGACTTCGGCGGCTTTTTCGGCGTCGGAAAGTTTGCGTTTGGGGAGCAACCGGATCTGGAGAGCTTTCGACAATTCGCGGGTGCTGATGTCGGCGGTAGTGGTCAGCACGATCAATTGCTCGGGCTCACCGTTTTTGTTGCGCAGGACAGTTGTTTGAATGGAATCGATCTGAAACATCGAGGCGACCGACGGGATCCGGAGTTTTTGCTCGATTGCGTCCCGCGTCTGCGCGCCGCCTTGTGCGGTGCGAAGACCTTTCGTCACCGTTAAATTGAGAAAATCTTCGTGCTCCGGCAGCACGATTTGCGAGCTGTGGATGTAAGCGATGCGACGATGTAACCCGTAGCTCGTTGTGAAATGCGGAGCCGGATCGTTAGGCGGAAAAATATTTGAACCGCCGACCATCGTGAGTTGGACGTGTCGCTCTAATTCGCCGGGATCGACCGCGTGCGTCAGCTCCAAAGTCGCACTGATGTCACGTCGTGTTGAATTTGTCGGGTCCTGGTAAATTTCCAGGTCTTTAACGGTGATTGAGAATGCGGGCGTACGTGTTTCATAGGCGAGCCGCTCCATCAAGACGTGGCGCGGGAAGAAATTCTTGTCGAAGATGACTCTAAATTTTTGATCTGCCGGCCAATCTTCGCTCGGTTCGAACACGAGAATATCGGCCTGAGCCCAGTGCCATGCGCCCTCCAAGTGCGGCTCGAGTCGCACGCCTTGCACGGATGGCTTTTTTAAGTCTTCAAGCCGTGCAGCAGATTCGCTGAAATAAACTACTAGCCGCGGGAACTTCAGTTCTTTCTCCAGTTTGGTGACTTCAACTGGAACGATCTTGGCCGAAACTTTTCTGGGTTTCGGCAGATGCGAATACCACTTCCAGGTCCACGCCCCGCCGCACGAAATCAGAAGAATCGCGATCAGCCCCGACGCGACTAGCCTCGGATGAGCGCGTCCGAAGCGACTGCACCCATCGAGGCTTCGGCTCAGCCAACCCGGTGGTCGCCAGGAGATGTTTCCAAAAATCAGCTCAACAAATCGCCGCAGGGCGCGGGCGATCCGCGAGGTGGATTCGTTCAGTTTAGAGAGAATCTCGGGCGTGTTCATGAGGGGAATACGGGCGCCTCGCGAAAATCTTTCAGAAAAAAACAAGGATCTGTGGCTTCCAAACCGCCGTGTGATTGAAACGGCGGTCTAGAGACCGCGGCTCCTTGGTTGCCGTCGTTGGCGGCAACAGTTAGAAACATGGGTGTGAAACAGCCCAGCTTGCTCCCGACGCGGCGCAGCTTGGTCGAGCGTTTGGCCGATTGGGGCGATCAACTGCGCTGGCAGGAGTTTTTCGACACGTACTCGAAGCTGATCTACTCAGCCGCGCGCCGATCCGGTCTCACGGATGCTGAAGCACAGGAAGTGGTGCAGGAAACCGTGATCACGGTTGCGAAGAACATCGACAAGTTGAAATACGATCCGGCAATTGGTTCGTTTAAAGGCTGGCTCTTGCAGATCACGCGCTGGCGAATTGCCGATCAGTTTCGCAAACGCGAACCCGGCAATCCGAAACGTCCTCGTTCATCCGACGACCGCGCGACGGCAACAATCGAGCGTGTCCCCGATTCGCGCGGCATTGATTTGGATGCGGTCTGGGAAGCCGAGTGGAAGGAGAATTTATTTCAGGCAGCGATCGCGCGGGTGAAAAAGCAAATCGAGCCGAAGCAGTTTCAGATTTTTGATTGTTACGTGCGCAAGGAATGGCCGGCGCAGAAGGTTGCCGAGCGATTGGGAGTCAATATCGGCCAGGTGTATCTGGCGCGACATCGCGTAGGCGGGCTGTTAAAGAAAGAGGTTAAGGCACTCGAACGCAGCGAGCGAAATTTCGCGCATGGGTAGCGAACGCGTCTCGCGTGTCTGGTTTCGGCGTCGCGCCGAAACGAATTTTTCATTGATCGCTCACTGGCCGGCGATATTAATGGTCACGAGAGAAGTTCGCGAACGCCAGAGGCCTTCGCCAGCACGCGAGACGCGCGCGCTACCCGGAATTGCTTCGCCTCCGCTACTTGTGTAAAATCCGCCATTCCCGACGAGGTTACCGCTCAGATACCAATCATTCCCGATCACGAATTGCTGCGCGTGATCGGGCGCGGCGCTTACGGTGAGATTTGGCTGGCGCGGACTGTGACCGGTGCATTTCGCGCGGTGAAAGTCGTCTACCGCAGCACCTTCGAAAGCGAACGCACGTTTCTCCGGGAATTCGAAGGGATGTCAGCCTTTGAGCCGATCTCTCGCGCGCATGCCGGCTTTATCAACATCCTGCACGTCGGACGGACCGCCGAGTATCTCTATTACAGCATGGAGTTGGCGGACGATCACTTGGACGGGCGCAAGATCGATATTGGCAGTTACGAACCGCGCACGCTGAGGACCGATCTCGCGCGGCACAGACGGCTCTCCGCCGACGAATCGATAAGGCTCGGGCTTTTGTTAACGGAAGCACTTGAAGCATTGCATACACGCGGGCTGACCCATCGCGACATCAAACCATCGAACATCATTTTCAGCGACAGCATGCCGAAGTTGGCCGACATCGGATTGGTCGCCGCCAGCGGACAGCGATCATTCGTTGGAACGGAAGGTTACATTCCGCCGGAAGGGCCGGGCACGCCGCGCGCGGACATCTATAGTCTGGGCAAACTTCTTTACGAAACCTGCACTGGAAAAGACCGGCTCGATTTTCCAGAGGTCGATTCGCAATTGAGCACGCGCCCGGATCGCGAACGTCTGCTGCAACTCAACGACGTGCTGGTGAAAGCATGCGCCAACGATCCGAACAAACGTTACGGCTCGGCCGCGGAAATGCATCGCGACCTCACCGCACTGAAGCAAGGTGAACGCCCACGAAAATCGCGCGCAAAAATTTTGCTAGTGATGCTGTCACTCGTGGTTCTTCTGGTCGCCGCAATCGGATTTTGGCTAAAGCCGTCGCAATCGGGCGCTGATCTTCACCTGCAAACGACGATCCGGACCGAGCCGGCGGCCGCCCTTGTCGTTTTAGGGGATCATGCGCAAAAAAGCCCGGCGACATTCGCAGACTTGGAACCGCGCAAATACAACCTGCGCATCATGAGCCCCGGATACGAACCGGTGGAAACGAGTGTCGACTTCAGACGCAAACAGTTACCAGATCTGCCGCCGTTTCGACTCGTGCGAAGCAAAGGCGCTCTTCAAATCCAATCCGAGCCGCCCGGAGCACAGTTTTCATTGCGGAGCGAGGACGGTCAGGTTTCGCATGAAGGCGTAACCCCGCAAACCCTAGCTGATCTTCCAACCGGCAAATACTCGATCGTCGCGCGCCACGGCGACTGGGAAATGCGCGGCGACGTCGATGTGCAGCGCGGCGACACGGCGAATAAATCCTTCGCGTTTGTTAGGGCGCTCACAAAGATTACCAGCGAACCCACCGGCGCCGAGATTTTCGTGGACGAACAAGCGCGAGGCCGCACGCCAGTCCGTCTTGATCTGCCCGCGCGTTCGCATGAACTGGTCGCGCATTTGGACGGGTGGCCTGACGAACAGCAAAGGATTGACGTCGTCGCGCAACGAGACAACGCAGCGCATTTTGTGTTCGCAAATGGCAGCGTAAAGATCACTAGCGCGCCGGGCGGTGCGACTGTGATGGCGAACGGGAAAGATTTGGGTCAAACGCCGCTGGTGATCGAGGAAGTGAAGCCTGGCGACGTCACGTACGAGCTGCGCCTATCCGGCTACAAACAGGGGTCGGTCAGTGGGAAAGTCGACCCGCAACAGCAGACATTTCTGGCGGCGCGTTTGGAAAAGACCGTCGGTCCTGCGCCGGGACAACCATTCACCAATTCGTTAGGCATGAAGTTCGTTCCGCTTGGCGACGTTCAGATTTCGATCTGGGAAACACGCGTGCAAGATTACGAAGCGTTTTGCCGTGCGACCGGCCGACGATACGAGCCGCCCGATTTCCATCAGACACCAACTGATCCAGCTGTAAAGGTGAGCTGGTTCGACGCCGTGGCATTTTGCAAATGGCTGACCGAAAAAGAACACGACGAAAATCTGATTGACGATCGAGAAGCTTATCGGCTGCCGACCGATGCCGAATGGAGCATGGCCGTCGGTTTGGTGAATGAAAGCGGTCCGACGCCCGAAGCACGTGACGGCAAAATCAAGAACGAGTTTCCGTGGGGCAAACAATGGCCTCCGCCAAACGACGCAGGAAATTATGCGGGAACATCGGGAAAGCGCCGCAGCACTGCAACGCTGCCAGCAGGAAGTTTTAAGTCCAATTCGACAGGCCTATACGATGTCGGCGGGAACGTTTGGGAATGGTGTCTCGACACTTATAAAGGCGACAACAGTGCAACTGGTCGCGATTGGGGAGTGCTGCGCGGCGGCTCCTGGGCCACAAGTAATCGGCTCGAAATGCAATCCTCTTACCGAAATGTAGTTGATCGCAATGAGCGAGATGTGATTTACGGATTTCGCTGCGTACTTGCAACCGAACCTAGAGGTGACGTGAAAGATCGCTAACCGGTCACCGATTTTGAACTTCGAAGATCAAGCTTGCGTGTGGCGAGCGAAGTGAATGCCAACGCCCTTTGGGAGCAGGCGTTTGCGACCGCGTTGGCGCCGGCGCGCAAGAGTGGCGCGGCCGCCCTTTGTTTTCATACGCGCGCGAAAACCGTGCTGCTGTTTACGCGTTCGTTTCGATGGCTGATAAGTGCGTTTCATAAACCGTGAACTTGCTCCGGCTCGCTCTGAGAGCGGTTACACTAGGGGCACGGCCAGCATTGTCAACGACACCGGGCGGGAACAATTTGAGACGCGATCGATTTTGTACGATGAGGCGTTATCCCCGACAGAAAAAGGGCTGTAATTACAAGGTTGCCAACACGGCGCATTTTTGGAATAACGACTCGCAGCGAAATGGCGGAGAAAGAAAATGTCGTGATCGAGCCGGCGACTGAAGCCGACCTGGATGAGTTGTCGAAATTGCTCGGCGAATTGTTCGCTCACGAGGGCGACTTCCGTCCCGATAAGGACAAACAGCTTCGCGGATTGCGGCTCATTTTCGAACAGCCCAGCCGTGGCCGGGTCTTTGTGCTGCGCCGCAATGGCGCAATCGTCGGGATGATCAATTTGCTCTTCACCATCAGCACGGCCGAAGGCGGGTTCGTCATGCTCTTGGAGGACCTGGTGGTTCACGCGAAGTATCAAGGTCAGGGTTACGGCAACAAGCTTCTCGAACACGCGATCGATTTCGCGAAGAAGAAAAACTTTCTCCGAATCACGCTGCTGACCGATCGCCCCGAAAATGTGGCGCAGGCGTTTTTCCGGAAGCATGGCTTCATCGATTCTTCGATGATTCCGATGCGCTTGTGGGTCAGCACCCAGAACGAGGGGACCGAATCAAAAGAATAGGCCGCTCCGCGGAAGTGCGCTGCAGCAATTGTTGATGTTCAGCCTTCCAGCCCCTCGATGCCCATGAAAGGCGCGCTGCCAATATTCCGGTTGGCAGGAATACGCGTGTATCTGCATTTCACCTGGTTCATTGTCGCTGCGCTTGAAGTGACGCGATTCGCGCACCGGTATCACAATCCAATTTGGGCAGGATTGGAATATTGCGCGCTCTTTGGTGTTGTTTTGCTGCACGAATTTGGACATGCCCTCGCCTGCCGCCAAACTGGCGGAGAGGCAGACACGATCGTGCTGTGGCCGCTTGGAGGAATCGCCTTCGTCAAACCTCCAGCTCGACCTGGCGCTTACCTGTGGAGTATCGCAGCCGGGCCCCTTGTGAACGTAATTTTATTTCCGTTGTTCACCTTGTTCGCCTTTGTGCTCATCAAGCTCCACTGGAAAACAGTTTATCCGGATTTCTACCAGTTTGTTCTGACCGTTTGGTTCATGAACGCTGTGTTGTTGTTTTTTAATTTGCTTCCTGTTTATCCCCTTGATGGCGGCCAAATCCTGCGCGGACTGCTTTGGCTCAAGATTGGACCGATTCGCAGCTTGAAAATAGCCAGCATAATTGGCTTTGGAGGAGCAATTCTATTCGCGCTCTGGGCGATCGCAGCGCGATCCATCTGGTTAGGTATACTCGCCTTCTTCATTTTCGCGCAGGCGCGAGTCGGATGGCGCGCTGCTCAGAACCTCGCTATCGAATCAGAGGACGCCGCGCGCCGCGAAGCGGCAATTTCTCCACCGCCAATTCCAGAGCGACAACGCTAGGCGGAGCTACTTCGCGCCGCTGTGAATGAGCGCCGGCAATTGAGATGCGAGGCGGTTTCTGAATTCAGCGCGGAACCGAATTTCATCGACGACTTTAGCTACTTCGTGCGCGCTTGCCGGGGCCAAGTTCTTTGCGGCGTAGTTTTTTAATTCGTTAGCACGCGAGCCATCGGAAAAAAAGGTAAACAGACTGGGCGCGTAGCGGTTTGCACCTGCCGCATCGACTTTGGCGAGCAGCGCTTTCATATTTGCTTTCGCGAACTCCCAGGCAATATCGGGATGACCGCTGTCGCGGGCGACTCGCGAAACGAGAAAGATGGC
>Ga0137412_10003073_pt1 | contig 13326 bp, 10 predicted proteins | sample CZODoug2_1_16fun_FD_122160 | JGI IMG/M metagenome (GOLD analysis project Ga0137412, IMG submission 122160) | Vadose zone soil fungal communities from Angelo Coast Range Reserve, California, USA - CZODoug2_1_16fungal (Hybrid Assembly) | ecosystem: Environmental > Terrestrial > Soil > Vadose zone... | reverse complement strand
CCGCGGAACCGCTGTTTGCCTCGTCTGCCACGCTGTCCATCATTTCAAGCCGCTTCCCTGCTGACCACTGTATCGACGTTTCCGTTGACTTCACGGCGATCAACCTGTGCGCTTTCGACGGCGGAGCGTCCGCTTAGCCGGGAAGCGCCGGCATCAAGATCCCGTAAGGAAGGAAGCGGGCAGCCTTGACATCGGTTACGAATAGCTCGTGACAGGTTCGGCCGCCGAGTACAAGATTGCGCCGTCGTTCCTTGACGGCTGGAAGCGGGTCTTCCTCGGCAAGCCCATGATCACTGAAGACCTTCAGCATGAGAAGTTATCGAATCCTGTTGCGCTGGGCGCTCTTTCGCCGGATGCGATCTCCTCGACCGCATACGGTCCCGAGCAGATCATGGTCGAGTTGCTGCCCGCTGCGGGGATGGCGGCGTTTGTGTTGCTGCTTCCGCTGATCGGTGTGATCCTGCTGATCTTGTTGCTGGTCACCGCGTCGTATCGGCAGGTCGTGATGGCCTACACCCGGGCCGGGGGCTCCTACATCGTGGCCAGGGAGAACTTCGGCCCCCGCATAGCCCAGGTCGCAGCGGCAGCGCTGTTGATCGACTACGTGGTCACCGTGGCGATCCAGTGCGCGGCGGGCACCGTGGCCGTGGCCTCGGCGATACCGGTGCTGGGCCCCTACAGCCTGGAAATTTCGGTCGGTGCGGTGATCATCTTCTGTTACGCGAACCTGCGCGGATTGCGGGAGGCGGGCCGGACGTTCGCGGTGCCGACGTACTGGTTTATCGGCATGCTCACGCTCATGATCGTGGTCGGCATAGCTCGTGAAGTGCTGGGGAATCTGCCGGCATACGACCCGCAACACATGGATGGCGTAGTGCCGATCCAGCAGGGCAACGGCCTGGTGATGGGGGCGACGATCCTGGTGATCCTGCGGGCGTTCGCCAACGGCGGTTCGTCGCTGACCGGGGTGGAGGCGATTTCCAACACGGTCAACCTGTTTCGTAAACCGGAAGGACGTAATGCGCGCCGGGTACTGACCCTGATGGCTGCAGTTCTCGGGCTGTTGTTGGCCGGTGTGGCCTGGCTCGGCTACGCCACTCATTCCGTTCCGTTTTCCGCCGGATATCCGTCGATGCTCTCCGAGATCGGCCGGGCGGTCTTCGGCCACGGAATGATCGGCAACGTCTTGTTCTTCCTGTTGCAGGCCGCCAGCGCAGCGATTCTGTACAACGGTGCCAATACCAGCTTCAACGGTTTTCCGGCGCTGACTCACTTTGTTGCCGAGGACAGCTTCCTGCCAAGGCCACTGATGAAGCGCGGTCATCGGCTGGTGTTCTCCAATGCCATCATCCTGCTGACCGCGCTCGCGGTGGCGCTTTTGGTCGCCACGGGAGGCGGGGTCAACGCGCTGGTGCCGATGTTCGCGATGGGCGTGTTCACCGCTTTCTCGATGGCCGGCTATGGCATGACCAAACACTGGCTGAGCCATCGTGGGCCCGGCTGGCGCTCCAAGCTGGTGATCAACCTGTCGGCGGGCATCTTGTCGACGAGTGTGGTGGCGATCTTCGCGATCGCGAAGTTCACCGAGGGCGCCTGGCTGGTCGTGGTGGTCTTTCCGATTCTGGTGTTGGTGTTGATGCGGCTCAATAAGCAGTATCGCGCCGAGGCCTCGGTGTTGGAGATGTCCCGCAGCGAGCTTCCCGACCTGGCCAAACATGCGCGTCACCGGGTGTTGGTCTTTGTCGACTCGGTCGACCTGGCCGAGGTCGAGGCGATGCGCTATGCCAAGGGGCTGCACGCCGACCAACTGACCGGCGTGCACTTCGTGCTGGACGAGGCTCGTGCCGCGCGGTTGCAGGTGCGCTGGGACCGCTTCGGCTATGACACCGAATTGCGGATGATCGATTGCCGCGATCGACACCTCGGCCGTGCCGCCCAGCAGCTGGTCGCGCAGGTCAAGGACGACCATCCCGACACCACCGTGACCGTCTTGCTGCCCCGTCGGATGTACTCGCCGCTGGCAGGCCGGCTGCTCCATGACCGCACCGCGGACAAGATCGCCCAGGTGGTCAGCCGGATCCCGGGCGCAAGCGCCCAGATTCTGACCTACGACGTGGGATTGCGGGTCGCGCAAGCGCTTCGGGATGGGGATGGTGACGATCCCGGTCGAGCGCCGGAATCCACCGGGCAGCCGAAGGCGACGACGCCAGCGTCCTGAAAACTCACGTCGGTTCGGCGTGATCTAATCCTGTCTACCGGGATGTTCTGTCGGTCAGCCGGGCCCGGAACATGATATTTGGCTGAGAATAGGCGTGGGCGCCCCCCTCTAGGACCAACGAAGAGTCAGCAGAGCCACTAACCTCACGCTTGTATGGTTTCCGGGCGTAAAGGGCGGGGAAGAGCAGCACAGTGACAGATTCGGCTGACGAGCAGACGGCCACGCCAACGTTCATGGATTCGTGGAAGCGGTTCTTTCTCGGAAAACCACTGATCAGCGAGGATCTGGAACACGAGAGTTTGTCGAATACTGTTGCGCTGGGGGCACTTTCACCTGACGCGATTTCGTCGACGGTCTACGGCCCCGAGCAGATCATGGTCGAGCTGCTCCCAGCTGCCGGGCTGGCCGCGTTCGTGCTGGTGCTTCCGATCGCCGGCATCATCTTATTGATCTTGGCGTTGGTAACCGCGTCGTATCGGCAGGTGGTCATGACGTACACCCAACGAGGCGGGTCCTACGTGGTGGCGCGAGCCAACTTCGGGCCGCGGATTGCGCAGATCTCTTCGGCGGCGCTGTTGATCGACTATGTAGTCACTGTCGCGGTGCAGTGCGCGTCGGGCACGTTTGCGGTGGTGTCGCTGGCACCTCGGCTGGGGCCGTACCACTTGGAAATCACTGTTGCGGCGTTATTGCTGATTTCTTTTGCCAATTTGCGCGGCATGAAGGAGGCGGGCCGGATATTCGCAGTACCCGTATACGCTTTCATCGCCATGCTCACGGTGATGATCGTGACCGGTGTCGTTCGCAGCATTTTCTTTGATTTACCGAAATACGATCCGCAGCAACTACAACAGTTCGGGGCAATCCCGGTCGGCCACGGCAACGGCATCATCATGGGCGCCACGGTCCTGGTGTTCCTGCGCGCGTTCGCCAACGGCGGTACCTCGTTGACCGGGGTCGAGGCAATCGCCGACGCGGTCAACGTTTTTCGTAAGCCGCAGGGCCCGAACGCCCGCCGGGTGCTGACCAGGATGGCCTGCATACTCGGATTTCTGTTGGTTGGTGTCATCTTTCTGGTGCACGCCACTCACGCCACTCCGTACGTCGCGGAATACCCGTCGATGCTTTCTGAGGTTGGCCGGGCGGTTTTCGGCCAGGGCTTAATCGGAAATGTCATGTATTGGCTCCTCCAAGGGGCCAGCGCGGCGATCTTGTTCTTCGGCGCCAATACCAGTTTCAACGGCTTTCCGGCACTGACCAGTTTCGTCGCCGAGGACAGTTTCCTGCCGCGGCCGATGATGAAGCGTGGTCACCGCCTGGTGTTTTCTAACGCCATCATCATTCTGACCGCGCTGTCAACGACACTGGTCATCGTGACGGGCGGCTCGGTCGACGCGGTGGTGCCGCTGTTTGCGATGGGGGTGTTTACCGGATTCTCGATGGCCGGCTACGGGATGACCAAATACAACCTGACTCATCGTGAGCCCGGTTGGCGGCTCAGGGTGGTGGTCAATCTCTCCGCGGCGATCTTGTCGACGATCGTGGTGTTGATCTTTGCGGTCGCGAAGTTCACCGAGGGCGCGTGGCTCGTTATTGTGGTGTTTCCGATTCTGGTCTTCGCTTTGATGCGGCTCAACCGTGAATATCGCTCCGAGAACTCCGTTTTGGAGAATTTGCTGACCGAACGCCAGGACTTGGTCAAGCATCCGCGGCATCGGGTGTTCATCTTCGTGGATCACTTCGACCTCGCTTTGATCGAGGCGCTGCATTACGCCAGCGGGCTGCACGCCGACAAACTGACTGCGGTGCATTTCGTGATCGATGCGCTGCATGCCACGCGACTGCAGCAGCGCTGGGAGCATTTCGAGGACGAGATTTCACTGCGGTTGCTCGAGTGCCCGGATCGTAACCTCAGCCGCGTGGCACAAGAGCTGGTGATGCAGGAGATCGACGAGCATTCCGGCACCAAGGTGACGGTGTTGTTGCCGCGCCGGACGTATGCGCCACTGGTGGGCCGGCTGCTCCACGACCGCACCGCCGACAAGATGGCCGCGACCATCAGCCGGGTTGCGGGTGCCACCGCGCAGATAGTGGCCTACGACGTGGGATCGCGGATCGCACAGGCGACGGCCGCGGCTCGTTCAGAGAAGGATGCAAAGAACGAAGCCATCCGCAACGCCAAGAAGGAGCAACCGGCGCGCGGGTGAATGTCACCCTGGGAAGCGTTGCTTCCGAAGGCGTTGCGGGAGAACACGTCTGACATGCTCAGGAGCCACTGAGCCTTGCCTCCTCGAGGTCGAAGTCGCGTTCGATGGCGCGCAACAGTGTCGCGTTGATGCGGCCGTCACTCCGCATGGCCAGTAGCACCGACCGCTCGACGCCGAGCAGTTTCAGCCGCAACGCGCGATAGCGCTCCATCTCCTGGGCATCGTCCGACTCCTCATCGCCAGGCGGGCCGAGCTGCAGGCGCCGCACCTTGGCCTCGTACAGGGAACGTACAGATTTAGTGGCCTCGTCGGCAGCGTCGGCGTGGCCCTGATCGTCGAGCCACTCCAAGGCAGTGCGGGCCGCCTTCAGCCGGGCTTTGTTCTCCTCCGTTCCGAAATCCTCAGCCTGCAGACCGAGTCGGCGCAGCAACCAAGGCAGGCTGGTGCCCTGGATGAGCAGGCTCGTCACGATCACCGCGGCGGCCACCACGATCACCAAGTCGCGGTCGGGAAACGGCGTCCCGTCGGCGAGCCGCAATGGGATGGCCAGCGCGGCTGCCAACGACAAACCGCCCCGCATGCCGGCCCACGCCACGACCACGCGTTCACGCCACACCGGCTCACCCGTTGCGCGCCCGAACAGCCGCGCGGTGGCAGGCCCTGACAGCATCCACACCAGCCGCGATGCGATCACCACGCCAACGACGGCCGATATCACCGCGACAACCCGCCCCGCGGCCATGCCCGGCACCCAGCGCAGCGAACGCCAAAGTTCCATGCCGACCAAGGTGAACAACACGGCGTTCAGTAAGAAGACCAAAACATCGAGAAACGCAAAGGCCTGCAATCGCGCCCCCGGTGCGAAGATGCGGCTGAGGTGAGATCCCACATAAACCCCGGCGGCAACCGTGGCCAAGACGCCGGAGAGATGGGCGCCCTCGGCGAGCACATAGGTGAGGTATGGCGTCACCAGCGAGAGAGTTATCTCCAACATGGGGTGGTCGATTCGCTGCCGTACCTTCACGGCCACCCAGGCGACGGCGAGGCCTAACGCGGCACCACCCGCCGGAGCGGCGAGCAGCGTCACCGCAAGCGGCCCCGGCCGCACCGCCCCGACCATCGCAGCGCCCACCGCGCCGGTGTACAGCACCAAAGCGGTGCCGTCGTTCGTCAGTCCCTCACCCTCGACAATTGTTACCAGCCGCTCCGGCACGTCCAGACGTGCGAAGACCGATGTGGCTGCGACGGCGTCCGTCGGCGCCACCACCGCTCCGGCAACCAGAGCCACCGCCAGCGGCACGCCGGCGATACCCAGCAAAACCCCGGCGACCGTGGCCGTGGTGACTAACACCAGTCCCACCGACAGTAGGCCGATCGGCCGGGCATTGGCCCGAAGATCATCTGGCGCAATGAAATACGCCGCGTAATACAACAACGGCGGGAGAAACACGTAGAACACGACATCGGGTGACAGCTGCGGCACGTTAACCCCAGGCAGCCAGGCAAGCGCCGCGCCGACAGCCACCAGCAGGACGGGATACGGCACACCGACCCGGTCGGCCAGCCATACCGCGGCGATGACCGCCAGCGGTCCGCAGAGCAGAAGGGCCCCGTAACCAGCCGGATTCACAACCGCACCTCCCACTGCCGCGACCCGGTGTCGTTGAGCCGCCCTAGCCGCAGCGTCGACTGGCCAGCCCAGCCTAAAGGGCTGTGGCCTCGTTGGGCGGTGCAGCAGACCCGGGGCCTCAACGGCCTCAACCGAGGAAGTGTCGCTTCTGCTCGATCACCTCGTCGGCGGTCACGAGGCCGGAGTCGGCCAGCTTCGCGAGCAGTGATTGTGCCCTGCTGGCGAGCTCCTGCAATTCGGTCGCGATCGCGGTCACCACCTCGTTCGGCGGCTGTTGCGGCGGCTTCGGGCTTTGCCGCGGTGTCACCCTTACTCGTTGATCGCCGCGGCCCAGACCGGCGGTGCTACCGACGGCGCCGCCGGCCGCACCGGCAAGGCCCATGTTGCTGAACAGGTTTCCTGAACTACCCATCTCAGGGGCGGCAGCGGCCGCGGTGATCGGCAGCGTGTAGGCGGCCGGACGGATCTCGGGCCCCGCCACCGTCCAATTCGCTGGTACTGACAGTCGGCCGACGGTGTTTGCCTGGCCCAAGCGGGCCGAAACGGAATCCGTTGTCGCGTCCGACGGTGAGGCGACGCTGCCTTGGCCGTTCAAGAACCAGTTCGGCAGGTCGGCGGCGCCGGGCCCATAACCCGTGTACGGGCCCATCCCTTTCGCGAAATCGCGGTCGGCATTGATCGAAAAGCCGCGGAAGTTGGTCCAGACCCCGGTAAACGCCGACGAGATGCTCGTCGCCGATGCGCCGACCGCGGTGGTGCCAATGGGTATCTCCACGAGCGTCAGCGCCGGCGAGATCACGCTCAGCAGATCAGACACCGGGTCCGCTGGAGTCGCCGCCGCGGACGTCGCGAGGCCCTGCAGCGCCTGGGGGACCACCGACATCAGCTGCGAACCGCCCGAGGTGGACGACTGCGCCGCCGCCGCGGCCTGCTGCGCTCCGCCGGCCGGATTGGTCGTCGGCGGCGGTGGGTTGAACGGCGTCAGCGTCGATGCCACCGCCGCCGAGCCGGCGTAGCCGTACATCGCCGTGGCGTCTTGGGCCCACATCTCGGCGTAGTGGACTTCGGTGGCCGCGATCGCCGCGGTGTTCTGCCCCAGCACGTTGGTGGCGATCAACGTCATCAGCAGACTCCGGTTGGCCGCGATCACCGGCGGCGGCACAGTCATCGCGAACGCCGCCTCATACGCCGCCGCTGCCGCTCTGGCCTGGGTGGCCGTTTGCTCCGCTTGTCCGGCGGTCGTGGTCATCCAGTCCAGGTACGGTGTGGCCGCCGCCGCCATCGACGCCGCCGACGAGCCGAGCCACGGCCCACCGGTCAGCTCGGCGATCGCCGCCCGGTAGGACGCCGCCGTGGATTGGAGTTCGGCGGCCAGCCCGTCCCAGGCCGAGGCCGCTGCCAACATCGGGCCCGGCCCGGGGCCGGCGTACATTCTTGCGGAGTTGACTTCCGGCGGTAACGTCGCGAAATCCATTGTGGTGTCCTGTCTTAACTGGTCGCTATAGCGTTAGCGGCTTCGGTGGCGGCATACGACGTCGCACTCATTCCGAGTGTGCTGACGAACTGCTGATGAATTGCCTCAGCCTGGGTGCTGATCGCTTGGTACATCTGGGCATGAACGGCGAATTGGGCAGCCGCGAGCACCGATACCTCATCGGCGGCGGCCGGCAGCACGCCGGTCGTCGGCGCAGCTGCCGCGGCGTTCTGCGCGCTCATCGTGGCGCCGACACCGGCCAAGTTGGCGGCGGCGGCCGCCAGCGCCTCCGGTTGGATCGTGACGTATGGCATCGGTAATCCTTTCGAAAGGTTGCACATGCGAACGAAGGCACGTGAATACCACACGTCTGCAAGTGAATTCGTTGATACGCCGCGAAATATCGGGATCTGGACTCATTGATCCACCCCGCCTTCAACCCAGTGCTCTCGGGTAGAAGCCATCAGCCGGTACGGCGGTTAAAGGCGAGCTTCATCGCCTTAACGCGATGCTAACTACGGTTTAACGGCAGATCAACGCGGCACGCAAGTTCATTGTGGATTGCTATGTAACTGGGGATAACCGGCGGTAGTTCGGCGGCGATCCCGGCGCGGTGGATATTCGCGTCGGCACTCTGCCCCAGGGTGGCGGCATGACGACGTTGACGCGAGCCGAAATCGGAGCGCTCGGTGAGCGATTGGCCGCCGACCACCTGACCGGGCTCGGACTGCGAATCGTGACCCGCAACTGGCGCTGCCGCTATGGCGAACTGGATGTGATCGCCGTCGACCCGGATACCGACACGGTGGTGTTCGTCGAGGTCAAGACGCGAACCGGCGACGGCTTCGGCGGACTGGAGCAGGCGGTGACTCCGCAGAAGGCACGCCGGTTGCGTCGGCTGGCGGGCATCTGGCTGGCCGCCCAGGACCAGCGGTGGGCCGCGGTCCGCCTCGACGTCATCGGCGTGCGAATCGGCCGACGCCGGATCCCGGAAATCACGCACCTGCGGGGCGTCGGCTGATGGCGCTCGGACGGGCGTTCTCGGTGGCGGTGCTAGGGCTGGACGGCCAGATCGTGGAGATCGAGGCCGACATCACCTCGGGTCTGCCGGGCGTGCATCTGGTCGGCCTGCCCGACGCCGCGTTGCAGGAGTCGCGGGACCGGGTCCGCGCCGCGATCACCAACTGCAACAACAAGTGGCCGATGTCGCGCCTCACGCTGGCGCTGTCGCCGGCGACGCTGCCGAAAATGGGGTCGGTCTATGACCTGGCCCTCGCCGCCGCGGTCTTGTCGGCTCAGCGGAAGACGCCGTGGCGACAGCTGGAGACCGCGGTGGTGCTGGGGGAGTTGGCGTTGGACGGACGAGTTCGACCGGTGCGCGGGGTGCTGCCGGCGGTGCTTGCGGCCAAGGTGGCCGGCTGGGGAGCCGCGGTGGTTCCGGTGGAGAACCTTCCGGAAGCCAGCCTGGTCGACGGGATCGAGATCTGGGGGGTGCGCACTCTGGCGCAATTGCAGGGCTGGCTCTCGGGTTCGGCGAGGCTCGACGAGCGGATCACCGGAACGGTTCCGGAGGCCGAGCCGCACGCGGATCTGTCCGAAGTGATGGGGCAGGCCCAAGCGCGCTTCGCCGTCGAGGTCGCTGCGGCCGGAGCCCATCATCTGATGCTGACCGGGCCGCCGGGGGTGGGTAAAACCATGCTGGCGCAACGTCTTCCGGGGCTTCTCCCATCGCTGTCGAATGGCGAGTCGTTAGAGGTGACCGCCATCCACTCGGTGGCCGGCCTGTTATCGGATGCCACGCCGCTGATTACCCGGCCGCCGTTTGTGGCACCGCATCACAGCTCCAGCGTTGCGGCACTGGTCGGCGGCGGTTCGGGAATGGCCCGGCCCGGCGCCGTCAGCCGGGCGCACCGCGGGGTGCTGTTTCTCGACGAGTGCGCCGAGATCGGTGTCAGTGCATTGGAGGCACTGCGAACACCGTTGGAGGACGGCGAAATTCGCCTCGCCAGGCGAGACGGGGTGGCGTGCTATCCGGCTCGCTTTCAACTCGTTCTGGCCGCCAACCCGTGCCCCTGTGCGCCGGCCGACCCGCGTGACTGCATCTGTGCGGCGGCGGTCAAACGACGCTATCTCGGTCGATTGTCCGGACCGCTGCTCGATCGCGTGGACTTGCGGGTGGAGATGCATCCGGTACGGATGAGCGCGTTCGCCACGACCGACGTGGAGTCGACGACGCAGGTCCGCCACCGGGTGACGGTGGCCCGTCACGCGGCGGCGCAGCGTTGGGGCGCACACGGATTCCGTACGAACGCCGAGGTCAGCGGAACACTCCTGCGACGCCGATTCAGGCCGGGCAACGACGCGATGCAGCCGCTGCGGACTGCGCTGGACCGCGGGCTGATGAGCATTCGCGGCTTCGATCGCACGCTGCGAGTCGCCTGGACATTGGCAGATCTGGCCGGTCGCACCTCACCCGGACGCGACGAGGTAGCCACCGCACTGAGCTTCCGCCAACCGGGAGCCTCGCGATGATCGATGCGACGCTGCGTGCGTGGGCCTATCTGTCGCGGGTTATCGAGCCGCCCTGCGCTGAGCTTGACGCCCTGGTGCGCCGGGTGGGCCCGGTCGAAGCGGCCGTGCGGGTCCGACGCGGTCAGGTCGAGGATGTGGTTGCCCGGCGTGCCGAAGCACGGTGTGAAATCGACCGGTCCGCCGCAGATCTCGAGCTGCTGAATCGCAGAGGTGGTCGCCTGATCACGCCGGACGACGACGAGTGGCCGATGCTGGCCTTCGCCGCGTTCGGCGGTGCGGCGGGAACGAAGCCGCAGGGCCGCCCACCGTTGGCGTTGTGGGCCCTCGGCCCGGCGCGACTCGACGAGACGACGCAGCGATCCGCCGCTCTCGTCGGAACCCGGGCCGCGACCAGTTATGGCGAGCAGGTGGCGGCAGATCTGGCGACCGGGTTGGCCGAGCACGATGTCGCGGTAATCTCCGGCGGGGCTTACGGCATCGACGGCGCGGCCCATCGCGCGGCCCTGGCAGCCGACGGCGTCACCGTCGCAGTGCTGGCGGGTGGGCTTGACATTCCCTATCCTGCCGGGCATTCCGCGTTGTTGCATCGCATCGGCAGCGACGGGTTGCTGGTCACCGAATATCCGCCGGGGGTGCGGCCGGCCCGGCACCGATTCTTGACCCGCAACCGATTGGTCGCCGCGTTCGCTGGGGCGGCGGTGGTGGTGGAGGCCGGCTTGCGCAGCGGCGCAGCCAACACCGCTGCCTGGGCGCGGGCGTTGGGCAGAGTCGTCGGCGCGGTGCCCGGGCCGGTGACTTCGTCGGCGTCGACCGGATGCCATGCGTTGCTGCGGGCGGGTGCCGAAGTGATCACTCGCACTGAGGACATCGTCGAGTTGGTGGGCAGCATCGGTGAGTTAGCGCCGGAGGAGGTCCGGCCGGAGACCCCGCTCGACGGGCTGGGTGACGAAGAGCGGCGGGTGTACGAGGCGCTGCCCGGACGCGGAACCGCCAGCGTCGACGAGATCGCCGTCGCGGCTGCGGTTGAGCCCGCCCGGATCCTGGCGCCACTGGCGATGCTGGAAATCGCCGGGCTGGCCGAGCGTCACGACGGCTGCTGGCGCATTGTCCGGAATCGTAGGCAACCGGTGCGACCGTGACGACTCGTATAGTCGAGGGAGTCAGCGCTCAACGAGAGGAACCAGGTGCCCGGTCGACCAGTGCACACCTTCGAAGTGGTTCGCACCGAACAACTCACGTCGCACATGATCCGGGTTGTATTGGGCGGCAGCGGTTTCGACACCTTCACGCCCAGCGAGTTCACCGACTCCTATGTCAAGATGGTGTTCGTAGTCGATGACGTCGATGTGGCCGGATTGCCGCAGCCGTTGACGCTGGACTCCTTTGCCGACCTACCGGCCGCCAAGCAACCGGTGGTGCGGACGATCACGGTTCGGCGCGCTGACCCTGCCGCCCGTGAGCTCGCCGTCGACATCGCGGTCCACGGTGAGCATGGGACAGCCGGGCCGTGGGCCGCATCGGCAAAGCCCGGACAGCCGATGTACCTGATGGGCCCGAGTGGCGCCTACGCGCCCGACCCCGCGGCTGACTGGCACTTGCTGGTCGGCGATGAGACCGCGCTGCCGGCGATCAGTGTCGCTCTGGAAGCGTTGCAGACCAACGCAATCGGCCAAGTCTTCATCGAAGTCGCCGAGCCCGAGGACGAAGTTCCGCTGACCGCCCCCGACGGCGTGCAGATCAACTGGATTCTCCGCGGTGGCCGAGCCGATCTGGTTGGTGAGGAGCGAGCAGGCAACCACTCGCCGCTCGTCGAAGCGGTCAAGACCGCACACTGGCTCCCCGGGCAGGTACACGCCTTCGTGCACGGTGAAGCCCAGGCAGTCATGCACAACCTGCGGCCCTACATCCGCAAAGAGCGTGGAGTCGACGCGAAGTGGGCGTCCATATCGGGTTATTGGCGGCGCGGTCGCACCGAAGAGACGTTCCGTCAATGGAAGCAGGAACTCGCCGCCGCGGAAGCGGGTAGTCAGTAAGGGCTTCGTCAGCCCGAGCGCCGGCTGGCATGCTCATCGCATGGCATTCGGCGACTATCAGAACGAGATCTATTTCCAGGGCTTGGCCGGAGTCGTGCCTAAGCTGCCGATGATCTTCGCGGAGCTGGAAGCCAAGGCCGAGAAGGCTTTGCCACCTTCGATCTGGTCATACGTAGCCGGCGGGGCGGGTGACGAGCGCACCCAGCGGGCCAACTGTGAGGCTTTCCAGCAGTGGGGTCTGATCCCGCGCATGTTCGTCGGTGCCGCACAACGAGATCTGTCGATCGACTTGTTCGGGCTGACCTTGCCGAGCCCGCTGTTCATGGCGCCGATCGGAGTGATCGGGTTGTGCGCCCAGGACGGCCACGGCGACTTGGCGACCGCGCGCGCCGCCGCCCGCACCGGAGTTCCCATGGTGATGTCGACGTTGACCGAAGACCCGCTCGAAGACGTCGCGGCTGAATTCGGTGACACCCCCGGGTTCTTCCAGCTCTACACCCCGACCGACCGCGAGCTGGCCGCCAGCCTGGTGCATCGCGCCGAAGCGGCCGGCTTCAAGGGCATCGTCGTCACCCTGGACACCTGGGTCACCGGCTGGCGCCCGCGCGATCTGAGCACGTCGAATTTTCCGCAGCTGCGCGGAAAATGCCTGTCCAACTACACCAGTGACCCGGTTTTCCGCGCGAGCCTGGCGCAAAGCCCCGAAGAGAACCCGCAGGGTGCGGTGCTGCGGTGGATTCAGGTCTTCGGCAATCCACTGACGTGGGACGACCTCCCGTGGCTGCGTTCGCTGACGAAGCTGCCGCTGATCGTCAAAGGCATCTGCCACCCCGACGACGCGCGGCGCGCCAAAGACGGTGGCGTCGACGGCATCTACTGCTCCACTCACGGCGGGCGGCAGGCCAACGGCGGGCTTCCTGCGCTGGACTGCCTGCCCGGCGTGGTGGAAGCCGCCGATGGTTTGCCTGTGCTGTTCGACTCTGGCGTGCGCAGCGGTGCCGACGTCGTCAAAGCCCTGGCGCTCGGTGCGACCGCCGTCGGGGTCGGGCGGCCTTACGCCTACGGCCTGGCACTCGGCGGCGCCGACGGGATCGTGCACGTCCTGCGGTCGCTGCTGGCCGAAGCTGACCTGACGATGGCCGTCGACGGCTACCCGACGCTGAAAGATCTCACTCCGGCCACCCTGCGGCGCGTCACCTGAGCCAGGCCGTCTGTCTCTGCGACCGTGAGGT
>Ga0137412_10003072_pt1 | contig 13326 bp, 12 predicted proteins | sample CZODoug2_1_16fun_FD_122160 | JGI IMG/M metagenome (GOLD analysis project Ga0137412, IMG submission 122160) | Vadose zone soil fungal communities from Angelo Coast Range Reserve, California, USA - CZODoug2_1_16fungal (Hybrid Assembly) | ecosystem: Environmental > Terrestrial > Soil > Vadose zone... | reverse complement strand
ATTGAATCATTCGTGTTGCAACCGCACCACCCAGAAACCGCCCGCGATAGAACCGCCTTGCAATCCGCGTGGCAAACTCCAGATCGGCGGAAAAAGCTTTGCGAACTCGCGCTGGATACTCGCGGGGTTTGCCGGCAATCAGCGCTTGTGCGAGAAGGTCGCCCGAGCGCAACGCATAGTAGAGGCCTTCGCCGGTGATCGGGTCCACCCAGGCGGCCGCGTCACCTACCAGTGCCCAGTTGCGCCCCACCACACGCCGAGCGGAAAGCGTTTGCGGCTGCGGAGATGGAAGGACGTGACTGTAGAACTGTGCGCCTTCTCGCGAAATCCGTTCCTCGGCCATGAACGCATGCAGGTGGCGCCGCAGTTCCTGGCTCGTGTGCCGCGCCATGCTGCCGCAAATCCCCACCGAAAGATGGTCGCAGCGCGGGAACGACCACAGGTAACCCTCGAAGCGGCGAAGGAATTTCACGGAAATTCCCTCCGCCTGGGCCGGCACAAAGTAGCCGAGGGTCATTTCGAGGTCGCTTTTCAAAAGGGGACGCGTATTCGGCAGCAGAGAATTGCGTGCCCCTGCCGCAATGACGACGAAGTCCGCATCGATTCGATTTTCACCTACCGTCAGTCTGGCGCGATCGCCGTCGGCGTCGATCTGATTCACGCGCGAACGTACAACGCGGCAGCCCGCCGCCTCGGCTCGTTCAAGAAGCAGTCCGTTCAGCACCGTTCTCGAATAGATGACGATGGGGTGATCGAGCGAGAGCTGCGCCCGATGACCCTTGCTGGAAATCAGCTCCACGGTGCGGATCAGTTTTTTGGGATAAGGGCCGTTCAGGAGGAAGGGATACGCTTGGATGGCCTTGTGCGTTAAGCCGCCGCCGCAAGGTTTCTCCCAGGCCAGATGTTCGTCATAAATCGTGACGCTGCATCCCGAGCGCGCCAGATGTTCCCCGCACATCGCGCCGGCCGGGCCGCCGCCCACAATCGCAATATCACGCATCAAACAGCCTCGAAGAAAAGGGCAGAGCCTGGCACGGTCCCCGGCGCTGGTCACATGGTCCCATCATGACGGCGGAAATGCCGCCGCCGTGAACCATGCCGCAAGTATAGCAGAAAATATGAGGCAGTCGGATTGATCCGATTCGGTGATGGTGCGTAAGTTTCTGTGCACTCCGTTTAAAGGCCTGATGTCGCTGCTCGAATCAGAAAACGGCACAGTTCCGATCATTAGTGGCGTTATAATAGTTAAAGACCAATGTGCGCTGCGGCTACTGTGGCGCGGGTCTTGGACCGCATTGGAAGGGAATCACAATGTCAAAGATCGATGAACTCAAGGCAGAGATCGAGAGCCTTCCCAGTGAGGAATTCGCCGAGATTTTTCGGTGGTTGTCAGAAAAGGACTGGGAGAGGTGGGACAAGGAAATCGAAGCCGATTCTCAGGCTGGAAAGCTCGATTTCCTGCTGCGCGAGGCCCGTGAAGAGAAGGCCAAGGGGACTCTCAAGGACCTGTGAATGCATCGCGCCAGCGCTCGCTTCTGGACTCTCTTTGCGCGTCTGCCGGAAGGTGTCCAGGAAGTGGCCCGAAAAAACTTCGAACTGTTGAAAAACAACCCCTCGCATCCCTCCCTGCATTTCAAGAAGGCGGGAAACCTGTGGTCCGTGAGAGCCGGGATCAATTACCGCGCTCTGGCAGTCGAGGATGAAACGGACTTTATCTGGGTCTGGATCGGTTCCCATGACGAGTACAGGCGACTGATCAAACGGCAGGGCTAGCATGGGTTAGAAGGGCCGAACGCGCTCTTCTCTCGCAGCAATCATCTCGGCGGCTGGTAGTACAGAGTTCTCAGTGCCCTCTGTGGCTTTTCTCGGTGATCTCTGTGTTAAATTCCGAAAAGCGCGTCCAACAAAGTGTGCGCCATGCAATCAGTTCGACGCCCAACAGTACAAGAACGCCTCTTCAATAGTCCGCGCTCACAATTCCAGTAGGATCTTTCCGGTCAAGAAATTTTGCCAGGAACCGGGGGCGCGGCATCATGTGTGTCATGCAGCATGATAATATGAAGCGACGCCGCGAAGCAGGAGACAACGAACGCGGTCTGTGCCGCAACACCATCAATGGGAAAAATCGTTTCGCAAGACGAACTCATTCTGCTCACTGCGCGCGAAAAGCGCAATGGCCGCCGCGTCGTATTCACGAACGGCTGCTTCGATCTCCTGCATCCAGGTCACGTGCGGTGTTTGGCGGAAGCGCGCTCTTTGGGCGACCTCCTGGTGGTCGCGGTTAACAGCGACGGCAGCGTTCGCGGCAACAAGGGCCCCGAACGCCCGCTCGTGCCGCAGAACGACCGAGCGGAAGTTCTCGCCGCTCTCGCCTCCGTCGATTACGTCACGATTTTCGATGAGCCGACGCCACGCGACTTAATCGCGCGCCTCCTTCCCAGCGTACTCGTCAAGGGCGCGGACTGGGGACCGCACGATGTGGTCGGACGCGAAGAAGTCGAAGCTGCGGGAGGCCGGGTCGTTTCCATTCCCCTCGCTCCCGGCTATTCCACGACCAATCTTCTACAGAAGATTCGCAAGACCGCCTCATCTTCCGGTGGCGGAACGGCCGACCGCCACACCTGATCATGCTTCTACCTTCGGTCTCGGAAACTCTGGCGTCGGTAAGCCGGCACCCCGCTCTCGAAGCCGCGATTTCGGCTTTGCGTCGCGGGGTTGCGCATGAAGTCGCGCGTGAGCATGTGGCCGGACTCACCGATACTGCCAAGGCTTTGGTCGCGGCTCAAGTCGCCGCGGAACTTCGCCGGCCCGTTGTGGTCATCGTCACATCGGGCGCGCGTGCGGAAACTCTGGCCGCATCGATGCAATTCTTCTACAAGGCGCTCGCGGGTCAGGAGGCCACGGAGGTGGCCGTTTTTCCCGCCCTCGATGCGTTGCCCTGGCAGGAAGTTTCCTCGCACGCTGAAATTCTCGAAACACGCGCGGTAACCTTGTGGCGCTACACCAGCGGGCTTGCCCGCGTTGCGGTCGCGCCCATCGCCGCCGCTCGCATGCGTCTTGCCGACGCGGCATCGTACGCCGGACAAGCGCGCACGCTGGCGCGGGACCAGGAAATTTCTCTCGACGAATTCATCGCGCATCTCCGCAGCGTCGGCTACGAATCCCACGACATGGTTGAAATGCCCGGCCAATTCACGGTTCGCGGAGGAATCGTGGATGTGTTCCCGGCGGAAGCGGAACGCCCCGTGCGTCTCGAATTATTTGGAGACTCGGTCGAATCCTTGCGCGAATTTGACCCCAACACGCAGCGCTCGGTGCGCCCCATCGAGCACATGACTCTTCCCCCGTTGCTGGAACAGCCCGCGAATGGCGCTCGAACCCTCGATGGAAATTCCGGCGGCCATGGCGTTCCCCCGCGTGAGCATTCCCTGATCGATTTACTCGAGGAAACGATCGTGATTCTCGACGAGCCCGAAGCGATCGACGAAGCAGCGAAGGAGTTCTTCGCCAACGCGCAGGAAACTCTCCAGGACGCCGGTGATCTTGCGGAGGATACGATCGCATCGCATTATTTCACCGCCGATTGGGACCGGCAACTCTCACGCCACGCGCGCCTCGAGCTCAATCACCTCCCGGTAACACGGGAAGGAATCGAGACGCGCACGATGCAAACGCAATCCACGACTCGCTATCACGGAAACGTTCCCGCGTTCATGGCGGAAGCGCGCGAACGCATCACCGCGGGCGAGCGAGTCCTGCTGGCGGCTGGAAATCTCGGCGAACTCGAACGATTTGTCGATCTGTGCCACGAATACGAAGTGCCCTACCGGCTTGGAGAAATCGAAGAAAATGTTACCAGCGCGCGTCTTTCCGAGGACTCCTCCGCCGGCAGCGTTCCGGCGATCGTCCTGGCACGCGCGCCCTTCGTGGACGGCGTGGTTTTCCCCGAATCTCGCCTGGCAATCTACGGAACAGGCGATCTCTTTGAAACGCTCCCAACCGGAGCGGCGTCACGCCGGCGGCCGAAGACAGCGAGTTTTTTCAGCGACTTCTCCGAGCTGAAGCACGGGGACTACGTCGTGCATGTGGACCACGGTATCGGCCAGTTTGAAGGATTGCATCAAATCGAAAACGGCGGCGCGCGCGGCGAATTCATGCGCCTGAGTTACGCGGACGGCGCGAAGCTCTACGTGCCGCTCGAGCGCCTTGACCTGGTGCAAAGTTACCGCGCGGTGGAAGGCGCCAAGCCCGTTCTCGACAAACTCGGCGGGACGACCTGGACGGCCCGCAAGGCTCGCGTGCGCAAGTCGGTCGAAGACATGGCCGACAAACTTTTGAAACTGTATGCCGAGCGCAAAGCCGGAGAGGGTTTCGCCTTTTCGCCGGACGGCGCGTTTCAAGGTGAATTTGAGGACGCCTTCGAGTTTGACGAAACGCCGGATCAGGCCATTGCCATCGCCGATGTGAAGCGCGATATGGAGCGTTCGCAGCCCATGGACCGCCTCCTTTGCGGCGACGTGGGATACGGCAAGACGGAAGTGGCCATGCGCGCCGCATTCAAAGCTGTCCTCGACTCGAAGCAGGTCGTTGTTCTCGCGCCCACCACCGTGCTGGCTTTCCAGCACTACGAGACGTTTCGCCGGCGCTTCGCGGCGTTTCCCGTAAAGATTGACATGGTCAGCCGGTTTCGCTCGCCACGCGAATTAAGGGACACTTTAGCTGATGTGGAAACGGGCAAGGTGGACATCGTCATTGGCACCCATCGCCTCCTCTCTGGCGATGTCAAATTTCACGACCTCGGCCTCCTGGTCGTGGACGAGGAGCAGCGCTTCGGGGTCGCGCACAAGGAACGCGTGAAAGAGTTAAAGAACAGTGTCGATGTTCTGACGCTTTCGGCCACGCCCATTCCGCGCACCCTCAATATGTCACTGGTCGGTCTGCGCGACATGAGTGTGATCGAAACGCCTCCGAAGGATCGCCTCGCGATTCAAACCGTCGTCGCCCCCTTTACCGAATCTCTGGTCCGCCGCGCAATTGAAGAAGAGCTGGCGCGCGACGGCCAGGTGTTCCTCGTCCACAATCGGGTGGAATCCATATATTCGATCGCAGCTCTGGTGAATAAACTCGTTCCGAAAGCGCGTGTCGTCGTGGGGCACGGCCAGATGAACGAGAAGGAGCTGGAATCCGTGATGCTGAAATTCGTGAGCGATGAGGCGGATGTCCTCATTTCCACGACCATCGTCGAAAATGGGCTTGATATTCCGCGCGCCAACACGATTCTCATCAATCGCGCGGACCGCTTCGGACTTTCCGAGTTGTATCAGCTTCGCGGACGCGTCGGGCGTTCCAACCAGCGCGCCTACGCGTACCTGCTGGTTCCCGAGGATGTGTCGCTCACGCCGCTGGCCACGCGCCGGCTCGCTGCACTCAAGGAATTCAGCGCCCTCGGAGCGGGGTTCCGCGTCGCGGCGCTCGACTTGGAACTGCGAGGGGCCGGAAACCTCCTCGGGGGCCAGCAGCACGGCCACATCAACGCGATTGGATTTGATCTCTACTGCCAGATGATGGAGCGGGCGGTTTCCGCCTTGAAGGGCGAAGAGACCAAGCCCGAGTTGCGCTCCACGATCAACCTCGGACTCGATATCCGCATCCCACAGGAGTACATCCCGAACGAGAACTTGCGCCTGAGGACTTATAAACGTATCGCCGGAATCACGAACGATGTCGAACGGGAAGAAGTGGACCGCGAGCTCGCCGACCGCTTTGGGCCCCCGCCCCCGGCCGTGGGAAATTTGCTGGACTACGCACTGCTGAAGGGGCTGGCCGAAAGAATTCTTGTTTCGTCGATTGAGCGGCGAGCCAACGAAGTGGCGATCAAATTTCATCCGGAGACGACGTTGTCTCCTGAGAAGCTCGTCGGGCTCATCCGGTCCAAGGGGGAGGGGATGCGTTTGGACCCGGGCGGCACGCTTTGGATGCGCATCGAGCGGCGCGGACGGATCGCCGAAAGTGTCAGAAACGTGTTGCTTCCCCTGGAAACGAAGCGATAAACTTAAATCCAGCGGGTGCGGGGTTCTGCGCTAGGTCGCCATAGCGCTGGTATTGGCGCGTCGGCGACTGGAAGCCCGCTAGAACAATGTCTCCTATGAACCAGAATAAGTGGCTGATTGTTCCCCTATTTCTTGCCGCCGGAACCCTGACCGCGCAAACGAAATCGGTAATCGTCGAAGAAATCGTCGCGCGCGTGAATAATGACGTCATCACGCGCGAGGACTTGGAGCATGCCCGGCAAAGCCTCACTTCCGAAGTCCAGGATGAATGCCAGAACTGCACTCCGGACCAGCTGCGCACGCAGACCGCCGCAAGAGAGAAGAACCTCCTGCGCGACCTGATCGACCAGTCCCTGCTTGTGCAACGCGCGAAAGACGACAACATCAACGTCGACGGCGATGTGATCAAGAGGCTGGACGCGATCCGCGTCAACGCCAAACTCCCTGACATGGAAACTTTGGAGAAAGAGGTCACCAAGTCCGGACAGGACTTCGAGGATTTCAAGAGCCAGATCAAGAATCAGTTGCTGACGCAGGACGTGATCCGCAAGGAAGTGGGCTCGCGCATCATCATCAGTCACGAAGATGTGATCAAATATTACGAGGCGCACAAACAGGATTTCGTGAGGCCCGAGATGGTTGTCCTCCGCGAAATATTCGTCTCCACGGAAAAGAAGCCCGAAGCGGACATTCCCACCCTCCGCAAGAAGGCCGAAAACTTGCGCGACCGCGTGCTGAAGAACGGCGATGATTTCGGGGAGTTGGCCAAGCGTTTTTCAGATAGCCCTACCGCGCAGCAATCGGGCGAACTCGGCGCCTTCGAGCGGTCCAAACTCGATCCCAATATTTCCGAAAAGGTGTTTGCGCTGAATCGCGGACAAATGACCGACGTGATCGAAACAAAGACTGGATTTGAGATTCTCCAGGTCCGCGAGCGCTATCAAGCAGGCGAGCAGCCACTTGACAAGGTGGACACCGAAATCACCAACCATCTGTATGAAGACAAAATGGAGCCGGGACTGCGGGCCTACCTCAAGACCTTGCGGGAAGACAGCTACCTCCAGGTCAAGCCCGGCTACACCGATTCGGCGGCGGTAACCAACCAGCCCATCGAGGAAGTTGCGGTAACGCCCGATAAGGATGACAAAAAGAAGAAGTCTGGGCGAAAATTGTTGCTCATTCCTAAGAAGAAATCCGGAACATGAAACAGGCCTTCGTCTCCGCCCTGCAGGCCGAACAAACGATCACCTCCTATTTTCTTGTTTGCGAAAAAGAAATTCGCGCCACGCGCGAGGGGAAATCCTACCTCCGCCTGGAATTGGGTGACCGCACCGGCACCATCGAAGCTCGCATGTGGGACGGCTTCGAGCGCGACGCGGCCTCCTTCGAGCGGGACGATTTCGTGAAGGTGCAAGCCCGCGTCGAAAGCTACCGCAGCAAGCTCCAGATTGCCATCGACAAGATCCGCCGCGCGGAAGAAAGCGAAGTGGACGCGGCCGATTTCTTCGCTCACACTCCTGAAAATGTGGACCAGCTTTACGCAAAACTCCTTGCCTTCGTCGCCTCCGTGAAAAATCCCTGGCTGAAGCGGCTTCTGGATGGCGTCGTAACCGACCCGGAAATCGTCCCGCGCCTTAAACGCGCCCCGGCGGCTAAGGTGATGCATCACGCGTATCTTGGCGGCCTGCTTGAACACATGGTCAGCTTGTGCGGCCTATGCCGGGCGGTTCTTACGCAATATCCCGAGGCGGATCCCGACCTGCTGATGACTGGCGCCGTGCTCCATGATATGGGAAAACTCGAGGAATTGAGCTACGAGCGCTCGCTCGGTTACACCGACGAAGGCCAGTTGCTGGGTCACATTCTGATTGAATATGAAAGCGTCGCCAAAAAAATTGACGCCCTCGATGGATTTCCTTCCGATCTGAAGACGCTCGTGCTGCACATGCTCGTCAGCCATCACGGGCAGTACGCGTTTGGTTCGCCAAAACTTCCCATGTTCCGCGAGGCGCTGATGCTGCACCACCTCGACGATTTGGATTCCAAGATGGCTGCGGTCCGCTCCGCGCTTGCTTCCGACAAAGGCGAGGGCAACTGGACGGCGTTTAGCGGCGCCCTCGAGCGCCGTTTCCTGCGTGTCGATCTTTTCCGTCGCGCGGAAGAATCGGCGGCGAAAGATGCTCCCTCCCAGCCGCCTCCATTGAAGAGCCTGGGTGCGAAGGACTAGACGATCGGGTACGGGCTCTCCTTGTTTGCCCTGACCCTGGAAGGGGAGCTCGCCATATTATGGAACATAGCGCATCGCCCCAACGCGGCAGCGGTCCTCGACACTCCATTCTCGATCTGGCCCCGCTCGAACTGGAATGCATGAGCGTGCTCTGGCCGCTCGGCGAGGGCACCGTTCGCGACATTCATCGGCAACTCGCCGTGTCACGGCCGCGCGCCTACACGACGATCATGACCATCATGGACCGGCTGGCCCACAAGGGCATCGTCACGCGCCATCGAGTGGGACGCGCCTATCGCTATCAGCCAAATCTGAGCGCCGATGAAGCGCGCATCAGCGCGATTGAAAAAATCGTGACAGGATTTTTTGACGGCTCCGCCGAAGCGCTAGCCGCTCATCTGGCGGTCGCGGGCGGAGCAGCTCGTCCCGGCATTCCTGCATCAGAGCGGCTCGGTCCGCCCCGGCATGAGCCGCGCTTGACCGTGAATGAGCCTCACCCTGACCGGTTCACTGAGAATCAGCCTCATCGTGAACGGCCTGAACCGTCCACGCGCGCCCCCGTTGACAGAACGAATACGCCCGGTAAAGAATCAGTAATTCAACGGCTGGACGAGACTTTACTTTAGACAGAACGGGCGCGGGCTGCACTTGCTTCTCCTGATACGGCAGGGGCATCTCGCCAGAAAAATGTTACCCGCACAATTCACAATCCGCGACAACCACATCGCCCCGGCGACAGTCCTCGCGCCCATGGCCGGTGTAACCGACACTGTTTTTCGCCGCATGATCCGCGGCCTCAGCGGCTGCGGCCTGATCATGACCGAATTCACCAGCGCCGAGTGAATCACGCGAAATGCCGCCCGCACCTCGCGCTATCTTTTCTTCGAGCCGGACGAGCATCCCATCAGCGGGCAGTTGTTCGGCGCGGACCCGAATGTAATGGCGAGCGCGGCGGCCATGGTTGAGCAGCTCGGTTTCGACTTCGTCGACATCAATCTAGGGTGCCCGGCGAAGAAAGTGGTCAAGTGCGGCGGTTCAGGCCTGTTGCGCGATCTGAAAGCGCTCGAGCAAGTCCTGCGCGCGGTGCGCGCTGCGGTCAGCATCCCGCTCACCATCAAAATTCGCGCCGGTTGGGATGAAACCACCATCGTTGCTGTGGATGTGGCGCGCATGGCCGAGCAGATTGGCATCGAGGGAATCGCCGTCCATCCCCGCACCCGCTTGCAGGGATACACAGGGAGCGCCGATTGGAGCATCATCCGCGCCGTGAAGCAAGCAGTATCCATTCCGGTAATTGGCAATGGTGATATCAATAGTCCCGAGGATGCCATACGAATGGTCCGTGAAACAGGCTGCGACGCCATCATGATTGGCCGCGCCGCGTCGACCAATCCCTGGATTTTCCGTCAGATTGCCCAGTACATGAATACAGGATCCTGCGTTGAACCAACCGAACTAGATCGGTATGCCTTGCTTTCCACGTACTTCCGCAATTTGGTGGAGACCGAGTGGCCCGACGCGATCGGCAAGATGAAACAGTTTGCGTGCTGGTTTACTCACGGAGTTCGTAACGGCAGCGAATTGCGCAGGAACGTTCACACGGCTCGCACCTCCGCTGAAATCCTGGACCGCGTGGATTCTTTTTTTGCCGATTCCGTCACCGCGGACGGGAGCGGGCTCTATGCGCCGTCGCCATAGCGTCGGCGGCAAGAAGCTATCACAGAAAAGATCTTTGTGGGTCGGGGCTTCAGCCGCGACATTCGAGGGTCGAAAAATATAGGCTTTAGCCGCTGAAGTCCTACTGAGTTTGTTGTGGTCCTCATTGATCACATGAGTTCTAGGAACCCTCCGGGAAGAAGATAAGGAGGAATCGAATGACACCTGCTAGCGCGACCACCCCCAGTCTCGAACGCCGTAGGGAACGCCGTGTAGCGGTTAAACTCCCGATGTCGGTGCGTGGCACCGACCGCGCCGGCGAGTGGTTCGAGGAACAGACCTCCAGCGAAAATCTCTGCCGCGGTGGCGCAGCTTTCGCCACGCGTTACGCCGTGGACCTCGGCATGAAAATAGAGATCAGCATCCCAGTCGCGCCCTCAACGGCTGAACCCGATGCTGATTTTTCCACCCATGGCCGCATTGTCCACCTGACACCGGGCAGAGACGATCGCGATTTGATCGTAGGCGTCGAGTTCACCGGCCCGCGCTTTCACCGCATGTTCGTTTCGGAATCCACTTCGTAGTTTGTTACGAGTATTGCGTGGCATTTGCAGCGCGCGCCTAAAGTAGTGAGCGAAGGCGAACCCTCAGCGGGGCAAGCCTTTCAAATCTCAAATCTCAGATTTGAAATTCCGCCGTTCTCTTCTCACCTGATATTTTCTGGGAAAAACTCTAGCGTTCCAGCAACAGTTGTTTGTACGCCTCGCGCTTGCCCAGCCCTCGTTCGCGCGCTGCTTGTTTGAGCGCCGCTTTTCGATCGATGCCTCCCTCGACTTCGAGTTGCTCGACGCGCTGCTTGAGGGACACGTTAAGTTCCACTTTTTGCGCCTGCGGATCGCCCGGCCCGATCAGCAGCGTTATTTCCCCACGCGGGGCGCGTTTGCGCGCGGATTCCAGCAACTCGGCAAGCGGACCTCGCAGAAATTCCTCATGGATCTTCGTGACTTCCCGTGCGATCACTGCCGGACGCGGCCCAAGAATTTCCGTGGCATCGGCGAGCGTCTCCACGACCCGGTGCGGCGCCTCGTAGAAAATCAGCGTCCGCGACTCCGCCTTCAATGCGTCGAGCGCCTTCCGGCGCGCGCCCGCCCGCGGCGGCAAGAATCCGATGAACAGGAACTCTTCCGTCGGCAGCCCGGAGGCCGCCAGCGCCGCCACCAATGCCGACGGGCCGGGAATCGGTACCACAGGAATATGGTGCCGCAAGCACAGAGTCACCAGGCGATGCCCAGGGTCGGATATTCCGGGCGTGCCCGCATCGCTCACCAGCGCAATCTTGGCGCCCTGCTCCAGTTCGATCGCCAATTCGGGCGATCGCGTCAATTCATTGTGTTCGTGATAGCTGACCATCTCTTTCCGGATTCCGTAATGCTGAAGTAATTTTTGCGTCTGCCGCGTGTCCTCGCAGGCGATGATGTCGGCCTCCTTGAGGATGCGAATCGCACGCAGCGTAATATCCTCGAGGTTTCCAATCGGTGTGGCCACCAGGTACAGGCAGCCGGTCCCTGCTTCGCGTTGGGTTTTTGCGGTCATGTTCAATCCAGGGTCGTAAGTTTAGCACGCAGCGCCCAGATGCACCGCTCGCTGCCGGGATTTAATAGGACAGGCAACCTTGCCTGACCGCTTGTGTCGCGGCGAGACGGAGCAGGACAGACAAGAGTGTCTGTCCTGCTGTGCAAATTTGTGCGTTACATAGACGTGAGTAGTGGCACGCGCATGATAAGATAAAAGTCTCATCACTAAGCAGGAGGAGACACGAATTGCCGCTCTATGAATACCGCTGCCTGAAATGCAAGCGCCACACCGATAAGATCGAAAACCTGAATGGGCCGAAGCTGAAAAAATGCCCGCACTGCGGTGGCAAAGTGGAATCGGTCCTCACCGCTCCGGCGATCCAGTTCAAGGGCAGCGGCTGGTACGTCACCGATTACGGGCGCAAGACCTCCGGCGGAGACGCCTCGAAATCCGAAAATTCGGAAAAGTCAGAAAAGTCGGAGAAATCCGACAAGTCCGACAAATCCGAGAAGTCTGAAAAGTCCTCGAAGCCCGACTCCAAGTCGGAGCCCTCAAAGGAATCCAAGAAAACTTCCGCATCAAAAGAAAAATAATTCGCGGCTCAATCGAAGCAGACGGATGAATCGAATCAGCCATCGGTTGGTGAAAAGTCTTGTGGGTCGCGGCTTCAGCCGCGACATTATGGGCCAAAAAATCAAGCGGCTTTAGCCGCTGGAGCCAAAGACCATTTGGTGTGAAGCAGACTCTTCAGCCCCCGCCGCTACAGCTTAAGCGAACGCAAATACTCCCGAAAATCCCCGCCGAACTCCTTATTCTCAAGTCCAATCTCGACGGTAGCCTTCAGAAATCCGAGCTTGTCCCCCGCGTCATACGACTTTCCTTCGTAAACATGCGCGTAAAGTGCGGTCTCCTTCGCCAGCAATCGCAGCCCGTCGGTCAATTGAATTTCGCCCCCCTGGCCGGGCCTGGTCCTTTCTAGACAATCGAAAACTTCCGGTGGCAGAACGTACCGCCCGGTAACGCCAAGGTTGGAAGGCGCCTCCGCCGCGCTCGGTTTCTCGACCAGATCGCGAATCTTCTTAAGCCGTTCACCCCACCGTGAAACATTCGCCGGTTCGACGTCCACGATGCCGTACAACCTGGCCCTCTCACGCGGCACTTCTTCGACGGTGATGGCGCCTTTCCCCGTGGCCTCGTAAACTTCCACCAGTTGCCGCGTCGCGGGCGGCGGACCGGGAATAATCACATCGCCCAGCAGCACGGCAAACGGTTCGTTGCCCACCAAATCCTTTGCCGCGAGTACGGCGTGTCCGAGCCCGAGCGGTTCTTTCTGCCGCGTGTAGCTGAATCGCACCATGTTCCCGATGTCGCGCACCAGTTTAGCCAGATCGGACTTGCCTTTGCTCTCCAGAAAACTTTCCAGCTCCGGCGAAGAATCGAAGTGATCCTCAATCGCATTCTTGCCGCGACCGGTAACAATAATAATGTGCTCGATTCCCGAAGCGACGCATTCCTCCACCACATATTGGATCAGAGGTTTGTCGACCACGGGCAGCATTTCCTTCGGCTGCGCCTTGGTGGCAGGCAGGAATCGCGTACCCAGTCCCGCCGCAGGCAGGACAGCTTTGCGAACTCGTTGTGGTTTCTCGGTCATATATTAATCGGCGCTCAGCCACCTTACGGGCGCTAACGTTCCATGTCAATCCATCAGATGCCTGACCAGCATCAAAAGCCTAATCTCTTCTTGCAACATGATCGGGAGTCGCTGTAGAAGGTCTGAAATCACCAAAAGCTATCTCATAAATCGCGACGTAGAAA
>Ga0137412_10003071_pt1 | contig 13326 bp, 10 predicted proteins | sample CZODoug2_1_16fun_FD_122160 | JGI IMG/M metagenome (GOLD analysis project Ga0137412, IMG submission 122160) | Vadose zone soil fungal communities from Angelo Coast Range Reserve, California, USA - CZODoug2_1_16fungal (Hybrid Assembly) | ecosystem: Environmental > Terrestrial > Soil > Vadose zone... | reverse complement strand
ATGTCGATGGCGGTTTGGTGAACAATCTCCCCACCGACGTGGTCCGCCAGATGGGCGCGGACATCGTAATCGCCGTGCATCTCGAAACGCAGCCCATCGACGCAAAAGATATTCAGTCGCTGCTGAGCGTGTTGGAGCAGTCGGTGCGCGCGGTGATTTCCGCAAACGAAATTCGTGGCCTGGCCAACGCGGATGCAATCGTTTCCGTGCCGCTCGGTCATTTTCTGATGAGAGATTTCACCAAAAGCGTTCCCATCCTGCAGGCAGGGTACGAAGCCGCCAAACAAAAATCCAAACTATTGGCCGGCTTCGCGTTGGATGATGCGTCCTGGAATGAATACCTCCGCGAACGCGACAGCCGTAAGCAACCCGCCGCCGTCGTGCCTCAGTTCATCCAGGTGCAAGGGACCAGTGCTCCCGCGCAAGAAGACATCCGCCGTTACTTGAAAGATTTCATCGGAAAGCCGCTTAACGCAGACAAGCTGGACCCGGCGCTAACGCAACTAACCGGAAGCGGGCGATACAACACCTTGGATTACCGCATTGTGGATCGCGACGGAAAACAAGGTCTGCTGATCATCGTAAAGGAAAAAGATTTTGCGCCGCCCACGCTCCATCCGGCTTTTGAAGTCGATGGCTCGGAAGCCGGAGACATTGAGTTCACATTGGGCACCAGGCTGACTCTCACCGATGTCGCCGGATTCCGCTCCGAATGGCGCACCGATTTTTTGTTCGGGAATACCTATGGAGTTTCCAGCGAACTCTATCGGCCTTTCCGCGCAGAGAGCAAGTGGTTCGTTGCGCCTCACGCCAGCGCCAGCGACACGACGTTTCAAATCTATGCGAAGAACGATCCGCGAGCTGACTATCGATTTTATCGCGCGAATGTCGGCGCCGACCTCGGATACGGCTTCAGCCGATTCAGCGAAGTGCGCGTCGGCTATGACGTAGGGCGCCTCAACACCAAACTGCGTCTCGGTACCGCCGAAATTCCAACCGTCGACGGTCGCACCGGCGCCGCGCGCTTGCGTTACCTCATGGACCACACCGATGATCCTGTCATCCCACGCCGCGGGTTTCGCTGGGAAACCAATTTTCACTGGTTCGACTCCAGCCCCGGCGCCACCAGTTCATTCCCGGTCTTGGATGCGCGTGCGGAGTTTTTTCAGCCAGTCTCCCGCGCAGCATCCTTTTTCCTCAGCAGCGAAGGTGGCAGCACGCTCGGTTCAAGGAACACCGGAGTGCCGCAATTTTTTCTTGGTGGAGCCTCGCGCCTGAGCGCCTACGGCGTGAACGAGCTCTTCGGCAACCAGTACTACTTGTTTCGCGGCGGCTACTTGCATGAGATCGTCTCGCTGCCGCCCTTCGTAGGCAAAAAAGTCTACGCCATCGGTTCCTATGAAGCCGGCAAAGTGTACGGCGCGGTGAATCAAAGCAAGTTTCCCAATGACTTCGCGGGCGGAGTTCTAGCCGAAACGACACTGGGACCTTTCTTTGTCGGCGGAAGCGTGGGCGACAGCGGCCACTACAAATGGTTCTTTCAGTTAGGTCGCGTGTTTTAGAAAGTTGCATCCTGGCGGCTAGATTGAGAATCTGATGGCTACGGGTACGAGCAATGGCGGCAAACGTTTGGAGGAACGACCATGGGCGACAATATGCAAAAGGACAAGGTGCAAAAGAACGAAGCGGAATGGAAGAAGCAACTAACTCCCAATCAATACTTTGTCACCAGGCAGCAGGGAACCGAGCCTCCCTTTACCGGCGAATACGAAGATACAGAAACGCCTGGGACCTACAAATGTGTGTGCTGCGGTCAGCCGCTTTTTAGATCCGATACCAAGTATCACTCTGGCTCGGGCTGGCCCAGTTTCTACGCACCGGCGGATAAAGAAGCTGTAGCGGCCGAAACCGATGAGAGCCATGGTATGGCGCGCACAGAAGTGAAGTGCAGCCGCTGCGAAGCGCACCTCGGGCACGTATTTGACGACGGCCCCCGACCCACGGGCCTGCGTTACTGCATTAATTCGGCAGCGTTGAAATTAGACGAGGACAAAAAATAAACCGACAAAAAATAAAGCGCGCCACAGTAAGTGGCGCGCCGCAAGAATTAGCGAAGTCAGATCAGGCCGCGGAGCCGCACGAGCAGACAGCTAATTCTGCGACGCGGTCACGCTCTCGCTCCCACACTCCAACCAGCAATACCTTTGTGCCGGTGGGATATTTGAATACGTAGAACACATTCTCTGTGCCATCCAACTCAAAAAATCCGGGTCTTCGAGGATCCGGACGCGATGGCGCGCCAGATGTAAGGAGCAGACGCAATTCCGCTAGCTGCTCCGATGTGTGACTCCGGAGGTCTTCGAGAAGAGGCGGCTGTTTTGTGAAATTAGTGGTCATCATCTTTTTCCGCCACATATAGTCTAGCTCTGGCCTCATAGGTAAAGACGTAAAAATCCGGCAAAAGTTTCATGAGCCGCAACTTTTTGGATGCCCATTTTGGGCCCTGCAAGCGCCTTGTTTCTCACAACTTGGAACCCTCATGAAAAATTCGTCCGCCGAAGCGCCGTGCCGAAAAGGAATATTTTCGGCGCGCGCCATTTTTTCGGGCATTTGGCCTTCACCATGCCCGCATGTGGGATTGTTTCTTTCCGCGCCCCGTTATGTTAAATTGCACGTTACTCTCTGGGCTGGTACTTGCGCCAATTTGGTTTCCCTGTAATAGTGCCGCAAACCTGCTCCTGTACAGGAAGAGTTCATGAAAATAGAGCCGAAAAAGCCAAGGGCCAAGGCGGAGTTTGAGAAGGACCGTCGCCGCAAACATCATCATTATTTAGTGACTGTGCACTACGAAGACGGGGAGAAATTCGGGCGCGTCTACACCGACAAGGATAAAGCCACCCGCTTTGCCGAGCGCCAGCGCAGATCGCCGGTGGTCAAGGCGGCGCGCATCAGCCAAGTTTCATAGATTTGCCGAAACTCTTGCTCGCGCGAACTTGTCGCGGCTCGGGTCCAAGTGTTATAAATAGGAAGCGCGGCCTTAGTATAGTGGTAGTACGGAACCTTGCCAAGGTTCAGGTGTCGGTTCGATTCCGATAGGCCGCTCCACTCTTTTCAACAACTTACGCAGCCGCTTCATTTTCCATATTTTCCAAAACTACAATTTGACTGCCAAACTTCATGGAAAATGCTGAGGCTACGTCTTCGGGCGGTATCTCTCCGGTATAGAGCCGAGTCATCGTAGCGGATGAATGTCTCATCTGCTGTCGAATGACTGCGGGATTTATCCCGGCTAGTTCCCATCGGCGGTTGCACCCTCTACGGAAAGCGTGCATACCCCCTCGTTCCAACCCCAACGCTTTTAACGCCGGGTGTAGACCTTGGTTTAGGATCGTGGTTTCTAAAAGTGGACCGCCACGTTTGGAACGAAAGACAAGCATGTTCGGGTCTGAGGTGCTTCCAACAAAGCGCCTTAGAACCTGCATTGCTTTCCTGCCTTCCGCGTCCAACAGAACAACATAGCGATAGGCGGCTGCGTTCTTGCACTGCCCGATGCTGCCAGCACTGCGCTGGTCTGAGGCTTCATCCACGCGGATCATACCTGCGGAGAAGTCCAGATCATTGACTCTCAGAGCTAACAGTTCGCTGCAACGCAAACCCGATGCGGCTGCTAACAGAATGATCGTCGCGTATTGCTCGCTACGGGCAGCGCCTAATGTCGTGTCCTGAACGCGGCTAAAACACAGTACCGCAGAAGTGTGCAGACGTGTTTTGACAATGGTGCTCTTTCCAGTGCTGCTTTAGCGCTAAGTGGGCGATGCTGCATTTCTCACGCAGTCGTTCTGTGTGTTTCTGTTGTTCTTCAAATCGGCCATGCCTTCCTACGAGGTTAGACAAGTCGTCGGTGGCCTCGAAGTACTCCGTGGCGGCTCTGGCGTAGGTGTCAAAGAGAATCGTGGCGGCTGGGCATGCCATAACGGGAAGGTGCCTTTACCTTGCAGAGTGTAACAGGTGAAAATCGTTGAGAAAATGCGTATTTTCGTCGATAGGAACGCTGAATAATGCTTAGAATTCGTTTAAAAGACGTTTTTGCCATGCGTGAACGCGGACTTCGCACAACGATGTAGAACCTAAAAACGATGAATCCTGAATGTTTATGCAGTTCTAAGGATTTCGTTCTGATTTCGATCCGGGGTCCGGTTTCCCCCGTTTTAGGTCCGGTTTTGACATAAAATCCACTTCTCCGGTACCCCCCTGTAAGTTCTGACAGTTGCCCGTCGCCCACCTTACTGACTTCAATTGCTACCCAGGAGGTGCCAACATGGGGGTTCTTGACATTTATCGGCACGAACCAGATGGTTCCCTCTCATGGATTACTAGCGCCAATTCCATGAAAATGGCCCGAATGATAATCCGGTCAAGAGCAGCCAATACGTCAGAGGAATTTCTCATCCACGATGCCCAGGCAAATGAAAGCATCATATTGCGAGCCGATGGATATTGGTTCCATCAAAAAACCGAACAAACGCGGGTACGACCAAACTTGGCAGCTACTGGGTCGTAGGCTAGACAGATTGAGTTTTAGGATGTTTGCAGGGGTGTGGAGAAGAGGCGAATTATTGCCGGAAACACCGTTTTCCACCTATTTTCCATGTAAGGATCATTGGTTCGTCAAAATGCCGCCAGTTCAGCGTGTTTGATACTTTTTACCTAGCTTGCCAAGGTTCAGGTGTCGGTTCGATTCCGATAGGCCGCTCCATCTTTCCTCGCTGATGCCGTTTCCCTGCTCCTTAAAAGCGCCATTCTACGGCCTCAACTTCGTTCACTCCCGCCAAAACCTAATTTTGACAATTTCCCGTTTGACACCAACGCTTTTACAGCATAAATAATGCCAGCAATGACGGGTTTAGTCGCTGCGTGGTGGGTGCTTTGAATCCGCGTCCCTCCGGGTTTACCGCTCGCTTGGTACTCAGCCCTCATAAACAACGATAGTCATTTGCAGATTTCCGTTTTAGATCTGATCCTATGGGTCTAAATCTTCTGTCTCTGCATCTTAACTACGTCGTTTTATCCATGAAGCGCACCGGGGAGGCTATCTTGAGACCCTGCACACTCCTCTCAACTGTCTTGTCACCGAGACCATTCGGGAAGCCCTTCTTGAGAACCATCGCCCTCCTGGCTGCGTTTCTTATTATTACTACATCGTTTGCGCCACTCGTTCTCGGCTCCACACCCTCCGATCCCGCCTCCAATTCTTCGCCATCCTCGGACGCCAAAGTCGGAACTCTCGATTCGACCACCGTAGCGATTCCAGGGCCGCTTCGCTCCTTCCTACGCATGGCCGGAATCAGCCAGAAGGTCACGCCTGATGAAGTTGTGCCGCTACTCGCTCGCAACGTTTTCGTTTTGGGTTATGAGGGCGAATGGTCCAAGGGCCGGCCATCCGAGTTTCTTGTTCTCTTAAACCGCTATGTGCAGCAGGCCAGGGAATTGGTGACCCTCGCAGGTCCCGCGGGTGTCATTCATGTTTCCACCTGCGATGACGCCAAACCGCTGCTGAAAATCCTCGGTTATCGTACCCGCGCAGACTGCGGTCACCATGATACCTACCTGGAGACCGCTGATCCGCAGAGAGCTTTCCTCACCATCGACTCCGGATTCCCGCTGCCCGACCTTGAGAAAAGTCTCCAGGACGGCCGGCCGTTCCGCTATTCCTTCGAGATGTCGCGCGTGCCTTCCCCTCCGGTCGAGATCGACTGGGCCAAGAACAAGAAAGCGAAAAAAACGGATGTAGTGGACATGCTTCTGAGCGATCCCGGTGTGGCGCGCTTCTACTGGGCATTGGCCCGCATGGATGCCGAAACTCTATCCTCTTTGCGCCAATCGAACGCCCTAAAAAAGATGGTTCCGTTTGCCCCCATCCTGGACTTCTACGGCACTCGCCTCTGCATTCGATCTGGCCACGTAGTTGTACCTGGGGGACCGGCTGCGGCTCCCGCCTGGAAAGACTTGGTCGGCGCGAACCCTGACGCTCCGGGAGAATTCGTCCCCAAACTGCTCGCCAGGGACAACGGCTGGCTCGCCGCATATTTTGACGCTCTCTCGAGTGTCCTGCCTTCTCAGCAATCTCACTTCACTGAACCCGCCAGGCTGCGCCGGTTCTACGAAATGTTTCGGGGAAAAGATACCTCCGACGCGGGGACGGGCGTGTTTCGGCGAGATGCCGGTCTATTTCTTCTGATGACCCGCCTTCGCTGGGAACCCAACGGCGATCCCTACGTTCCTGGAGATCTTGAAGTCTGGAAGAAAATCTTCCGGCAAAAGACAGATTCCAAGTTAGTTCGCGAGTGGGGCCGCCGCGCCGAGCACTGGAACCAGCCTATTCAATTGCTCGAGGCTCTGTCCGCGATTTCTCGAGTACAAACCGAGTCCGGGCCTTTGCAATCCTACTTGATGCTTAGCGAACTCGATGCCAGGCGCCCGGCGGATCGTCGCCTTCGCCCCGAAACGGTAGCCATGCTCGCCGCTAAGTTTTCTGATTTCGGCGATCAATATCTGATCTTTTCCGAGTTCCCGGATTTGAACGATGCTTCCATCGTCGCTTTCCTCCAGACCGTTACCAGCCTCAACAGCATTTCCAAAAACGTCTTGCGTGGCAACGCTCTTGGAACCTTCCAAGCCAGCATCGGACTCTGGCAGATATTCGCGCGTCAAGGTGAAATCCCATCGGCCGCTTTGAACGATTCCTGGCAAAAGATGGTCAAGCCCTTTGGCAAAGTCAGCTCGCCGACGCAGCTTTTCGACGCCGGGCGCAGTGCCGTAAGAGACCTGCTGCTCGCCACCACAGGCAAGCCTGAAGCTTCACAAGACACCATCGTCAATCTACTTGCCGGCCCCCATCAGCCAGCCACCGATGCGCAGCGCATGCATGATCAGGTCGCCAACAAAATCCGCTCCGTTCTGGACGAGCAGCGTTTGGTGTCCCTCGACACTCTTTTGGCTCTGGGCGATGGCCTGCGCGATGGTGCGCAAACAAACGCCTCTAGCGCAAACTTGCTTCCTTTGGCCGGAGAACTCCGCGAGTTCGAGATGCCTCAGCCCATTTTCAAAAACAGCGAGCGCGATCAATGGGCCGCGGGAATCTACAACAATCACCACACCGATTTACAGATGCGCACCAACCTCGCCAAAATAATTAAATCCCCAAGTTCTCCCCAACAGCTCGCCGAATCCCGCGGGCAGCTCACTCCATTTTTGCGCGACACTCTCGTCGGCCTCAATTACGCCTACTATGAGCCTCCCGGCGCGCAAATCCTCCACCACAATCCTCTCTTCGTTCGCTCCCATGATTTCGCCGGCGACACCGTTATCGGCGTCGAGCATCTCTGGCAAGCGCCGCGCATGTTCGGCGCCGGCTCACCGGCCGGCGGAGGCGCTCACTTGGTCGGGTCGCTCGCCGATTTGCCCTATGTGCTGGCCACCGCCGAGCAGGATTTCATCGCTCCGCAAAATGTGCAGGCCTTGATCTGGCGAGATCTGGTCCCAGGCCTTTTGACCAACGCCGTCGTACCCCGATGGTGGAACGTCACCCAAAACGAGCTTCACGCCGTCAGCCTGTATCAACAGTCCGGCGAAGAACTTTTGGCCGCTTCCGCTCAAAATGAGGAATTGCGCAACAGAATTATGAATATCCTCTCGAGTCGCATGATCCCACAGCGCTCCGAGCGACTCGATCATGTTCTGCGCTCCGGTCAAGTGCCCGAAGCTGTCTCGCAGTTGATGCCCGCGGACACTTTCTACCTCGCGGCTGAATACCAGCGGCAATCTCCCGACGAACTCAATTCCTTTGGACCCGCGTCTACCGAACTTGCCGCTCTCTCCAAGCTCCATGGCGACGAGGTCAGTTGGGATCGTCTATCTCGTGATTTTGGCGTGCCCCATCGCGTTTTGGCCCAGACCTACGGACGAGAGCTGCTGAATCTGCCTCCTTTCCCCGTTTTCATGGGCCACTCCAGCCGCTTGTTAGCCGAGACGTGGGACTCCAACAACCTGTATTGGGCCCGCTTGGCCGACGAAAAAAATTATTCACCGGCGATGCTAAACCGCCTGGTTCCTGAACTCACCCACCGCATGGTTGAGAAAATTTTTGCCACTGATTTCGAAGATTGGCCCGCGCTGCTGCGCGCCGTTCGCGAAACCGGCGAAGAGTTCCGGCAGGGCAAGATCGGTCTGTCAGGAAACGACAGTCCGGCTCGGCCCTAGTTTCGGTTTTGTGCGGCTCGATTTCCTCCGGCCGCTGCCGCCGGAGAAATAAACACGGTGCGATATGGAATACAAACCTATGGAAAAACGAACTCTCTCGATCGCGGTCCTTCTCGTGGGCATCCTCTCTCTTTCCGCATTTTTGATATTTGCCCAGGACGATAACACTCGCCTTCACGTCGTCGTCAACTTGGTGCAGTTAAATGTGGCCGTTACCGACAACAAGGGAAACTATGTAACCAGTCTTCGTCCGTCGGATTTCGCGGTCAGCGAAGATGGCATTTCCGAAAGCATTGCCACCTTTGAAGAAGGCAACGGTCCCACCACCAGATTGGCCGAACTCACCGCCGAGGACGGCAAGCAGGGTGCCGGCGACGCTGCTTCTCCGCAAGGGCGTGCCCACATGGGTGACTCCGCGTCGCTCTCTGCTTCGGGAGACTCGCCTGAATCGCTCAGTGCCGCCGTGGCCGGCGCCAACGTCTTCATTCTGTTCGATACCAGCAATTACATGTACCGCGGCTTCGTCTTTGCGCAAGACGCCATCGCTGATTTCGTTCGTTCGCTGCACACGGCGGACAAAGTGGCTTTCTATTCCTACAGCCGCGATCTCTACCGCGCCGCCGCTCTTACTTCCGATCGGTCCGAGCTTGTGCGCGGTGTGCGCACCAGCGTCGCTGGCGACGATGCCGCTCTCTATAACTGCTTGCTCCTGACCGTTCAGGATGCCGGTCAGTATCCTGGAAGAAAGGTCATCGTGGTGTTCTCGAATGGCCCCGACAATTCCAGCGTCGTGCCCCCGGAGGATGTCGCCGAGCTTGCCCAATCCGCTGGAATACCCATCTATATGATCAGCACCAGAGAGGCCCAACTCGAACCCGTTTCGAGCGCGGTCTTTGAGCGTATGAGTGCGGCCACCGGCGGCAAGGCTTACTTCGCTAAGAATTGGCGCGACGAAAAGAAGGCTTTTGCTTCCATCCGCGACGATTTAGCCCATCTATACTCGTTTAGCTACTACCCAAAGCCCAATCCCAATCGCGGATGGCGCGCCATCAAAGTGCAACTCGTAGGCGAACGCTTGAAGAAATATCACATCCGCACGCGCAACGGGTATCGGCCCCGGCCGAACCGTTTCTCCACCGGCAATGAACTCACGTCTTCTTCGCAGCTTATGCCCAAATAGACGCGACGGGATTTCCTTGGAATTAGCGGCCTACTCGCCGCCCTGAATAGCACAACCGCAACAGATTACCTTCGCCATCGTATGGGCCCGGCTGCTTGCTGACCGCAAATCAGCACGGGCCCATCCAACTGGCTGCGTCGCTCCCGAAGACGAACTACCTTCGCTCGCGCTCTTTGATCTTCTTCTTGTTATTAAGTAACAGCAGGCGCTTCGCCGCATTCGACCATGAGGCATCGCTGACTTGCACCTGCGCCGAGGCCAGCGTTGCGTGACCCGCAGCGTCTGTCGCCCGATATGTGACCGTATAGACTCGTGGGTTACTGGAGGTGTTGCGCTCCGCCCTCAGTAAGAATGAACGCACATCCGTTCCGAATGCCACCTGTCCGCCTCCAACGGCCTGGATGTCAATCGAATCATTGCGTTCGCTGCTGGTGATCGACACCAGTTGCACCCTGGGATGTGCATCGCAAGCGTCGCTCGTCGCCACGCTAGCCGTGATCTGAACCAGTTTATGATTCGGCGGCCACAGGTAGTTCGGAGACAGCGCCACGCTCAATGTCGGAGGCGCCGTATCCTGCACCGTGACGCTAGTCGCGGCCGTCGAAGGCAGGCCTCCGGTGTCGGTCACCGTCAGGGTAAACCAATGAACACCCAGCGTGACGTTGAGCTGCACCACAGCCGTCGTGCCCACCACCGCATTGTTCGCCTGATCCGTCCACACGTAGCTCAGCGCGTCTCCATCCGGATCGGAGGATCCCGACCCGTTCAGGGTTACGCTGGCGCAGCCGTGCCCCATGCAATTAACTGTCTGGGCCGCGCCGGCATTGGCCACCGGCGGATGGTTGGCTGGTGGTGGGGGCGGCGGTGGTGGTGGTGGCGGAGCCTGCGGATTCGTGAACCGGCTGAATAAGACTTGGTTGACGCCCGGCGCATCGTCGGACCAGACCACATTCAGATTGCCCTTCGTATCCGCCACGATTTGCCCGTCGGACGAGAAACCTGAGTCGCTCGAAACGTTCTGCGCCGCCGAAAAAAACGTCGCTCCGGCATCCGTCGAACGCGTGAAGAAGATGCTCGCATTGCCCGGTGTCCTATCCATCCACACCAGATTGATTCCGCCGGCCGCATCCACGTTCATAACCGGATTGATCGAATTTCCCGAGTTATTCGACACATTCGTTGTTGAGAAGTTGGCCCCGCCGTCGCTGGAATGCGCGAAGTATATGTCTTTGTTAAAGGCCGGCGGAACGTTGTCCTGCCACGCAACGTAGATATTGCCGTTTGCGTCGACTCCCACTTGTGCGTTACCGGAGTCGCCCGCGCTGTTGGATAGGTTCTTCGTGGGTGCGAACGTCGCGCCTCCATCGCTGGAGCGCGCGAAGAAAATATCGTTGTTGTGTGACGTATTGTCCGTCCATACAACTTCGATGTTGCCGCTCAGGTCTACCGCGACCTGCGCGCCAAACGAGTTACCGGTATTGTTGGACAGGTTTGTCGCTGGCGAATTTATCGCTGGCGAGAAGTTCAACCCGCCATCCGTCGATCGCCTGAAAGAAATGTCCGACTGGAAGTTAAAATCGTCTTCCCACACCACGTTGATGCTGCCGTCTACGCCGATCGCCATCTGCGGCCCAACCGAACCCGTCGTGTTGGTAGTTAGATTCGCCGGCGCCGAGAACGTGGCGCCTCCATCCGCGGAGTAACTGAACAAGACACCTACAGGAGAGGAATCGCTTTCCCAGACCACGCTGACGTTCCCGCTTCCATCCACACCAATTTGCGGGCTCGCGGAATACGCAGCGACACTGGAAAGGCTCGTGGGCGCCGAAAAAGTCGCGCCTCCATTGGTTGAACGGCTAAAATGGACCACCGGATTGCCCGTAGTATCATCCACCCAGACCACATTGATGGCGCCTTTGCTATCCACGCAAATTCGCGGACTGTAAGAGTAGCCCACCGTGTTCGACAGCGGTTGCGTCAAGAAAGTCAGTCCGCCATCGGTGGATCGGCCGAACAAGATATTGGAGTTGTTGGCGGTATCATCTTCCCACACCACATTGATGTTCCCGGCTGCGTCCACCGCAGCCTGCGGAGTCATCGAGAAATCGGTGTTGTTCGACACGTTCTTTGCTGCGGAGAACGGCAGTTGCGCCTCCGCACCGACGCACATGGACAGCAAACCCAAAAGTGTTACGGCGGCGATTTGGCCGAAGCGGCTGGGGTGAACCACGAGACCCTCCTTAAGCGATCAACTAATAAAATCTGGATATCGTCGGCAGTTCGTTTCAAAAATGGGTTGAACTGCCTCTGGCCAGTTGTTGGGGGACTTCGGAACTGGCGAATTCTGAGGCTACTTTTAGGTACGCTTGCCCTCGGGGACGATGAGAAGCAAGCTCAACTTACTTTGCGTAGTGTAGTAAAAACCCCCGAAAGAAAAGGGAAACTAAAGTACTATGTGTCCAAAGTTGCATCAGCTCGCGCCCGAACGCGCTGACCACCGATTCCTTGGCTCCGTGCCAAACCGGTCCTAGCCGTAAGTCATTCATTTAGTTGGCATTGCGTCGCTACGAGGATCTCCTGCTTAGTCGTGGCTTGTCTTCGCACCCCTTCGGCTCGCATTTGCCGTTACAATCGGCCCCATCGAACTTTGCCGAACGGGAGTACCACCGTGGAAAAAATCCTCATCGCTGTCGGTAGTACCCGGCGCCCAAAACTCGCCGCCGTCCAGGAGGCCATCCGCGATTTTGGCCCCCAACTCGCCCCCGGTTCGGACTTTGAAGTAATTGGCGCCGAAGTGGAGAGTGGGGTAGGGCACACGCCAGCCAATCGCAGCGAACTGATGCAAGGTGCCCGTCAGAGGGCCGAAGCGCTGATCCGCCAGGCGTGCGAGAAACCCGAGCCCGCGCACTACTTTGTAGGCCTGGAAGGCGGCCTGGACAGTATCGAAGAGCAAGGCCAACGCCGCGTATTCCTGGAGAGTTGGGCCTACGTAACGGACGGCCGTCACGGTCACTTCGGACGCTCAGGCGCAGTCGAGATTCCAGATGCCCTGGCCCGCGAAGTCCTGGAAAATGGCGTCGAGTTATCCGTCGCCATCGACCGCTTCGCCGGAGCCGTCGGCATTCGCGACAACCAAGGCGCCTGGGGCGTCTTGTCCAGCGGCCTCGTCAGCCGCACCGAAGCCTTCCGCGTAGCCGTCGTCGCCGCTTTCGCCCCCTTTTATAATAGTAAGATGTATCATGCAGCCTCGGGCGCCCGATCATAGCTAAGACGGTCGTCGCATCGCCTAAACGCGAACGAATTTTGCAAGGAGCAGCGAGTGGACATCGTTAAGGGCAATATGGGCTGGATCGAGGTCGTCGTCGGCCCCATGTTTTCGGGCAAAAGTGAGGAGCTAATCCGCCGGCTGCGCCGCGCCGAAATTGCCCGTCAGCGCGTACAGATCTTCAAGCCCGCCATCGATGAACGCTACGCCGCCAACGAGATCATTTCCCATTCCGGCCTCGGCATTGCCTCCGACAATATTCTCAAAGCCAGCGAAATCATGGACAAGGTGCAGCCGCGCACCGAAGTCATCGGCATCGACGAAGCCCAATTCCTGGGTGACGAAGTCGTGGACGTCTGTAACAAGCTGGCTAACCTCGGCAAGCGCGTGATCGTCACCGGCCTCGACACCGACTATCGCGGCCGTCCCTTCGAGCCTATGCCCAGGCTTCTGGCCATTGCCGAAGAAATCACCAAGCTCCTCGCCATCTGCGTACGCTGCGGCAATCCCGCCGTTCACACCCAGCGCCTCGTGGAAAGCGACGAACTGATCGTAGTCGGCGCCACCGGGATGTACGAAGCTCGCTGCCGCCGCTGCTTCGAGCCCAACCCAGAACAAGCCA
>Ga0137412_10003070_pt1 | contig 13327 bp, 14 predicted proteins | sample CZODoug2_1_16fun_FD_122160 | JGI IMG/M metagenome (GOLD analysis project Ga0137412, IMG submission 122160) | Vadose zone soil fungal communities from Angelo Coast Range Reserve, California, USA - CZODoug2_1_16fungal (Hybrid Assembly) | ecosystem: Environmental > Terrestrial > Soil > Vadose zone... | reverse complement strand
TGATCCTCTGGGGTTGGATGGTTGGTGGAACGACAATCCTACTCTCCGGCCACCCGCCACCCCATAGAATCTACGAATGGACGCAAGATCACGGACTGGACGATCCAAGGGTAGGTCGTTTAGGTTACCGGGTATCCGCGCGGTGTCGACACAGGCTGCCGGCAAAATATGAGCCAATCTGGAGAAAACGGGCCATGACCAAACTCGGCAGAGCGCGTTCGGTTCTCAGCCTTGGCTGTACGTTGAGCGTGGCGTTCATTCTTTCCGCGTGCGATCAAAAGGCCGAAACGCAGCAGCGCGCAGAGAATGCGCCAAAGGCGGTGCAAGATGCGCCGCCCCCATCGATCCCGATGGGGACTGGCAGATCGGTCACTCGTTTTTTCATCACCAGCAAGGGACTTGGCAAAGGCGGCGACCTCGGAGGTCTCGCCGGGGCGGATGCGCATTGCCAGGCTCTGGCGCAAGCTCAAGGCGCCGGCGACCATACGTGGCGCGCTTATCTCAGCACGGAGGCGACCGATACCACGCCCGCCGTGAACGCGCGGGACCGTATCGGAGGGGGCCCCTGGTACAACGCCGAGGGGGATCTGATTGCGCCGCATTTGGCGGCGCTGCATGGCGCGATGAGCAAGCTTAACAAGGAGACAGCGATTGCCGAGAGCGCCGACTCGGTAAATCCAGAACAGCACGAAATCCTCACCGGCTCACGTCCTGACGGCACTGCCTTCGCAGCGAATGCACGTCGCACCTGCGGCAACTGGACATCAAGCAGCACCGGCAGTGCCGCGGTCGGCTACTTTGATCGAGCGGGCCCGGGCGAAAACCCAAACTCGTGGAACTCCGCGCGTGCGACAAACGGATGCAGCGAGGAGGCTTTGCGTAGCTCGGGCGGCGCCGGTTTGTACTATTGCTTCGCGCTGGACTAGTAAGCAAGAAGAACCGTTTCCGAATCCGGCAGTACAGAGTACGGATCAAGGCTCGGGCGCCTTCTGAATAGGTGCGCTGGTCGATTGCGCGTTCATCGCGGCGGCACTGAGCGCACGCACAAGGGCTTGGGTGTGCTGCTCCAGAACCTCACGGTTGATGTTATCGACCGTGTCGCAGGGAAGGTGATAGCAGGGATCGTAGGGGCGGCCGGCCGCGCCGCCAAAAAAGCTGGCCTCGACCTCCGGCTTCGGTCGGCCTGCGCCAGTGTAAAGACTGACAGTCGGTATATCCTTCTGGGAAAAAGAGGCGTCGTCCGATCCAGAGTTACCTCCGGAGCGTTCCTCCACGGGTAGGTCATGCTCGCGAAAATAGGCTGCGAACTCCCGTTGCGCGACCGCCGCCGGTGCATTGCCGGCCGCACCCTGGCCCAGAAGGAAGCGGCCGTAATTGGGCGAGGCGACCATGTCGAGGTTGATATAGAGCGCGATAAGGCTGCGCTCCTGGTCCGATAGTGACGCTACATGATGGCGCGAGCCGATGAGGCCGTTCTCCTCCGCGGCCCAGAAGCCGAAGCGCACCCGCACGCCGGCTTGATGAGGCTTCTTGGCAAATTGCAGTGCGGCCTCGAGCACCGCCGCCGAACCGCTGCCATTGTCATTGATGCCCGGCCCCTCCGCTACACTGTCAAGGTGTGCGCCAACGACAATCAGGGAACCATCGCTGTCGGAGGCGATGTCGGCTAGCACGTTGCGGGTCACTCGCTTGCCTGACAAAACGTCGACTGCGAGACGCACGCGGGCGCCGTTGTCAGCCTGGGCTGTGAGGTCGAGAGAGCGACCAACCTCGTAGGTGACCCCGACAACCGGAATGGCAACGGCATGATTAAGCCGGCCTGAAAAGTTGCCCACTTGGCCCTCAGTGCCTTGGTTCATCACGACGACGCCTGTCGCGCCGGCCGCAATTGCGTTGTCCACCTTGGCCTGGAACGGGCAAGTGCCGCGCCGCATCAGCGCAATGGCGCCGCGTTCGAATTCCTTGAAGTGGTTGGGCTCGCAACCGCTGTTCGACACCGATGGCGGTGCATCACCGAGATCAAGGTTCACACCGCGAATCCGCGCCGTCACATCACCCGAACCGGAAGAACGCAGGGTGTGCAAAGCGGAGGCGGGCGCAAGTTCCTGACGACCGTCAGATTTGCTCGTCGACAGGACCGCGGGCGTGCGTACCTCGAAGAAAGGGAATTCGAATTCTTCGAAGCGAACGGAATAACCCGCCGCCCGCAACTTCTCCGCCACATAGTCTGCGGACCGGTCGTAGCCGGGCGTGCCGGCGGCTCTATTTCCGCCATTGGCCTCGGCAATATCCTGCAGCGCCCGCAGATGCCGGAACGCGCCGTCGCCTTCCGACCGGTCGAAGGAGCCAGCGGTCGAGGCGCCATCAATGAGGAGATCCGCTCTTGCGATGGTGTCCGCTCGCGCTATCGCAAGGAGAATGGCTGTGACCCCGATTATCCAGCTTACGTTAAAGGTCTTCAATAACGACATCGCAAACACATCCGTGGCTGGTTCAAACGATTGCAAACGGAGCGACCGGATCACGCCTTCTTTGTGGCTGGGATGATTGCTTTCCGGTAACGTCCACGAGCCGTTAGGACGTTAGTTCATGTCTGCCTCCGGCGCTATGCCCGCTGCCTACACTTGTCCGTTATTCAGCATTGCCCATGCGTCACCGCGCGGCCGTCATTCCGGCCGAGCGAGCCCTTTGCGAGCGAGAGCCGGAGTCCAGTATTCTCCGCGGGTTGTTTTTCACGACCAAGGGCTACCCACCACATGGTCCGAGCCATACGCGGGCCTTCGACAGACGATCTGCGAGCACCGAGAAAACGACCATGATAGTCGCCGCCTTTGCTCCTTCAGTGTGCGGTGTAGCCTCCATCGACAGCGAGCGCGTGGCCAATCACAAAGCTTGCGCCGGGGCTGCAAAGCCAAAGGACGGCAGAGGCGATTTCGTCCGGTCGCCCAAGGCGTCCAATCGGTTGATCTTTCAAAATTTCTTTCATCGCATCCGGCTCCTTTGCCAACATCTCCGCGACCATCGGGGTATCGATAGTCCCTGGGCACACAGCGTTGATACGAATCCCCTTCGAAGCGTATTCGAGCGCTGCACTCTTCGTCAGCCCGATCACACCATGTTTGGACGCATGGTACATCGCGCGGCCCGGAAGGCCGATCAGACCGCCGATTGAAGAGCAATTGACAATCGCGCCGTTTCCTTGCTCTCGCATCTGACGCAGCTCGTACTTCATACAGGTCCAAACCCCGCGGAGATTGATTGCATTCACGCGATCGAATTCTTCGCTGCTGGCATCTGCGGTTTCCACCGCAGGAGACTGCACACCGGCATTGTTGAAGGCCGCGTCTAGGCGACCGAAAGTCGAGACTGCCTGTTCGACCATAGCGGCCACGTCAGCTTCGTCGGCAACATTGCATCGGACGGCGATCGCCTTATGGCCTGTGGAGACCAGTTCTTCTGCTGCAGAACGAACCACATTCTCCTGAACGTCTGCTAATACGACAGCAGCTCCCGCGTCGGCGAAGGCCCTGGCCGTCACCAGACCCATCCCTGATCCAGCTCCGGTAACCAAAGCGACTTGATTTGCAAATGAGAAGCTCACGAAATGACTCCTTTCGATTGCGCGCCACGATGATCTAACAACAAGAAGAGTGACGCTCAGGGATTAGATGCTCATGACAGCATGGATCTATGAACCAGTGTCATAAGTGCGGCGCTACTGACCAGATCCCACGTTGGATTGCCCTGCGAACACGCAAGCTCATTTGCGATACTGTTCGTCGCTGACATCTTCCATCCAGTCGACATTCCTGCCGTCAACGAGTTCCTGAATGGCGACATGGCTCATTTCGTTGGTCACGGTGGCGCCATGCCAATGCTTCAAACCCGGCGGCGTCCAGATCACATCACCTGGCCTTATCTCCCGCTTGTCGCCATTCCATTCCTGCACCCAACCTACGCCAGACATGACGATCAGAATTTGCCCGACGGGATGAGTATGCCAGGCGGAGCGTGCGCCCGGTTCAAAGGTGACGTGGCCGGCTGTAGAGCGCATCGGCGCGTTCGCTCCAAAAAGAGGGGTCAAAACAACAGAGCCCGCGAAATACTCAGCCGGCGCTTTGGCGGAGGGACGTGAACCGTTCGGTGTGATTTCCATATTCTGCGCATCAGCGGGCGCCGCAGCGAAGAACGCGAGCGCGATGGCAGTTGCGATGATTTTGTTCATTTTCGTCTTTCCTGTCATCTGGCTGAGCAAGCCCGCAAACGGGGGCCTTCGGACGCATCACGCGCCGTATTGTTCGTCGCTGACTTTCTCCAACCAATCGACAGCTTTGCCGTCGAGCTTTTCCTGGATGGCGATGTGCGTCATGGAGGTGGTTGGAGATGCGCCATGCCAATGCTTCTCACCTGGGGGAAACCAAATCACATCACCCGGATGAATCTCCTCGATCGGACCGTCCTCGCGCTGCACCCGACCGCAACCAGCTGTGACGATCAGAGTCTGGCCGAGTGGATGAGTATGCCAAGCGGTGCGGGCGCCGGGTTCGAATGTGACGCTGGCGCCACTAACACGTGCTGGATCGGGCGCCTGGAAGAGCGGATCCACGCGGACCACACCGGTGAAATACTCCGACGGCCCTTTGCCTGACGGCTGTGAGCCGCTGCGCGTAATCTGCATTGCTCCTCTCCTTTTCCTATTTGGGGTCGCGTCGCGTCTTCTGGGCCCCTGAACTTCGCTGCGGCGTGCGCACCTCAGAGCAGCTTGTCCGGCGTGACTGGCAGTTCGCGGACGCGCTTGCCGGTGGCGTGGAAGATGGCGTTCGTGATGGCCGGCGCGACGCCCACCATGGCGATTTCGCCAACACCCTTCACACCAAGCGGATTCACGTGCGGGTCGTGCTCGTCCACGAAGGTCACGTCCATGACCGGCGGTGCATCGGCGTGGACCGGCACTGCGTATTCGGCGAAATTGGCGTTCGCGACCCGTCCATTGCGGGCGTCCACGACGGAATGCTCCATGAGCGCCATGCCGATGCCGCCGATCATCCCGCCAATGCACTGGCTTCGCGTCGTCTTCGGATTGACGATGCGGCCTGCTCCGTAAGCGGCGACCATGCGCCGCACGCGCGTTTGCCCGAGATCGGGATCGACGCCGACTTCCACGAACACGGCGCCGAAGGCATGCATCGAGAATCGTTGCGACACATCACCCGGCCTCGTGTCGGCTGAGGCCTCGACAGGCTGACCGATGCGGCGCATTGCATCTGCAAGATCGTTCGTGCCGCCACGTGCAAGGGCGTCCTCTCGGGCTCTTCGGCAGGCCGCCTGCACGGCGCTGCCGACGCTCGCCATGGTCATCGAGCCGCCGTGCACCGGCGCCCTCGGCAAGCGGGTGTCGCCAAGCGTGAACTTTACCCGGTCCATCGGCAGGCCCAGTGTCTCAGCCGCCACCTGCGTCATCGACGTCCAGGTGCCCGGCCCCATGTCGCTCGAAGCGCTCATCACTTCGGCGGTGCCGTCCGGCAAGAGACGCGCCATAGCCGAAGCGGGTGCGCGATACACGGGGTAAGTGGCGGTCGCCATGCCCCAGCCGATCAGCCAGTGCCCATCGCGCATCGAGCGCGGTTGCGAGTTGCGCTTGCTCCAGCCGAAGCGCTCGGCAGCGACCCGGTAGCATTCCTTCGTCGAGCGGCTCGAAAACGGACGCTGTGTGGACTCATCCTGCTCCGGCTCATTTCGCAGGCGCAGCTCCACGGGATCGATGTTTAGTGCCACCGCGAGTTCGTCCATCGCAGATTCGAGGGCAAAGATTCCGCTCACCTCGCCAGGCGCGCGCATGTGGCCCGGCGTGTGCACGTTCAACCGCGCGATTCGGCGGCGCGTATAGATATTCGGGCAAGAATGCAGGAACCCGGTTGGACTAACGAGCGCCTCCGAAAATTCCTCGTAGGTGGAAGTCTCCTGGTGTCCGTCATGCACGATGGCAGCCAGCCGTCCGTCGCGGGAGGCGCCGAGGGCGATGCGCTGGACCGTGTGCGGACGGTAGCCGACGCCGTAATACATCTCGCGCCGCGAAAGCATGACCTTGACCGGCCGCCTGGCGACCCGAGCGCCGAGCGCCGCCAGCGTCACATGCGGCCAGGGGCGCAGCGCCGACCCGAAAGCGCCCCCGACGAAAGGTGAGATAACGCGGATGTTCTCCGCCGGAATGCCGAACACAGCGGCAATCTCGTCGGCCGTGTTGTGGACCCACTGCGTCTTGTCCCATAGCGTCAGGCGATCGCCGTCCCAGGCCGCGATCGTGGCGTGCATCTCGATTGGATTGTGGTTCTCCCTTGGGATCACGTAAGTCTGATCGACTTTCACCTCGGCGCGCGTGAGCGCTCCTTCGGGATCGCCGCGCCGCGTCTCCGACGGCCGGTCGTTCTCCTGCAGAGTCGGTAGAACCGGATCGACGCGGCTGATGTCGGTGGTCCCGGTTTCGGAGGCGTAGGTAACGCGTACCAGCGTTGCCGCATGGATTGCCCCTTCGAGCGTATCGGCGATCACAAGGGCGATCGGTTGACCTTGATGGCTTATGCGGTTGTCCTGGAGCACGTGCAGACGCTCGCCAACGGCCGGGTCGACCATGGCCTTGTGGGGACTATAGGCAAGCCGCGGCGCGTTTTCGTGCGTCAGGACAGTGATCACGCCGGGCGCCCGTTCTGCCGCCGCACTGTCGATGGAGGTGAGGCGCCCGTTCGCGATCGTGCTGCGCACGATGGCGCCATGCGCCTGCCCTGGCACATCGAACTCGGCTGCGTAGGTAGCGCCGCCCGTGACCTTCAGTCGGCCGTCGACGCGGCTGATGGGTTGTCCGATGGTCATGCGCGACCTCCCGCAGTTTGGACGGCACGCACGATGGCGCGCTGCATGAGTTCGATCTTGAAGTCGTTATGTCCGCGCCCCTGCGCACCTTCCGCAGCCAGCGCCGCCGCCGGCCGAAGCGTTGCCAGATCGAGATTGGCTCCGGCCAGGGCTGCCTCCACGCGCGGGACGCGCCACGGCTTCGTTCCCACGCCGCCAAGGGCGATACGTGCCTGCCGGATGCGGGTTCCGTCCATCTCAAGCGCAACTGCGGCTGACACGACTGCAAACTCAAACGAGGCGCGGTCGCGCACTTTGAGGTAATGCGAGCGGCGCGCTGCCGGGTTGACCGGCATCGTGATGGCGGCGATCACCTCGCCCGGTTCAAGCACCGTCTCGATGTGGGGCGTGGCGCCAGGCAGGCGGTAGAAGTCGATGAGCGGCACGGTGCGTTGCGTCCCCGCCGCGCGTACCTCGACGGCTGCATCGAGCGCAACCAGAGCGACCGCAACATCGGAGGCATTCGCGGCAATGCAGTTCTCGCTCGTGCCGAGCACGGCATGCCAGCGATTCTCCCCGCCGATCGCGGCGCAGCCTGAGCCTGGTTCCCGCTTGTTGCAGGCGCTGTAGCCGACATCGCGGAAATACGGGCATCGGCTGCGCTGCAACAGGTTGCCGCCCATGGTCGCCTGATTGCGGACCTGCGGGCTCGCCGAGTTCAGCAGGGCCTCGGATATGACTGGAAATTGCTCGATCACGCCTGCATGGGCAGCCACTTCCGCCATCGTGGCGGCGGCTCCGAACCTCAGGCCCTGCGATCCAACCTCGATGCGGTTGTCGAGCAGGCCTGCGAGGCTTACCAGCCGCTCGGGCCGGCGCACGTTCTCTTGCAAAAGCTGCACCATGTCGGTGCCACCGGCGATGTATTCGGCGGGCGCGTCGTTGCGGCCGGCCTGGGCACGGAAGGCAAGCGCAGCGGAGAGGTCGCGCGGACGATCAAGGATGAAGGGGTGCATGGCTCAACCTCCCCGCACCGAACCGGTGGCCCGGGCCGCGTCCTGGATGGCGGCAACGATGTGGTCGTAGGCTCCGCAGCGGCACAGGTTGCCGCTCATCCAATCGCGGATGTCCTGCGGCGAGCCTGCGTGGCACTCTGCGATGCACGAGACCCCGGCCATGATCTGTCCGGACGTGCAATAGCCGCACTGAAAGGCATCGCGTTCGATGAAGGCGGTTTGCAACGGATGGAGTTGCTCCCCTTGCGCCAAGCCTTCGATGGTCGTGATCTCGCGCCCCTCCACAAGGGCAGCGAGCGAAAGGCATGATTTCACGCGCTTGCCGTCCATCAGCACGGTGCAGGCGCCGCACTGGCCGAGGCCGCAGCCTTTCTTGGAGCCTGTCAGATGCAGGTGCTCGCGCAGAGCATCGAGCAGCGTCGTGCGCGCATCAAGCGCCAGCCGGTGCTCGGTTCCGTTGACGCGCAGCACGACATTGAGTGGAGCAGTTGCGGCGCCAGCGCTTTGCGCCGTCGCCGGCGATATCACTCCAGGCATGAGTTGCCCTCCTATGAGAGCGCCGCCGGTCGTCACTGCGGTGACTGTCAACAGCTCTCTTCTGGTCAAATCGGAGCTGGTGATCGTCAGGCTTTTTGAGTTTGCAGACATTTCCATATGCCGCTCTCCTTCAATGACCAAGCTCGATGCGCTGCGTGACCCACTACTTAAACCGCGCATCCTCCGCGACTAGCCGTTAAAATCCGTATAGAGTTATGAGTGGAGGCCATAAATGCAGCGCGGAAACCTGGACCAGCTGGTGGCCTTCGTCGCCGTAGCGCGCGAACGCAGCTTCACGAACGCCGCAGCAAAACTTGGCATTTCGCAGTCGGCGCTGAGCCACACCATCAGAGAACTCGAAGAGCGGCTCGGAGTTCGGCTCCTGACGCGCACAACGCGCAGCGTCTCGCCGACGGGAGCGGGCGAACGTCTGCTTCACAACGTTGGACCACGCTTTGACGAGATCGAGGCCGAGCTTGCGGCTATAACTGAACTTCGGACGAAGCCAGCCGGTAGAATTCGAATAACGGCGACGGAATATGCCGCCGATGCGATCCTGCTGCCGAAACTGGCGAAGCTCCTGCGAGAATATCCAGACATCAAAATTGAGATCATCATCGACTATGGGCTGACCGATATCGCGGCCCAGCAGTTTGACGCTGGCGTGCGAAGCGGCGAGCAAGTGGCAAAGGATATGATCGCGGTGCGTATCGGGCCCGACATGCGCATGGCGGTCGTCGGGGCGCCGTCGTATTTCAAGGGTCGGCCGGAACCAAAAAAGCCGCAGGACCTGATCAACCACAATTGTATTACTTTGCGTCTACCCACCCATGGCGGATTGTATGCCTGGGAGTTTGAGAAAGGCGGACGCGAACTGAGAGTGCGCGTCGAGGGCCAGCTCACTTACAATACCACTGGCCAGATGCTGACTGCGGCCTTAGCCGGATTGGGTTTGGCTTATGTGCCCGAAGGCATGGTACAGCCCCATCTCGCCAAGGGTCGTCTCAGGCGGGTGCTTGAGGACTGGTGCCTGCCGTACTCAGGCTATCACCTCTACTACCCTAGCCGCCGCCAGCCCTCCGCAGCCTTTGCGCTGTTCGTCGATGCGCTGCGCCACGGAAACTGATAACGCCCAACTAGGTGCTATCGGGGGCGTTTTTCGAAGACATCCTTTGCGACCGGCAGCGCCGAGAAGGCGTTTGGCCAACCGACGTAAAAGGCCAGGTGCATGATGACTTCCGCAGCCTGCGCCTGCGTCAGGCCGTTATCCATGGCCCTGTTGAGGTGATAGGGCATCTGCGCGACCTGCCCGGTTGCAATCAACGCGCTCACTGTCACGAGACTTCGATCGCGCGGCGCAAGGTCCGGGCGCAGCCAGAGGTCGCGGAACAGAACGTCCGTGGTGTTCTGGACGATGCCGGGAAAGGCCGCGCCGAACTGACCGCCGACACGCGCGACGCGGTCTGCTTCCGCTTTTTCGTCAAGAGGGAGAGGCGCGGGCGAAGCAGCCGGAAGCCGGTCCGCCCCGATATTGCGCGCAGCAAACACAATTTTTGCTGTTACGACCGCGGACATGGCATTAGACCAACCCGAGTAGAACGCAAGATGCGTGATCATCTCGGAGATTTCGCTCGGTTTGACACCATTGTCGAGCGCCATGTTGAGATAGAACGGCAGTTCGATGGTCTGGTTGCGCGCGATCAGCGCGGCGAGCGTAACGATGCCGCGATCGCGCATAGATAGGCCGGTGCGCTTCCACACATCCCCGAGCAGGCGTGTTTGATTGTATTGATCGAGCGCTGGAGCGACGCTTCGGATATCGTCGCGGCTTGGCATCGATTTCGATTCATGCATGGCATTTGTCTCCTGCGCTTGAGCCTGTGAAGCAATCAAAACGAGCGACGCGATCGTCGCGGCAAGAAGTTTCATGGTTGCCCTCCTATCGTTGACGTGGAATGTGCTCACCCGCACGCTGCAAGCGACGTACGTGTCATCCGACGGGCGGATGCGCGAAGAAACGATGCTGCGATCGGCGCGGCGCAAAGCGCGGCCACGGCGCTGACAATGAACACCGCGTTTAGACCGGCCACGCTCGCAAGCAGCCCGAGGGCCGCAGTGCCGAACCCGAGCGCCACGTCGAGAAACGCCGTGTAAGCGCCCATCGCGAGTCCGCGGCTCTGTGCCGGAACGCGATGGACCGCTTCGACGCCAAGCCCCGGATAAACGAGCGAATAGCCGACTCCGGTCAGCGCAGCCCCGGCCAGCGCCAGCGCCAATCCGGGCGCGAGCCCCATCAGTCCCAGGCCCGCCGCTTCAACAATTACGCAGATGAGCGCTACCTTGGCGCCACCAAAACGGTCGGCGAGGTGGCCCAAGAACAAGCGCGTGAGAATGAAGGCGAGCGCGAACAAGCTGAACGCAGGCCAAGCGGGCCAGCCCCGGCTGACGAAGAGCAGGGCGCTGAACGCGATGACCGCGCCGAAGCCGATGCTGCTCAACGCTGATCCCACGCCTGGAACCCACACGGCCGCCATGACCTTCAGAAGCCCGGTGCGCGCACGCACCGTCGATGGAGCGCGTCGAAGCGGCACGACCAACAAGAGCGTCGCTAGCGGAAGCAGCGTCGTGGCGAGCGCGATCCCGGGGAAGTCGTAGCGCGCATAGAGAGCGGTGCCGATGGGCGCGCCGGCCGCAAAGGCACCGAACATCGCGCTCCCGATCCATGCCAGCACCTTACTGGTGTTTTCGACACCAAGCATCGCGAGCCCCCAACTCTGCGCTCCCGTGATGATGAAGCTTTCGCCGACGCCAAGGAGCGCGCGGCCAAGCAGCAAAATCGTCACCGAGATCGCCGGCATGGCGACGAAGCGTAGCGATAGGAAATAGAGAAGCCCGCCCGAGGCTGCGATTATCAGGCCGGCAATGACGGCATGCTTCGCGCCGCTCGCATCCGCGTATCGGCCAGCCCACAGGCGCGAGGCGATCGCGGCGGCAAACTGGCTGCCGGCGACCAGGCCGACGATGAAGGTGCTCAGTTCGAGTCCGTGGTGCACATGAAGCGGCAGCACCGGCATCGCGATCCCGATCACGAGGAACGCGATAAAGACCGTTGCCATGATCGGCAGGAGTACCGCAAGCGAATGACCTGGGCGGATTGTCCGGCTTAACCAGCTATTTTTGTCGCTATCGTTCGTGTTCATGGCGGTGAATTTCGGCCTCATGACAACTAAGTTCCTTTTTCTCCGGCATTCGCTCGCGCCCGGGGCACAGTTCGTGCGATGCCGGCTATGGGCTCTGTTATAAGAAGCGGCGCGTCGAGCGATTAGACGGCAAAATCCGCATAGGGTTATGAGGATCGCTCATGGATTGGCCGCACGCGGGCGCGAGCCAACAATCTCCCCATTCTCCTGGTGGTCCAGCGACGGATTGTCTGTGCGGCATGGCGTTCTTTCTGCCGGTCTCCGCCTGTTTCCGACTTGGCTCCCGCATCGTTCAGAGCATCTTGCAGTCGCCCGCGCGCTGTCCCCTCAGTGACAGGTGCCAACGAGGCAAACCGATTCGGACGAAACTGACAGATCGCTTTGTGAAATCGGCGAAGGCGGACGGTCGCAAGTCTCCGATTTCATGGACGACGAAATCATCGGCTTCGGCATCCAGGTCGGAGCAACGGGCCCCAAGAGTTTCACACTCGATTACACGTTCGATGGCCGGCGCCGGCGCCTGTTCATTGGCGACTTTCCGGACTGGTCGATGGCTGCGGCGCACTGAAATTCCAAAGGGGCGCTGATGGATTCGGCCGACGATGGCGCGTGCGGGCCGACCAGGAAAAAGGGGCGGCCATAATGGCCGCCCCTCAAGAAGGTTCAGTCATCAAAGGCCGGACTAATCCAGCGTCTCGAGCTTGTAGATCGAGGCGGTGTGGTTGCTGCCAACCCAGAACGTGGGCGGATTGGTGTTGTTGTCGACGAACACGCGACGGATATTCGTCGTCTTCGGCAGCAGGTATTCGGTGAACTCGCCGGTCTTGGTGTTGAGCCGCTGTATCCGGTCATTGATCATCGAGCCGGTCCAGGCATGCTCGTTCTTGTCGATCATGACGTCATAGGGGTTCGACCACGGGGTCGGAATTTCCCATTCCTGGAAGCGTTCCGATTTGGTGTCGAACATGCCGATGCGGTTGCCGCGGTATTCCCCGAACCAGATGCGCTCTTGCGCGTCCATCATGCCGCGACGCGGTCCGGCCGGCTTCTTCGGCAATTGGAAGAGCTGGACCTTCATCGTCTCCTTGTCGACCTTGCCGATATAATCGGCTGCGATGTCGGTGAACCACGCATTGTTCTTGGAGTCCGGTATGATGTCGTAGATGTTGTGCGTCTCGCCGACACCGGCAGCCTTGAACGGCTCAAGCGTTTCGATATGGCCGGACTTGAGGTCGAGGCGGTGAATGGCCGCAAAGCCATTGTTCTGGTTTCTTCTGGAATCGACACGTTCAGCAAGGCCAACTATGACGCCGCATTGCGCGCTGCCGGTAATTCAGATACTCCGATTTATGTGATCGGTATGATTCTCACATTGCGGAGTCTTGTGGAATTGCACGAAAGCAAAGGGACCCTGGCGCACACAGATTGGCAAGAAGTAGAGAAGCGCTTACAAGAGATCGCACGCGTATCGGGTGGGCGCACGTATTCGCCGGAGAGCACAATTGATCTCACCGGGATTTACGACGACATGATGGAGCACCTGCGGGTGCGTTACGTGTTGACCTACGGCTCTTCGACATCCGACGGCAGCGCGGGAAATGTCCGCGTCGAGCTCGTCGATCCGCGGACCGGCGCACCGCTTCGCGTCACCGACGCCTCGGGCAAGGTGGTCACCGCGCGCGTGACCGTGGGCCACGAAGGCAGCTGATCACGTTTCCAGCCGCGGTG
>Ga0137412_10003069_pt1 | contig 13327 bp, 12 predicted proteins | sample CZODoug2_1_16fun_FD_122160 | JGI IMG/M metagenome (GOLD analysis project Ga0137412, IMG submission 122160) | Vadose zone soil fungal communities from Angelo Coast Range Reserve, California, USA - CZODoug2_1_16fungal (Hybrid Assembly) | ecosystem: Environmental > Terrestrial > Soil > Vadose zone... | reverse complement strand
CGGGCTCGATATCGACGCCTTGCGGATTGTTGCCGACGGCGTCAATGCGCTGCGCTCGCCGGAGCGCGCGCTGGTGGTCATCACGCATTACCAGCGGCTTCTCAACTACATCGTGCCCGACGTGGTGCATGTGATGTCGAGGGGGCGGGTGGTGAAGAGCGGCGGCAAGGAACTGGCGCTGGAGCTGGAAGAGTCCGGCTATGCCCAGTTCGAGGACGCGGCCTGAGACGGATTGAGCAATGAACCTTGTGTTGGCAAAGACCGAGACCGGACGGGCGCTCAGCAGCGTGTTCGCCGTTGCGCGCGACCGTCTGCCCGGTGCGGGCAAGGTCGCGGATACCCGGAAGGAAGCTTTCGAGGCCTTTGAGCGTGCAGGCCTGCCGCACCGGCGGATCGAAGAGTGGAAATATACCGATCTGCGCGCGCTGATGCGCGAGGTGCTGCCGCTGGCGGCGGCGCCCGATGTGAAGGCGCTCGGGCGCGCCCGCAAGGCGCTGAAGGCACATACGATTGCGGATGCGTCTGCGCTCGTGCTGGTGGACGGCGCATTCGTGCCGGAACTCTCCGATGTCGCGGCGCTAGGCGGCGGTGTCAGCATCCGCGCCTTGCGCGATGTACTCGAAAACGACGGCAATGACGCCCGCGCCGATCTGCTGCTCACCAAGACCACCGACGCGATGATCTCGCTCAACGCGGCGCTCCCCACCGACGGCGTCGTGATATCAGTTGCAGACGAGACCGCGCTGTCGCGGCCGATTCACATCGTTCATGTCGCAACCGCGCTGTCGGCGTCGGCCTTCACGCGCTCGCATGTCAGGATCGGCAAAGGCGCGCGGGCAACCCTGGTCGAGAGCTTTGTCGCGGCCGAGGGCGCAAAGGCCTATCAGGTCAATGATGCCGTGATCCTTTCGGTCGGCGACGGCGCCGAACTGTCGCAGGTGCGCCTGATGGCGGATGCGTCCGACGCGGTCAACGTGACCTCCCAGATCCTGACGGTCGGCGCCAAGGTCAAGCTCAACCTGTTCAACATGACCGGCGGCGGCGGCGTGAGCCGGCTGCAAGGCTTCATCACGCTGGCGGGCGAGGGCACGGACCTGTCGGTCAACGGCGTAAACCTATTGAAGGGCACGCAGCACGGCGACACCACGGTGGTGGTCGATCACGCCGTGCCGCATTGCACCAGCCGGGAAATTTTTCGCGCGGTCGTGGATAACCGGGCTCATTCGGTGTTTCAGGGCCGCATCATCGTGCGTCCCGATGCGCAGAAGACCGACGGCAAGATGATGACCCGGGCGCTGCTGCTGTCGGACGAAGCCGAAGCCGACAACAAGCCGGAGCTGGAGATTTTCGCCGACGACGTCACCTGCGGCCATGGCGCGACCGCGGGCGCGCTCGACGACAGCCTGCTGTTCTACCTGCGGGCACGCGGCCTGCCGGAGAAGGAGGCGCAGGCGCTTCTGATCCAGGCCTTTGTTGGCGAAGCGGTCGAAGCGATCGAGGATGACGGATTGCGCGAACTGGCCATGGCGCTGGCCGAGCGCTGGCTGGAGGCACGCCGATGACCACGCATCCGGCAGTGATGAACGGTTCGTATGATGTGGCCCGGGTGCGCGAGGATTTTCCCGCGCTCGACCTCAAGGTCTACGGCAAGCAACTGGTCTATCTCGACAACGCGGCCTCGGCGCAGAAGCCCAATGCCGTGCTCGACCGCCTGACCGAAGCCTACAAGACCGAATACGCCAACGTGCATCGCGGGCTGCATTATCTCGCCAATGCCGCCACCGAGGCCTATGAGGGCGCGCGCGGCAAGGTGGCCAAATTCCTCAATGCGGGCCGTAGCGAAGAAATCATCTTCACCCGCAACGTCACCGAGGCGATCAACCTGGTGGCGTCGTCCTGGGGCGGACCGAATATCGGCGAGGGCGACGAGATCGTGCTCTCGATCATGGAGCACCATTCCAACATCGTGCCTTGGCATTTCCTCAGGGAACGCCAGGGCGCCGTGATCAAATGGGCGCCGGTCGATGACGACGGCAATTTCCTGATCGAGGAGTTCGAGAAGCTGCTGACGACGCGCACCAAGCTGGTCGCGATCACGCAGATGTCGAACGCGCTCGGCACGCTGGTGCCGGTCAAGGAAGTCGTGAAGCTCGCGCATGCCCGCGGCATTCCCGTGCTGGTCGACGGCGCGCAAGGCGCCGTGCATCTCGACATCGACGTGCAGGATATCGACTGCGATTTCTACGCCTTTACCGGCCACAAGCTGTACGGCCCGACCGGCATCGGCGTGCTCTATGCCAAGCACGCGCACCTGGTCGCGATGCGGCCCTTCAATGGCGGCGGCGAGATGATCCGCGAGGTCGCCCAGGACTGGGTAACCTATGGCGATCCCCCGCACAAATTCGAGGCCGGCACGCCGCCGATCGTGCAGGCGATCGGGCTTGGCGCTGCGATCGACTATGTCAATTCGATCGGCAAGGAGCGCATCGCCGCCCATGAGCACGATCTCCTGACCTATGCGCAGGAACGCTTACGCGAAATCAACTCGCTGCGACTGATCGGCACCGCCAAGGACAAGGGTCCGGTGATCTCGTTCGAGCTGGACGGCGCGCATGCGCACGACGTCGCAACCGTGATCGATCGGCAGGGCGTCGCCGTGCGCGCCGGCACCCATTGCGTGATGCCGCTTTTAGAACGGTTCAACGTCACCGCGACGTGCCGGGCCTCGTTCGGTATGTATAATACGCGCGAGGAAGTCGACCATCTGGTGCAGGCGTTGATCAAGGCGCGGGAATTGTTCGCATGACCGATACGGCCGAAATCAAATCAAGCAATACCGAAACTCAGTCGGCGCTGCCGCCGGAGGAAACCGAGCGGCTGACCACCGAGATCGTCGCGGCGCTGAAGACCGTGTTCGACCCGGAAATCCCGGCCGACATCTACGAGCTCGGCCTGATCTACAAGGTCGACATCAAGGACGACCGCGGCGTCGACATCATGATGACGTTGACGACGCCGAACTGCCCGGCGGCGGGCGAGCTGCCGCAGATGGTCGAGAACGCGGTTGCGAGCGTCGCCGGCGTCGGCGTGGTCGGCGTCAACCTGGTCTGGGAGCCGGCCTGGTCGCCGGACCGGATGAGCGACGAGGCGCGCCTCGTCCTCAATATGTGGTGAGGCGTTGCGGAAACGATCGTTTGGTAATTTCGGGTAAGCATGGGCGGCATTGAATTGCAGCCGGGATCGGACCACATGACGGACATGACACCAGCTCCCTCGACACCGGCACCCAAGCCCAAAGCTTCCGGGATCAAGCCGCGCCCGCGTCCGCAGGTCATGAGACTGACCGACGCCGCGGCGCAGCGCATCCTGGAGCTCAGCAAGCGCGCCGATTCCGACATTGTGGGCTTGCGCGTCGGCATCAAGAATGGCGGCTGCGCCGGACAGTCCTACACGGTGGAATACGCCCACGAGATCCGCCCGACCGACGAAGTGGTCGAGGACAAGGGCGTGAAGATCCTGGTCGACCCGAAGGCCGTGCTGTTCCTGCTGGGGACCGAGATGGACTACAAGGTCGACAAGATGTCGGCGACGTTCGTGTTCAACAATCCGAACCAGACCGGCGCCTGCGGCTGCGGCGAGTCCGTGCAGCTCACGGCCGCGAAGGTAGACGGTTAGCATCGTGTCCCGGACGCGGTGCAGCGTTCTTCACGCTGCTCCGCAGAGCCGGGACCCACAACGCCATCCGCGCGCATGGACCGCGATTTCCTGATCGATCTGTTTGCGGATTTCGGCCCGGTCACGATCCGGCCGATGTTTTCCGGCTTTGGCATTTCCGCCGATGGCGTCAATTTTGCGCTGTCGTTGCGCGCCGGCCTGTATTTCCGCGCCGACGAGGCGACGATCCCGCGCTTCGAGGCCGAGGGCTCCAAGCCGTTTCAGTACCAGACCAGCAAAAGGTCCGTCACGGTTGCTTCCTACTGGCAATTGCCGGAGCGGCTGTTCGATGACACCGAAGAACTCGGCGAATGGGCGAGGGCGGCGCTCGGCGCGGCCCAGCGCGCCGCGCTGAAGAAGCGGCCGAAGGCAGCGAAGCAAGCGGCCAAGAGAGGCGCGGCAGAAAAGCGGGTGAGAAAGAAGAAAACGGGGCAAGCGACAAAAGCCAAAAAGCGCGCGCCGAGAAAAAGGTCCTCATCCTGAGGAGCGCGCAGCGCGCGCGTCTCGAAGGATGGCCGCGTGTGAGGTCGGGGGCCTCATGGTTCGAGACGCGCAAGATGCGCTCCTCACCATGAGGGACTAAGAGCTTCGTCAGGCCACCTGGCTCTGCGTCTCGGCGGCGTATTCCGGGTCGAGTTCGCAGATGACGCGGTTGCGGCCGTTGCGCTTGGCGGCGTAGAGACAGGCGTCGGCGCGCTCGATCAGCGCGTTGGTATCGTCGCCCGGTTTCAGCATGGAGACGCCGACCGAAATGGTGACGCGGCCGAGAATTTCGCCGGTCGATTTCTTCTTCAATTCCTTGGCCATTACCCCGCGGCGGATTTGATCGGCGACCATCAGCGCCTGGCGCAGCGCGGTGTTGGGCAACACGATCGCGAATTCCTCGCCGCCATAGCGGGCGGTGATGTCCTGGCCCTTGATGCTGTGCTTCAGCGACATGGCGACCAGGCGCAGCACCTGGTCGCCGGTGATGTGGCCGTAGGAATCGTTGAACGATTTGAAGTGGTCGATATCGAACATCAGGAGCGATAGCGGTTCGCCGCTTGCAAGCGACGACTGCACCGCCATGTCGATCGTGCGGTCGAAATATTTCCGGTTGCCGAGACCGGTGAGCGGATCGGTCAGGCTCTCGGCCCGAATGGCCTCGAGACTCTGCTGCAGATTGCTGATCTCGGATTTCGACAGCGCCAAACGCTCTTCGAGCACCTTGTTGACTTCGCGCATGTCGCTGGTCGATTTGGCCAGTGTTTCGACGATGGCCTTGACCTGATGCCGGTTCTCCGCGGCCAGCAGCAGTTCATCCGCGCCATCCAGGCTGGCGTCGTAGCTGGCCGACGCGCCGAGCGCCTCGGTGAGCAGCGTCATCACATCGTCGATCTCGCCGATCACGCGCGCGCCGACCTTGTCGATGCGGTCGGTGGTCTTGATGTGGGAAAGATAAGTCTCGTAGATCTGCTCGAGGTCGGCTTCGTTCAGCTTGCCGTTGCAAGCCAGCGTCTCGTTGATGGCCTTGTTGAGCGGCGCGTTATATCCGGAGGCGTAGACGTACCAGATCTCATAGTTACGGGGGATCGCGGTCTGCCGAAGCGATTTGATCTGGCCAAACGCGATTTCGGCAAAGGCCATCGTGCGTTCGTGTTCGTCGAGCACATTGACCAAAGGCAATTTCCCCATGACAGGCGATGCCGCCTGCCCGCAGCAAATGAATTTCAGATTATCGCGCCAAGCTAGTTCACGAAAATGAACGAGTGGTAAACGGGTGCCGTCAGAATCGGGGTCAGACGCGGGCCCGGACCGGCCGCAGCAGGAACGCCGGGAGATGCGAATGGTCGGCGGGTTCGTCAACCTCGCGGGAGCGCCGCGGTTCACTCCGAGGCTTCGCGGCAGCCCGTGGAGCGGGGGTAGCGTCCGGCGCGGCCGCTTGCGGCACGGCTGGCTGCGATGACGAATTGCGATTGCCCCCGGCATGCCGCGGCTCTCGTTCAGGTCGCGCTGCACGCTCAGGCCGCGCGGCGCGTTCGGCCCGCGGTTCGCGGTCAGCTCGCGGCTCACGTTCGCGGCGTGGCTTGCGTCCGCCGCGGCGGGAGCCCTCGCGCGGACGCTGCTCGCCGTGATCGGCGTCGTCGGACGCCTCTGCGCGGGCCGCGAAGTCGCCTTCGACGCGCGGGATGTTCTGTCCGATCAGCTTTTCGATCGCCACGATCGACTTCTGGTCCAGGGAAGTGACGAGGGAAATCGCGGTGCCGGTGCGGCCGGCGCGACCGGTGCGGCCGATACGATGGACGTAATCGTCGGGATGGTAGGGCACGTCGAAGTTGAAGACGTGACTGACTTCGGGAATATCGAGGCCGCGGGCGGCGACGTCGGAGGCCACCAGCAGCGGCAGTTCGCCCTTGCGGAACTGATCCAGCGCCGCGGTGCGCGCCGACTGGTCCATGTCGCCATGCAGCGCGCCGACGCTGAAACCATGCTTCTGCAGCGATTTGTGAACCACGGCGACGTCGCGCTTGCGGTTGCAGAAGATGATCGCGTTCTTCAGATCCTTGGCATCGCGCAACAGGCGCCGCAGCACCTCGCGCTTCTCATGCGCCTCGCGTCCGGCAGGGACCTGCGACTGCGTCACGGTGACCGCGGCTGTCGCGGGCTTGGAGACTTCGATCTTTTGCGGGTTGTGCAGGAAGGCCTCGGTGATGCGGCGGATTTCCGCCGGCATCGTCGCGGTGAAGAACAGCGTCTGGCGGGTAAAGGGGACGAGCTTGCAGACACGTTCGATATCCGGAATGAAGCCCATGTCCAGCATGCGGTCGGCTTCATCGATCACGAGCAATTCGACGCCCGTCAGCAAAAGACCGCCACGCTCGGTATGGTCGAGCAGGCGGCCCGGGGTCGCGATCAGGACGTCGACGCCGCGCGTCAATTTGGTGTCCTGGTCGCCGAAGGAAACGCCGCCGATCAGGAGCGCGACGTTGAGTTTCTGGCCGACGCCGTAGCGGTCGAAGCTTTCCTTGACCTGGGCGGCGAGTTCGCGGGTCGGCTCAAGAATGAGGGTGCGGGGCATTCGGGCCCTGGCGCGGCCCTTTTCCAGCAAGGTGAGCATCGGCAGCACGAATGCGGCGGTCTTGCCGGTGCCGGTCTGAGCGATGCCGAGCACGTCCCGCCTTGCGAGAACGTGGGGAATCGCCTGCTCCTGAATGGGGGTCGGGATGGTGTAACCGGTAGCCGCAACGGCGGCGAGAACCTTGTCGGATAGTCCAAGTTGGGAAAAAGACATCGAGCCTCTGATCGACACCGCCGTTCGGAATCGATGGTAAAAAAGGCTGCCGCGTTGGGCCCCGAAACGGCGCGCTTTGATAGCTGGGGGCTCTGACTTACGCTGACCAGCGATAACCCGGGTGCGATTTCGATACCGGGCTGCAGAGCCGGAACATAGGGGGGAATCGCCCAAAGTCAATGGAGCAGCTACCGGAAGCACTGAAAAAGCCTAACGTTTTTGCATAAATAGCGCTCTATCCGGGTTCGAGGCGCTCCGCGGACACATCGTAAGAGGCTGCCGGCAAACACCGAATTGCCGGCTGTCATGTGGGTTTCACACTCGCGCTCCGGGTAATCACTGCCTGCACCCCAACGCGCAGCGCGTCGCTAGACCCGAAAGGACGCCCATGTCGGCGTGGCCATCAGTCCGGCGGTTGGCGGCATCGGAATGATTTCAGTTCGCGCGGCGGCGATGAGCCTCTAATAGAAGGCTCGTCAATCTCTGGCCGGAATTGCTGCCCTATGTCGTGCCTTTAAAGTGTGAACCGGTGGCGCGCCTTGGCCGACTATGTGATGAGTGATTGGGATGTGGGGAATATTCATGAAGAACTGGCTGTCGCTTAGGGCGCTGCTGGCGTGTGGCCTGGTTGCGTTTTCCATGGCGCCGATCGCGCCCGCTTTTGCCGCCAAGCGCGTCGCGCTCGTCATCGGCAATAACGACTACAAGAACGTGCCCAAGTTGCAGAAGGCGGTCAATGATGCCCGCACCATGGGCGACACGCTCAAGCAGCTCGGCTTCACGGTGATGGTCGCGGAGAACCAGAACCGGCAGCAATTCAGCCAGACGCTTTTGGCCTTCGACAATGCGGTCGAGGCGGGCGACACCGCGTTCTTCTTTTATGCCGGGCACGGGTTCGAGATCGCGGGCCAGAATTTCCTGCTGCCGACCGATGTGCCGGCGGCGATCGAAGGCCAGGAAGAGCTGGTGCGCGACGCCTCGGTCCTCGCCGACCGCGTCATCGAGCGGCTGCAGAACAAGAAGGCGCGGACCTCGATCCTGGTGTTCGACGCCTGCCGCAATAATCCGTTCGAGCGGCCCGGCACGCGCGGGGTGGCCGGCGGTGGCGGGCTCGCGCCGATGACGCAATTGCCCGAAGGCGTGTTCTCGGTGTTTTCGGCGGGCCCGCGGCAGACCGCGCTGGACCGGCTGTCGAACAATGACGTCAATCCGAACTCGGTGTTCACGCGAACCTTTTCCAAGGAGCTGCTGCTGCCCGGGGAGAACCTCGTTCAGGTCGCCCAGCACACCAGGCGGCTGGTCAGCGAGATGGCCGAAACCGTCAATCACAAGCAGATCCCGGTCTATTTCGATCAGATGGTCGACGACGTCTTCCTCAACGGCGCGAAGGCGCCCGAGGGCAAGCAGGCCGATCCGCCGCAGAAGGTCGCGGCGCTGCCGCCGGTGCCGCCGCGCATCGCGCCACAGAACGATTCCGTCAACGCGCCGATCGCGGTGTTCTCGCGCCACAATGGCGGCTGGACGGTGGGGTTTTCTTTTCTCGAGCCGACGCTCGCGATTTCCTGGCGGATGGGGGATACCGGCGAATTCCGCGAGACGGGCTTCATGGACACGTTCGACCCACGCACCCGCAAGCGCATGCCCAATCCCGGCATCGAACTTCCCGCCGACGCGCCGGCGGCGACGATCCAGGTCCGCTACATCGACGCATCCGGCGAAACGCAGGGGCCGTTCCCGATCAAGTTCGATCCGGAAGCCGCCCTGATCCATGATCAGCGCAAGATTCTCGACATGACCGCGACGAGCTGGCTGTCGTTCCGCGAGTTCAACGGGCTGCTGGTCTATTACACGCACCTGATGTCGTATCGCTGCGCGATCCGCGAAGTGCGGGTCGGCATCGACAGCGCGGTGCCGGACAAGGTCCTGAAGATGCCGCCCTGCGATCCCAAGGACCCGGTTGCGATTCCGGCGAATGCGACGCCCTACCTGAAGCTCGCGCCGTCGACTCAGTTCGTGTCGGTCGAGTTGACCTACCGCGATGGCAGCCTCTCGGAGATTAAAAGCTTCCGGCGCTGAGAGATAGTTTGTCGCTACCCATACCCCTGGTTTGCCAGCGCACCGGCGACTCGGTCTGTCGCCAGTACAGCAAACCTCCTCTCGATGGCGGGTTCGGATAACAAAAGCATCGAGGTGGCGGGTATTTTATTGCCTCTCTGCCCGCGATCTGTTGCGTGTCTGCAACTAAGACGAGAAAATGGTGAAACTGTGGGCGGTGGAACCCGGATTCCAATGCACTCCCTGCGAGCAGCGCGTTAAGAAATGATTCATATTTAACGCATGGTGGTTGGGAGGTCTTTTATGAAGCGACGTTTGGGCTGGGCGATCGCGTCGGTCGTCGCGTTGAGCATCGGTGGATTTGGCACGGCTTCGGCCGCGGACATGGCGGTGAAGGCTCCCGCCCACAAGGCTCCCCCCATGCCCGTCTACAGTTGGACTGGCTGCTATATCGGTGTGGAAGGCGGCGGATCCTGGGGCCGCGCGCGGTCGGTCAGCAATGGCACGAATAACGGCGTCGCCAATGGCACATCGGGGGCCCTCAAGACTTCGTCCGACATCAGCGGCGGCCTGGTCGGCGGAACGCTCGGATGCAACTATCAGGTGAACCAGTGGGTGTTCGGCATCGAGGGCGATGGGTCGTGGTCCGATGAACGGGGCAGTTCGTCCCTCGTGCCGCCCTTCAACACGGCCTTCAACGAGGACATTTCGCAGAGCTGGCTCGCAACGATCCGCGGTCGGGTCGGCTGGGCGGTCACGCCCACCGTGCTGCTATACGGCACCGCCGGCGGCGCCTTCGCGGACCTGCGGATCCACGAGTTCAATCCGACCGGTGCCGGTGGCACGCTCATCGGGGCCACCGAGACTCATCAATTTACCGGTTGGACCGCGGGCGCCGGCATCGAATGGGGATTCGCGCCCAGCTGGTCCGCCAAGGTTGAATACCTCTACATGGATCTGGGCCATCACGACTTCTTCGCGACCACGGCGACGGGATGCTGCACGTTCCAGTCGACCCATCTCACCGACAACATCGTCCGCGCGGGTGTGAACTATCACTTCAACTGGGGTGGCCCAGTCGTTGCGAGATACTAGACTTCTCCTGGACTAAGGACCTCAAAAGCCCCGGCATCGCCCGGGGCTTTTTTTGCCATGGGGTCGACGCGTCCGGCAGTTCAACGCGTCGTGTGCGCTTGGCGTGTGTGATTGGAATGACGAGGAACATTCGTAGCGCCAAGCGCAGCCGGGCCTTTGGTTGCGGGATGGTTGGATCGCGGATTCGACGCGTTCTGCTCGTTTCCGCTGCACTCCCTGCGAGCCACAAACTAAAATGCTCAAGTAACTTTGGGAGGTGTTTCATGAAGCGTAATCTGGGCTGGACGATTGCCTCGGCGATTTCGTTGAGCGTTGCTGGAATTGGTGCGGCCCGGCATCGGCCGGGGCTTTTTGCTGCGGGGCCTTGGTGGATGCGTGTAAACCGAGCATGGCTATGAAAGCCGGTGAAATCATCCGACGGCTACGACCGTTGAATCACACGACCGTCGAATCATAAGCCGTCAAACAAAAAGCCCCGGACGCGTCCGGGGCTCTAGGTTCTCTTGGTTCTCTTGTCGTTATCAGTACCTTGCGATCACCGGTCCGCCGAACTTGTAGCTGAGGCCGACGCGGCCCTCGACGATCTCGTTTCTGCCCCAGGTCCAACTGGTGGTCGATGGCGCGAGCGTGCCCTGCTGGGTGCCGAATGCGCTTACGCCGTCGAAGCTGTAATACAGGCCTTCAGCGCGAACGATCCAGTTATTGTTCCAAGGCGCCCATTCGACACCGCCGCCGGCGACCCAGCCGGTCGCGGTATGGTTGAAGCTGCCGGTCACCGAGCAATTCGGGCATCCGCCCCGATAGGCGTCAACGCCGGAAAAATCTGAATTGGCCCAAGCCGCGCCGCCCGTCACATAGAGCAGGAAGGTGGGGGCGATCGCGTAGCCCAGGCGTCCGCGAACGCTTGCGAGCCAGTTCACCCGTTCGTTGTAGCTGACGCCGCCGCTGCCGACCGGAAGTCCGTTGAGAAAGAGATTAGGCGCGGTCGCGGAATTTTTGAGGTCGGTGGCAGTCCAATCGCCTTCGATGCCCACGACCCAGTTCGAACCGAACTGATAGTTGCATCCGAGATACGCGCCGCCCATGACGGCCGTCGAATCCTGCTTCACGGCCGTGGGAGCGGCACCGAAGCCGACGGGAATCGTAAACTCGCTGGCCGATTGGCGCTGGCTGCCGCCGCCGACGTCGCCACCGATATAGCAACCGGTCCAGCTGAAGACGGCGATGGGAGCAGGGGGCGCTTTGGTGTAGCGCGGTGCCAGATCGGCGGCGGAGGCAGTCACGGTGCCGATAGCTAAAGTGGAAAGAACAAATGCAAGCTTTTTCACGCGGGTACTCCACACAACTAAAACAAAAAACAAATTATTAACTTTGCTTAACGCGATCCCCCGAAAGTATGACGGTAAAGGGGGAGCATCATTGCTTCATGTCGCCCGTTTTTCGAGCGTCCGTTGCATGCTTGCAACAAATCGCAACCAGGAGAGGCAGGTAAATACCATCCGAACGGAAGATGTCGGGGCTTGCGAAGCTCCATGGTGAGGAAAGGGCCCGCGCATCGCGGCGCGCGCGCCGTTTGCCGGAGGCAGATTCGAACATCAGCCCATGATCGAGAAGCCGCCATCAACGGGGATCGCCGTGCCGGTGACGAAGTCGGACGCTGCCGAACTCAGGAATACCGCGATGCCGGCGAAGTCGTCGATTGCGCCCCATCGTGCCGCCGGCGTGCGGGCGAGCACCTTGTCGTGCAGGCCCTCGATCTGTTCGCGGGCGCGCTTGGTCAGGTCGGTGTCGATCCAGCCCGGCAGGATAGCGTTGGCCTGGATGTTGTCGGCGGCCCAGGCGCAGGCGCATGAGCGGGTGAACTGCACGATGCCGCCTTTGCTCGCCGCATAGGCCGGCGCGAAGCTCGCGCCGAAGATCGACATCATCGAGCCGATATTGATGACCTTGCCGCCGCCAGCGGCCTTCATGGCGGGGTAGACCGCTTTCGAACAAAGGAAGGCGCTGGTGAGGTTGGTGTCGATGACGCTGCGCCATTCATCGAGCTCGAGCGCGTGCGGCGGCTTGCGGATGTTGATGCCGGCATTGTTGACGAGGATGTCGACCCGGCCGAATTCGCCGACGACGTGTTCGACCATGTCGGCGACGGCAGCCTTGTCGGTGACGTCGGTGGCGACGGCGATCGCCTCGACGCCGCGCGCCTCGAGGTCGGTGACTGCCGCGTTGGATTTTGTGTCGTTGCGTCCGACCACGGCGATATCCGCGCCGGCGTCGGCGAGCCCACGTGCGATGCCGAGCCCGACACCGCCATTGCCGCCGGTGACAATCGCGACCTTGCCGCGGAGATCAAATCGTCCTGATGTCATTGCTTGCTCTTCCCAAGATATCGTCAGCGCGTGGCTTGCCAGATCAGGATAAGGCCAAGCGCAGCCAGCACGGCGCCATATCCGGCCCACTCGATCTGATTGATCATGAAGCTGGTCTGCGGCCAGGCCACCATGCCGGTGCCCTGGCCGATCCACAACAGGCCGAGAGCGAGCGCCAGCAGCCCTGCGATCAGAAGCGATCTGCGCATGGAATTATCCTCCCTTGCGCGAGGTTGCGTCTGGCTGGCCGTCCCGGATGGGGGCCGCGGAAACCTTCGCGTGAGGCGACCGTAGCTTTCGATCAACCGCAATACCAGTGAGGCCGGCGAGGCCGATTGCAGAATCAGACAGGAGCTTTCATGGCACGAAAATTCGTTGTTGCATTGGCCGTGCTGATCCCGGCCGTTGCGGCTTACACCTGCTGGCCGCGAATGGCGGAACTGCGCGCTTTCGACCCGGCTGAGATGGCGCGGCTCGAGACCGCGATGTGGCGTGACTATTACGAGAAGCGCTATCCGGCGCTGTTCTACCATCTCTACGAATCGTCGCGCGCGCAGTTCGGTTTCTCGCCGCTCGCAAGCGCGCGAATCGCGATGTCGGCGGCGCTGGCCGCCAAGACCTTTCAGCCAACGCGGTCGCGGGCCGAGGCGGAAGCCGCGATTCCCTATCTCATGACCTATTACGGGCTGTTGCGTGAGGCCGCGCCGGTCGCATTCGACGTGCGGTATGTCGCCTCGCGCGAGCTCGACTGGTGGCAGGCGCGGCGCGAGGCCGTTGGCCCGCGGGACTACGGCGTCTTCGTCGCCGAAGTGGCGGCGCTTACCTA
>Ga0137412_10003068_pt1 | contig 13327 bp, 12 predicted proteins | sample CZODoug2_1_16fun_FD_122160 | JGI IMG/M metagenome (GOLD analysis project Ga0137412, IMG submission 122160) | Vadose zone soil fungal communities from Angelo Coast Range Reserve, California, USA - CZODoug2_1_16fungal (Hybrid Assembly) | ecosystem: Environmental > Terrestrial > Soil > Vadose zone... | reverse complement strand
ACGGAGATGATCGGCTCGCCGATCATCGGCCGCAGGATCACGATCTGGATCGCGATGCCGAAGATGAACATGAACACCAGCGTCAGCGGCATGCCGACCCAGAACGGCACCTGGAATTTTGTCAGCAGCGCCCAGCACACCCAGGCGCCGACCAACAGCAGCTCGCCTTGCGCGAAATTGACGACCTGGGTGGCCTTGTAGATCAGCACGAACGACATCGCGACCACGCCATAGAGCGTGCCGACCACGAGGCCGTTGACCAGGAGCTGGATCAGGAAGGAGAGGTTCATGCTATTGTGCGGGGTGCTAACCTCTCCCCGCGTGCGGGGAGAGGTTGAATTGCGCAGCAATCCGGGTGAGGGGGGCGTGCCGCATGCGCGGTGCAAGAGAGACGAAGACAAAGCGCGCCAGAGGCCTGCGCCGTGCTGCGACAGACGTGGAAAATGCGCTGTGGCATCGGTTGCGGTCGCGTAGCTTGGGCGGCGGTCACAAATTCGTCCGCCAAGAGCCGATTGGTCGCTATGTCGTCGACTTCGTTTGCCGGGAAAGTCGCCTCATGATCGAGGTGGACGGAGGCCAGCATGCGGAAAGCGCGCACGACGTGGTCCGCGATAAATGGCTCGTCGAGCATAATTATCGCTTGTTGCGATTCTGGAATAACGACGTTCTGCTCAATATGGCGGGGGTTCTGGAAACGATTGCCACCGCGCTCGCGGAGGCTCCCCCTCACCCGGATCGCTGACGCGATCCGACCTCTCCCCGCAAGCGGGCCGAGGTGGAGCGCGAGGCACTTGCTGTGCATCCTCACTCCGCGGCCTCCGCGAGCGGCGCGAACGCGGTCATATCCACCACCCGCAGCGTGGTGCGGATGCGCTGGGTGGTGCCGTCCTGGAAGCGGATCACGGTGTCGACCGGGATCTGGCTTTCGCCGCGATAGATGCCGTCGATGATGTCGCCATATTTCTCGCCGATGACGCTGCGGCGAACCTTGCGCGTGCGGGTCAGTTCGCCGTCATCGGCGTCGAGCTCCTTGTAGAGCAGCAGGAATCGCGAGATGCGCTGCGCGGCGGGCAGGGTCGCGTTGACGGTCTCGACCTCCTTCTGCAACAGCTTATAGACCTCGGGGCGCGAGGCGAGGTCGGTATAGGTGGTGAACGCGATGCGGTTCTTCTCCGCCCATTTCGAGATGATGGAATAGCGGATGCAGATCATTGCGGCCAAGGTCTCGCGGCCGGCGCCGAGCACCACGGCTTCGGCGATATAGGGCGAGAACTTCAGCTTGTTCTCGAGATATTGCGGCGAGAAGCGCGCGCCGCGGGCGGTTTCGGCGAGATCCTTGATGCGGTCGATCACGACAAGCTGTTGGTCGCCGTTGAAATAGCCGGCATCGCCGGAATGCATCCAGCCGTCTTTGACGTCGGCCGCGGAGGCCTCGGGGCTCTTGTAGTAGCCTAGGAACATGTTCGGGTGGCGCACCACGATCTCGCCGACGCCCTCGCTGTCGGCGCCTTCGATTTTGATCTCGATATCGTCGGCGAACGGCACGCCCGTGGTGCCGGGGTCGATGTGGTCCGCAGGATGCAGCGTATAGGCCCCCAGCAGCTCGGTCTGGCCGTACAACGTGCGGAGCGGCACGCCCAGGGCCTGGAAGAACTTGAACGTGTCGGGGCCGAGCGCAGCCCCGCCGGTCGCCGCCGAACGCAGCCGGGTGAATCCGAGGCGGTCGCGTAGCGCGCGGAATAGCAACAAATCGGCAAGGGTGGAATGCTGCCCTTTGGCGAGCGCCGCGAGGCCCGTCTTCATGCCGAATTCGAAAAGGTTCTGCTTGAGCGGGGAGGCATCCATCACGCGGGCGCGGACATCGGCGGCGATCGCCTCCCAGACCCGCGGCGCGAACAACACGAACGTCGGCGCGATCTCGCGGAAATCGCTCATCATGGTGTCGGCGTGCTCGACGAAGTTGACCTTCATCCGGCACAGCAGGCCTTTGCCGAGCGCGTAGACCTGCTCCATGATCCAGGGCATGGGCAGCACCGAGACATATTCGTCGTCAGGACCCTTGGGATCGAACGCCAGGTAGGCCGCGCAATGCCGCAGCACGCGGCCGGCGGCGAGCATCGCGAGTTTCGGATGCGCGGTGGTGCCCGAAGTGGTGCAGAGGATCGCGCAGTCTTCGCCCTTGGTCGCGTCGACCAATTGGTCGTAAAGGGCAGGGTCGCGCGCGGCGCGGTCGCGGCCCATCGCGGCGAGCTTGTCGGCTTCGATCAGGCGCGGGTCGTCATATTTCCGCATGCCGCGCGGATCCGAATAGACGATGTGCCTGAGCTGAGGGACACGGTCGGCGAGGTTCAGCAATTTGTCGACCTGCTCCTCGTCCTCGGCGAACACGAGCCGTGCTTCGCCATAGCTGAGCAGGTAGGCCGCTTCCTCGTCGAGCACGTCGCGATAGAGGCCGAGCGACATGGCGCCGATGGCGTGGCTGGCGATTTCGGCCGCGACCCAGTCCGGCCGGTTGTCGCCGATGATGCCGATGACGTCGCCGCGTGCCAGTCCCAGTTCGACCAGGCCGAGCGCGAAATCGTGCACCCGGTTCTGATAGTCGTTCCAGGTGAACAAGCGCCAGAGGCCAAAGTCCTTTTCGCGCAGCGCGATCTCGCTGCCATGTTCGCGGGCATTAAGGCGCAGCAATTTCGGATAGGTGTCGGCTTGGGCGACGCGTCCGGCGTAGTCCATCATGGGGTCTACTCCGCCGCCAGCGGCTGGTCGTCGGGATCGACCAGCACGTCGTCTTCTTCGCCGAGATAGGCGCGCTTGACGTGCGGATCGGCCAGCACCGAGGCCGGATCGCCTTCGGCGATCTTGCGGCCGAAATCCAGCACCATGACGCGGTGGGAGATATCCATCACGACGCCCATGTCGTGCTCGATCATCAACACTGTCATGCCGAACTCCTCGTTGAGGTCGACGATGTAGCGCGCCATGTCCTCCTTCTCTTCGAAGTTCATGCCGGCCATCGGCTCGTCGAGCAGGATCAGGCTCGGCTCGAGCGCCATGGCGCGCGCGAGCTCGACGCGCTTGCGCAGGCCGTAGGGCAGCGTGCCGGCGGTTGCCTTGCGCACCGGCTGCAGGTCGAGGAAGTCGATGATCTCCTCGACCTTGCGGCGATGCTCCAGCTCCTCGCGCCGCGCGCCGGTCAGCCAGTACAGCGAGCCGGTGATGAAGTTGTTCTTCAGGAGATGGTGCCGCCCGACCATGATGTTGTCGAGCACGCTCATATGATGAAACAGCGCGAGATTCTGGAAGGTGCGGCCGATGCCGAGCGAGGCGCGCGCATTGGGGGTGAGGGAGGTGACGTCGCGGCCGCGATAGCGCAACTGGCCTTCGCTCGGCCGGTAGCGGCCCGAGACGCAGTTGACCATCGAGGTCTTGCCGGCGCCGTTCGGGCCGATGATCGAAAACAGCTCGCCCTCGTTGACGCCGAAGCTGACGTCGGTCAGCGCGCGTACGCCGCCGAAGCGGAGCGAGATGCCCCGCACTTCCAAAGCGTATTCCACACGTTCCCTCCCTGGAGCAATCTCGGGCAAGCAGCTTCCGACTGCCCGAGGAAAATGCCCGTGATCGAAGGCTCTCGGCGCTTGACGCGCTCTATCCCTGGCGGTTACAGCCGCACGCCAACCCGAGCCTACAATGGTCAGACGGTTCAACATATTGGACTATTGCGCGCACCTTGCCCAGCGCTCAGTGACGCTGTGGTTCGGTTCGGTTATCTTTGCGAATCGGCGATTGAAGTCAGCTCGGCCGCTTCTATCCGCAGCGGCGTGCATTCCATAAGGGATGCCCTCTGGATGGGGCCGGGCCGGGTAGCGGTAATGCGTCGAGGCGCATGCCTGGGTTCGCAGGCCGTGAATGCCACTTTGGCGGTAAATACGCGTACATTATGAATTCCGGATAATGGGACATGCTTGGGCGAATAGTTTTTGGGCGAATAGTTTTGCTTCGACGAAAATTCTTGGTCGGTACGGCATCGTATCAGAAGTGAAGGGCGACTTCAATACGGTACCGTATCCTCCGTTGGGAGGATGTTTCGCGCCGAATGTGTGGCGGATATTTCAGGGGGACAGGTGAAGGAAGAAAACGGATCCCAGGACTGGGTGTCGGTGGGCCTCGTGGAATTGGCAAGAGGCGGGGTCGACGGCGTTCGGGTCGAAGTGTTGGCCGAACGGCTGGGAGTGACGAAAGGCGGTTTCTATCGTCGTTTCAAGGATCGCCGCGCGCTTCTGAATGCGATGCTCGAAACCTGGCGGGACGGCCGCGTCACCGCGATCGAACGACAGGCCGATACCAGCGGTGAATCCGCGGTCGAGAAACTGCGCGGGATGTTCAAACTATATTCCGAGCGCGCCAACACGCAGGGAATGGCGATCGAGCTTGCGATCCGGCAATGGGCGCGCACCGATCCTGCCGCGGCGGCGGCCGCTGAAAAGGTCGACGCCGCGCGTCTGAAGACGGCCGGCTCACTCTTTCGCAAACTCGGTCTTTCGGCGGCCGACGCGGAAGCCCGCGCCGTGCTTTTCTATACGTTCCTGTTCGGCCAGAGCCTCCTGTTCTTCGACGAGACGCCGCGCCGTCGAGCCAGCCTCGTCGCGGCCTGCGCCCGGTTCTTGCTGGAACCCGAACAAAAGTGATTTGCACCGTGGCCGATCCCTCGGAGCGCTGACAGAACCCCCGAGACTGGCCTGGCAGGCCTCTCTGTCGCGGCCTGTCGTTTCCGGAGCAATGCTTCGATACGGTGCCGTATTGAAAAGCACGGCAGCGCATGATACGGTTGCGTATCGCGTGATCTCGATTTCCCATTTCAGGCGCGACAGAAAATCCGGAGTTTGTCCGATGAGCAGGCATAACCAAATTGACCTTTTGAAGCGGCTGCTGCATTTCGTCGACACCAAGACCACCGCCATGGCCGACGCGCCCTGGCGCAACGATGTGTCGGTCTACACCGATCCGCAGCGTTTCTCCTCCGAGCAACGGATCCTGTTCCGCCAGCACCCGATCGTGATGGGATTCGCCTCGCAATGGCCTGCGGCCGGCAGCTTCAGCACCGATGATTATGCCGGCGTGCCCGTCCTGATCGTGCGCGGTCGCGACGGCAGGCTGCGCGCATTCCTCAATGTGTGCCGGCATCGCGGCGCCAAGGTGACCGAGGGCTGCGGCAGCGCTCGTCTGTTCTCGTGCCCCTATCATGCCTGGACCTACGATCTCGCCGGCAAGGTGATGGGCATCCCGGATGAGCGTTGTTTTCCCGACGTGCGTCCCGAGCGGTCATCGCTGGTGGAGCTGCCTTTGTGTGAAAAGCACGGACTGGTCTGGGTGATTCCGACGGCGGCTGCGGATGGTGCAGGCGAATTCGATATCGATCCCTGGCTCGGCGGGCTCGGGCCCGAACTCGCCTCGTTCGAATTCGCGTCATGGTCGTTCTATGACAAGCGTGTGATCCCCGAGACCATGAACTGGAAGCTCGTCGTTGATACCTTCAACGAGGGCTATCACATCGGCTTTCTGCACCGGGATTCGCTCAGAGACGTGTTGCACGGCAATGTGACGGATTTTGAAGCATTCGGTCTCAACCACCGCCTGACCTTTCCGCGCAAGAAGCTGCAACGGCTCAACGCCGAGCCGGAGGAGAACTGGGATTTGATGTGGAATACCACGCTGGTCTATTCGCTGTTTCCCAACACCGTGCTGCTGGTGCAGGGGGATCATGTCGAGCTCGCGCGGGTGTTTCCTCGCGAGGGGCGCATGGACCGCGCCGTGATGGATCTGGGGCTCTACGTGCCCAAGGCGCCAAGCACCGATGAGGAGCGCACCCATTGGGACAAGAACATGCAACTCGTGCTCGACGTGGTGACCGGGGAGGACTTCCCGACCGGGCGCAGCATTCAGCTCGGTCTTTCATCGGGAGCGCAGACCCATGTGGTGTATGGCCGCAACGAGCCGGCGATGATCCACTATCACCAGTCGATGCAGGCAGCACTTGGTTTGGCCGCGCTCGATGCGAGGCAGCAGGCCGCGGAATAGAACCCGCATCCGCCGCGGCTGGGCGGCGTTGATCAAGGTCGTGGTTGCGTCCTGCGCATTTCCAACGGACGTGCTACGCCGCGACCGGGCCGTCGCATTCGTCAGGGGCGCCAATCGGCCCTGACAAATGGACTTTGGCATTAGACTTCATCGGGGTCGAATGCTATGGCGTGCTCCGGTTCCGGCGGCCTGTTGCGGGCGCGATGTGGCCGCATGGTGCACGTTCGCCCGGGTTGGTCTGCGTCTTCTGCTGCGGCCCCGGCGCCCGGCGCAACATTGCTGCGATTTGGCCGGGTGAGGCTGCTTTTGGCCGGTTCCGGCAGGTCGTTGGAGTGAGGATGGTGACTGAGGATTCCAAACGGCGGGTTGCGCTTTTGACCGGCGTCACGGGGCAGGACGGCGCCTATCTTTCCGAATACCTGCTGGGCCTTGGCTATACGGTCCATGGCGTCAAGCGGCGCTCCTCCTCTTTCAACACCGCGCGGGTCGATCACCTCTATGAGGATCCCCACACCGGCAATGTCCCGTTTCTGCTGCACTATGGCGACATGACGGATTCGACCAATCTGATCCGTCTGATGCAGCAGATCCGCCCGACCGAGATCTATAACCTCGCAGCCCAAAGCCATGTCGGCGTCAGTTTCGAAAGCCCGGAATACACCGCCAATGCCGACGCGATCGGCGTGCTGCGGCTTTTGGAAGCGATCCGCATTCTCGGCATGGAAAAGGAGACCCGGTTCTACCAGGCCTCGACCTCCGAATTGTACGGGCTGGTGCAGGAGGTCCCGCAGAAGGAGACCACGCCGTTCTATCCGCGTTCGCCCTATGGCGTCGCCAAGCTTTACGGCTATTGGATCACGGTGAACTACCGCGAGGCCTATGGCATGTTCGCCTCGAACGGCATCCTGTTCAACCATGAGAGCCCGATCCGCGGCGAGACCTTCGTCACCCGCAAGATCACCCGCGGCGTCGCGCGCATCGAGGTCGGCCTGGATGAGACGATCTATCTCGGCAATCTCGAGGCCAAGCGCGACTGGGGTCATGCCCGCGACTATGTCGAGGGCATGCATGCGATCCTCCAGGCGGACCAGCCCGATGACTTCGTGCTGGCGACCGGCGAGACCCGTTCGGTGCGCGAGTTCATCGAACTGGCGTTTGCCGAAGTCGGCTGCGGCATCGAATGGCGCGGCAAGGGGGTCGAGGAAATCGGGATCGACAGGAGGACCGGCAAGGCCGTCGTTCGCATCGATCCGACCTATTTCCGCCCGACCGAGGTCGATCTCCTGATCGGCGACGCCAGCAAGGCGCGCGCCAAGCTCGGCTGGAAGCCGAAGACGAGCTTTGCGCAACTCGTGAAGGAAATGGTGGCAGGCGATCTGAAGATCGCCCGGCAGGAGGCCAACAATGGCAAGCACGCCGTTTGAGCTGAAAGGCAAAACGGTTTTCGTCGCTGGCCATCGCGGCATGGTCGGCAGCGCGCTGGCGCGACGGCTGGCGCAGGAGGATGTTCAACTGCTGACGGCCGGGCGCGGCGAGCTTGACTTGCGCGACCAGGCCGCGGTGTACGCGTGGTTCGCGGCGAAATCCCCGCAGGTAGTGTTTCTGGCGGCGGCGAAGGTCGGCGGCATCGTCGCCAACAACACGCTGCGCGCCGAATTCCTCTACGACAATCTGGCGATTGCCGCCAACGTCATCCACGCGGCCTATGTCAACCGCGCCGAGAAGCTGATGTTTCTCGGCTCCTCCTGCATCTATCCGAAACTGGCGCCGCAGCCATTGCGCGAGGATGCCATCCTGACCGGGCCGCTGGAGCCGACCAACGAGCCTTATGCGATCGCCAAGATCGCCGGGATCAAGATGGCCGAGGCCTATCGCAGCCAGTATGGCTGCGACTTCATCAATGTGATGCCGACCAATCTCTACGGGCCCGGCGATAATTATCACCCGGAATATAGCCACGTCGTCGCCGCCCTGATCCGCCGCTTCCATGAGGCGAAGCTCTCCGGCGCGCCCGACGTCGTGGTCTGGGGCACCGGCACGCCGCGCCGGGAGTTTCTCTATGTCGACGACATGGCAGATGCCTGCGTGCATCTGATGAAGACCTATTCGTCGGCCGACATGGTCAATATCGGCATCGGCGAAGACATCACCATCGCGCAATTCGCGCGCCTGGTGGCCCGCGCCGTCGGCTACGCCGGCACGATCAGCTTCGACACGTCGCGGCCCGACGGCACCCCGCAAAAGCTGCTCGACGTCAGCCGCCTCGCGAATCTCGGCTGGCGCGCGCGGATCTCGCTCGAGGAAGGCATCGGGCGTGCCTATCGCGCCTATCTCGCCGAGCACGCGGCCGCCGTCGCATGAAAGGGGATCATGTCGCGGTTCTTGCTCGCGACAAACGCGATGCGTTCGCGCGGAGATCATGCTCAATCAAAAAACACTATCTCGCGGCCATGCGCGGCGGCGCTTTTGCTAGCGCGACCGCCATTGCCGAGATCAGCGGCTTCATGAAATAGGCATCGTTGGCCGGCGAAATGTCGGCGTGCAGGCCGTGCAGTTTCAGTTCATCTGCGACCACCGGCCCGACCGAGGCGATCGGCGTCTTGGCCAATCCTTCACGCAGCCGCGGCTCGCTGCCATGCGCCTTGGCGACCTCGAACAGACGGCGTACCTGGCCCGAGCTTGTCAACGCCATCGTATCGACCTTGCCCGCCGCCATTTCCTCGATCGCAATGACGATGTTGGCGTCGGCCGCCTTCGCGTCATAGACATAAGGCAGCACGGGTTCGACCTCGGCACCCTGGGCCGTGATGGCGCCGATCAGGGTTGTGTGATCCTTGTCGGGGTAAAGCTGCAGGCCGAGGCGATGTCCTCTGAGGTCGACGCTCGACAGCATCTCGGCGATGCCTTCGGAGGTCGGCTTCTCGGTCGTGACCTGCGGCTCCAGGCCGATCTCGCGCAACGCCCGGCCGGGTTTCGGGCCGCGGGCGAATTTTCGCGCTTTTCCGAGTGCTGCAACGAAATCCGCATCGCAACCGGTCCGCCGCGCGACCTTCATCAGGCGGCGCAGCCCTTCGCCGGTCATCAGCACCAGATCATCGCACGGCTTTTCGATGAAGCGCCGGATCCAGGCCTCGACCGGCGCAGGGTCGGGCGCATCGTGAATAGCGAACATCGGGCATTGCAGGACGTCGGCGCCCTGCTCACTGAGCAGGCGGGAGAACTGCGCCTCTTCGCGCGTTTCCAGGATGAGGATGCGGTATCCGCTCAGTCTGTCGGTCATGATCCTGCTCTCGAAAACGCGCTCACCAATATTCGCAGCGATTTGTTCATCCTGACTCCACCCTGACCGTTGGCGCAAGGGCACGGGCGGTGGTAGAGCAGGGCCGCTATTTCGTTCCAGCGACCTGCATAAGTCCTAATCAAGCCGCCCATGCCCGATCACCAATATGTGCTGACCCTGTCCTGCCCCGATCGTCCCGGCATTGTTTCGGCGGTCTCGACGTTCCTCGCCCATAATGGCCAGAACATTCTCGACGCCCAGCAGTTCGACGACGTCGAAACCAACAAATTCTTCATGCGGGTGGTGTTTACGGCTGCCGACCTCGCGGTGGAATTGTCGGCGCTGCAGACCGGGTTCACCGCGATCGCCGAGCGCTTTGGCATGGTCTGGCAGATGCGCGATCGCGCCACGCGGCGGCGCGTGATGCTGCTGGTCTCGAAATCCGATCACTGCCTGGTCGATATTCTCTATCGCTGGCGAACCGGTGAGCTGGCGATGACGCCCACCGCGATCGTCTCCAACCATCCGCGCGAGAGCTACACCAGCCTCGATTTCGGTGACATTCCGTTCTATTTCCTCCCCGTCACCAAGGAGACCAAGCGTGCGCAGGAGGACGAGATCTGGGAACTGGTCGGGCAGACCGAGACCGACCTCGTGGTGCTCGCGCGCTATATGCAGATTCTCAGTGATGAGATGTCGGCGCGATTGTCCGGCCGCTGCATCAACATCCATCACTCGTTCCTGCCGGGGTTCAAGGGTGCAAAGCCCTATCACCAGGCCCATGAACGCGGCGTCAAACTGATCGGCGCCACCGCCCATTACGTCACCCACGACCTCGATGAGGGACCGATCATCGATCAGGATGTCGAGCGCATCAGCCACCGCGACACGCCCGACGATCTCGTTCGCAAGGGGCGCGACATCGAACGGCGCGTGCTGGCGCGGGCCATCCGCTATCATCTCGAGGATCGCGTCATCCTCAATGGCCGCAAGACCGTCGTGTTCACCGACTGATCCCGGCGCTCTGGCCGAACACGGGGCGGAAGGCCCGCGGATTCCAACCGAAGTCGCTGGCGGCGGGCGTGGCGTCGAACGTCATGTCTTTCATCATGCGCAGCCCCATCGCGACATTGGCGGTCGGAAACAAGGGCTTTGCGACGGCGAACATCAGGCGCCAAACGGGGACGGGCACCGACACGGTCCGCCGCGGCAGCTTCATGCCGTCGAACACCCGGCCGATCATTTCCCGGTAGGTCAGTATCTCGCCGCCCGGCAGGCTGTAGAATTTGTTTGCCGCGGCCGGACAGGCCGCCGCGGCGATGGCGCCGATGGCGAGGTCTTCGGCATGGACCGGTTGGCGCAGGCCCGGCGCGCCTCCAACCAGCGGCATGAAACCGAAACGCCGAATCAGGCGCGACAGCGGCGTGATGTTGGCATCGCGGCCTTCGGCATAGATCAGCGTGGGGCGCAGGATCGTCCAGCCGACCTCATTCTGTTCGCAGACTGCCGCGATCTTCCGTTCGGCTTCGGTCAGCCTGCGGATCGTGTCGCGCTCGGCCGCCACCTCGGTGTCCTGCTTGGTGAGGACGCTGGTCGAGCTGAAGGCCACCAGGCGCTTGATCGCGGGATTGATGAAATGGGGAAGGGCGTCGGCGAGCAGAATGGCGTCGGCGGTGCAGTACAGCGTCGTGCAGGGTGGAAACTTCAGCGTCTCAGGCTCTCGCAGATCGGCGCGCAGCCATTCAACGCCGGCTCCGTCGCGCGCCGATCGCGATATCGCACGCACGCGCCCGCCGCGACGAACGAGGTGCTCCACGATGTAGCCGCCGACAAGTCCGCTGCCTCCAATGACCAGGCTTCCGCCCGGCTCGCCCGCCACGTTTTCCATTTGCCTGTATAAATTCCTCGCCGGCGCGATGCGATGGCCACCCTCGGATCGTGGCCGATACGGTGAAACCGCTTGAAAATTCGGCACCGTCAGTCGTTACCCAGCGTGCGATGAATTTATGATGAACCTTCATCGCACTTTCTGACTTACGATTTGAACATGATTTTTTCGCAGAACCCACCCCGCCGGATCATACGATAGGACAAGCATCTCCGGATGATTTCCACGCGGACTAACGAGCAGGATCGGTCTTTGTCTCGTCCGGCTTGGCCGTGGTGCGCTGGTCGGCCGGCAGCAGCCGGCTCCTCTCCCGTTCTTTCATGTATTCGTCGTATTGCGCCGTCCCGGGCCGGGGCGGCGCGTCTGCCGGCAGGCCGCCCGCCCATTGCGGGATGTAATCGCCCATGCCGGATGAGAGTTTCTCGTTGACGGAAGAGCAGCCGGCAAGGCTGCCCGCCAGGAGCGTCGTCGCGATCAAGACCGCAAGCCGGCCGAGGCCAGCCCGCGTCTTCGGATTATCGGGGTCCTGTGACATCGATCGCATTCAGTGACTCGCAGTGACTCGCGCCGAACCAATGGGATTCCGCAAAACCGATCCCGTCTATCGGGTCGTAGCCCGAGGGCATGCTTTTTCGGATCACGTTTCCAGCAATTAAGCGGGAAAGGTTGCTTCTTTGAGGTGTTTTAGGTACTAAAATACCTCTGCCACGAGATTCCGCAAGATTTGATCTCCATCCGGTCGACCGGGAAGCGCCGTGGCCTGCGCGGACCCGCGGGGACACCCCCATCGTCGTGATTGACATTGGTGCGTGAAAAAGACGCCATGCCGCGCCGGCACACGTCGGTAAAATCTGGGCTATGGTGAGGCGAGAGCCGGGGGACTCGGTTCGGCGCAAGAAACTAATCAAGTAACCGATCGCGAAACCGATCAAGAAACCGAATCAAGGGGAGGATGTGTTCATGTTGGTTTGTAGGAAGATGGTGTCGCGCCTGGTGTTCGGCGCCACGATCGCCGGCGCATTGGCTTTTGGACCGGCGCGCGCGGAAGACGCCGTCAAGATCGGGCTGATCCTGCCCATGACCGGCGGCCAGGCTTCGACCGGCAAGCAGATCGACAACGCCATCAAGCTCTACATGCAGCAGCATGGCGACAGCGTCGCGGGGCGGAAGATCGAAATCATCCTGAAGGATGACGGCGCGATCCCCGACAAGACCAAGACGGCGGCGCAGGAATTGATCGTCAACGACAAGGTCAATGTCATCGCGGGCTTCGGCGTCACGCCGGCCGCGCTCGCCGCGGCGCCGCTCGCGACCCAGGCCAAGATTCCGGAAGTGGTGATGGCGGCGGGCACCTCGATCATCACGGAGCGCTCGCCCTACATTGTGCGCACCAGCTTCACCTTGGCGCAGTCCTCCACCATCATTGGCGATTGGGCGGTCAAGAACGGCATCAAGAAGGTCGCGGCCCTGACCTCGGACTATGCGCCGGGCAATGACGCGCTGAACTTCTTCAAGGAACATTTCACGGCTGGCGGCGGCGAGATCGTCGAAGAGGTCAAGGTGCCGCTCGCCAATCCGGATTTCGCGCCGTTCCTGCAGCGCATGAAGGATGCCAAGCCGGACGCCGTGTTCGTGTTCGTGCCGGCGGGCCAGGGCGGTAATTTCATGAAGCAATATGCCGAACGCGGGCTCGACAAGGCCGGCATCAAGGTGATCGGCCCCGGCGACGTCATGGACGACGATCTGCTCAACAACATGGGCGATGCGGCGCTGGGCACCGTCACCGCGCATCTCTATTCGGCGGCGCATCCGTCGGCGATGAACAAGGAGTTCGTCGCCGCCTACAAGAAAGCCTACAGCAACCGGCCGGGCTTCATGGCGGTGAGCGGCTATGACGGCATCCACCTCATCTACGAGGCGCTAAAGAAGGCCGGCGGCAAGACCGACGGCGATGGCCTGATCGAGGCCATGAAGGGGATGAAGTGGGAAAGCCCGCGCGGCCCGATCTCGATCGATCCGGAAACCCGCGACATCGTGCAGAACATCTACATCCGCAAGGTCGAGAAGGTCGACGGCGAACTCTA
>Ga0137412_10002764_pt1 | contig 13327 bp, 11 predicted proteins | sample CZODoug2_1_16fun_FD_122160 | JGI IMG/M metagenome (GOLD analysis project Ga0137412, IMG submission 122160) | Vadose zone soil fungal communities from Angelo Coast Range Reserve, California, USA - CZODoug2_1_16fungal (Hybrid Assembly) | ecosystem: Environmental > Terrestrial > Soil > Vadose zone... | reverse complement strand
GAACAGGTCCGCCACGATCGCCGCGGGTACCCGGGCAGCCACCGGCGCCAGGCATTCACCCCAGCCGACCACCCCGCCGGAGGTCTCGATCCGGACGAACAACGTCTCCGGAATCACCGCGTACACCGTGCTCCGATTCGGCGCGACACGATATTCCTGGACCCCGTCAGAGACTCGCACCACGAACGTCTCGACGGCCACGATCGAGGAATCAGCCATCGACACGACTCCCGTCAAATCTTGATAGCACCGGCCATCCCCTCCACAAAGGTGCGCTGCAGGAACAGGAAAACAACAATGATCGGCAGCAGGCTAATGCAGGCCGCCGCGGCCAGCCCCGTCCAATCGGTCGTGTACTGGCCGAAGAAAGCGAACATGCCGACGCCCAGCGTTCGTTGACTCGGCTGTCCGAGCGTGAAGACAAGCGGTATAAAGAATGCGTTCCAGGCCGCGACAAAGTTGAAGAGCGCGACCGTCCCGATAATCGGCTTGGCCAGCGGCAGCATGACCTGCACAAACGTGCGGACATAACCTGCGCCGTCGATACGAGCCGCGTCCTCCAGCTCCTGCGGCATGCCGGCGAAATACCCCATGAACAACAGAATCGGCACTACATGCGCGGGCGCCGCCGTGGCCAACACCGCCCCGGCCAGGCTGTTATTCAACCCGAGGGCGTTGACCAGCTTGAACACCGGAATAATCGTGTAGCCGTGCGGCACGAACATCGTGATGATCAGCAGCGCGAGAACAACCCGCTTGCCGGGCATCGCGCCACGCCCCAGGGCGTAACCGGCGGTCGCGGAGATTACGAGGACGACCGCGACTACCCCGACGGCGTATATGACCGTGTTTACGGTGTAGGTGCCGAAATCCGCGACGCTCCACGCTCGACTGAAATTACCCAGGGTCGCATGTTTGGGGATGACCGACAGCCCGCCGAGCAGCATCTCGCGTTGCGACTTGAATGCCGCCGTTGCTATCCAGATGAACGGGTAGATCCAGATGAACATCAGCGGAACGAGCCCGATGTGGACCAGCTGCAGCCGGCGACCGCGGTTCATCGCGCGGTCTGCAGGTATCGGCGCCGCAACAACGGCGCCTGCACGAGTGTCAGCAACAATGTGACGACGCCGAACACCACGCCGGCCGCACATGCGTAGCCGTATTGCGGCGCCATGACGCTTGGATCGAAGGCGTACCGGTAGACATAGGTGGAGACGACGTCGGTGGAGAAATTCGGCCCGCCTTGCGTAGTCGCCTGCACGAGATCGAATGGATTCAGACTGGATTGGAATGTCAGCAGCAGGATCACCACGGCCAGTGGGGTAAGTATCGGCAGCGTGATATGCCGCAACAGCTGAAAGCGACCGGCACCGTCCACCGCGGCGGCATCGCGCACGTCCGGTGGCACGGTCTGCAATGCGGCTAGCCAGTAAATCAACGTGATACCGAGGTCTTTCCAGAGCTCGATGGCGATCAGCGTGGGCAGCGCGGTGTGTTCCGAACCGAGGAAGTTGATCGGCTGGTTGACCAGCTTGAGCTCCTGCAACAGCCCATTGACGAAACCGCCGGACGGATCCAGCATTATCGCGAACACGATGCCGACGATGGCCGTTGTGGTGACCGTCGGCAGGAAGAGCAGCAACCGGTAGAGATTGCGCCCGCGCAGCCGCGGATTGTTCAACAGCAGCGCGAAGAACAGAGCCAGCGGCATTTGAATAGCGATCGCCGCGCCGGAGAAGAGTAGCGAGTTGCCGAAGGCGTTCCAGAACGCGTGGCTGCCCAGGATTTCCCGGAAGTTAGCCGCGCCGATCCATTCGGTCGGCGGTCCAATGCCGTCCCAGTCGAAGAACGAGTACCACCAGCTGGCAATCATCGGCCAAATTGTGAACCCGGCGAACAGCAGCAGCATTGGTATCAGGAAGACATAGTTCCAGGCATGCCGCCGAAAGCGGCCGCGCCGCGGGTTGCGTGTGCCGCCGCGCCCTGGTGTCTCGACCCTGGAGTCCAGCGGGCGACTGCTGATCGTCGTCACCGGCTGCCTGGCGCCCAGTTGCTCAGCGGATCCCAGGACGGGAATGCCAGATCGGCAGCGGCGACCTTCATTCCTCGTGCGGTGAGTTTCTTCATGTCGGTGCGCAGGAAGCCGCCAAGTGAACTATTGAGGGACGCCGCCTTCGACCCGAAGTCCTGATTCCTCGTGATAGCGGCGACCGCGGCAGGGCCCCAGCTCAGGTCGGGGTTCCCGCGCAGATCCGTGATCAGCTGGGCCGGGCCGCCGGGCCGGCTGACTGACGGATCCGGCGCGGACTTGATTTGGGTATCTTCGACGGTGAGCATTGCCTGCTCCGTCGGGCTCAGCTTGACCCCGCTGCGCCAGGCCGACTCGACGGCCGTGAACGAGCGGAATTTCTCGAAGTACGCGCGTTGAAATTCGGGCGACACAAGGAACTCCATCAACTTCCAGGCCTCGGCCGGGTGCTTCGATTTCGCCGACATCGACCAGATCGGCTGAAAGGTCGAGCCAACGCCGGGATATCCGGCCCGTCCTGAGTCGGGCACCGGTGTGACGGCGATGCCGATCTGGATCTGCGGGTTGAGCGTGACGATCTCGTTGATGTGCCAGTTCCCGGCGACATACATGCCGAGGCGTTCCTTGGCGAACTCGGTGTAGGCGCGGGTACCGTCCCAACTCTCCCAGCCGGGCGTCATCACCTTCTGGTGCTGCAGGTTCCGGTACATCTCAACCGTGTCGAGCAGCGAGCGATCGGTGATCGCCGGCTGACCACTCCGGTAGTCAATGCCGGTGCTGCCGATGCTGCTCGGCCCCGCGGTGGCCTGGAAGCTGCCGACATCGGGCGCGACCGACGTTTGCGGCGCGAAGCCGTACACCTTTCCGTTGCCACGCTTGGTTATCTGCTTGGCCATGTCGACCAGCTGCGACCAGGCACTCGGCGGCGAGCTGAAACCGGCGTCGTTGAGAATCGCCTTGTTGTAGCAGAGCAAGGATCCGCCCCACGCCTTGCCGGCGACGAGCGGCAGCGAGTAGAGGCCGCCGTTACGGTGCAGCCCAGAGATCTTGGGATCCATCGATCCCTTCGGGAATCGCGAGAAGAAGTCAGCCGAGGCGTGCGGAGTGAGATCCGCGGCCCAGCCGTGCTGAACGAATTGATCCAGTGCGGCCGAGCCTTGGGCGCGATACACGTCTGGTCCCTTGCCCTGCTGGAACATCAACGAGACCGCGTTGACCTCCTGTTCCGTAGGGTTCTCCACAATGTCGACATGGATACGTGGGTTCTGCGTGCTGAACGTGTCGAATTGCTTGCGATAGAAGTCCGAGGCGCCGGTGGGATCCGGCACGATTGCGATCTTGAGCGTCACCGAGGCGCCGGTTGACTTCTTGCGCCCAGGTACGCCACAGGCAGCGCCTACGCCGAGCGTGGCGACCGCGGCGGCGGACCTGAAGAGGGCGCGGCGGGGCAAGCGCGTGTGATCCATGCTGTCTCCTCGATTCATAACCGCTCCGCAGACCCTAATGGCGCGATGCGCTATATGCAATAAAGATCTGTAATATGGGTGACCGATAGCGGCAATGCCGTTGACCACTGCACCATACGGGGAAAGCATCGACCTGGCCGCGGCAGCGGGCCGGTCGGCCGTCAGCCCACTCCGAGGGAGCAGCCATGGCCGCGCAGCTACCAAGACCCGTCGTGCTGTCCCGCCGCTCGGTGTTGCAGCTCGGTGCGACAACCGCCGCGGCGGCCGTCACCGGCGTCACCCGGCCGGGCCAGGCTGGCGCCACAACCCGCCCCGCAGCTGAACTCTCGGCGCCGCTGCGGGCGATCGACAAACCTAATCTGGTGGTGGCGGCCGACCCAGCGGCGACGATCACCGGCCCCAAGCACCGGGTGTCGTTTTACCTCGCGACCTGGGACGGTGGCCGAACCTACCTGCGCAACATCGAGGTGAACGTCAACGGAGCCTGGGAATCGGTTACCGCGACCGACCACCGGTTCGACGAGCAGTGGCTGTACCTCACCGGGTCGAACGGCTGGCCGCAGAACTACTACACGACGATGACCCCGCACTGGCTCGCGTTCGACCAATTGACGAAGACCAGCTCACAGACCGTCCAGCTCAGCGCCGGGTCGAACTTCACCGTGCAATGGTCGGTGGCCGGGCGGGCGCCGGAGGTCCAGTTCACGCTGACCGCCGGCGCAGCGGACAACTACGTCGTCGGCTACCAATCATTTGACATCGTCGATCTCGCCGGCGTGGACGAGGTCCTGTGCGGCACCAGGCAGCACGCCCGCGCTGTCCTCGACATGGAGTCGTTGGGAGCATGGGAATTGATGGCTCCCATGACCATGGTGCAGCGGACCATCGATGGCCAGCCGTTCACGCTCGGTCTGTACATTCCCGCCGCAATGATGGAGTTCGAGCATCTCGTCGAACTCGGCGCCAGCGGGCAACCGTATGGAATGAGCCTGCGCAACCTCGAGCTCGGCATTCAACCGATAGCGTTCGCGCCCCAGGTCGGCACCCGATCGGCGCTCACTGCCGGCCAGCAGCTGAGCTACTCGTTCGGAATCTGCGCACAGCCTTCCGACCTGTATTCGGCGTATTCCGACCTGTCGCGGAACGAGTACGGCTATCGCGACTATCGGCAGAATGTCTACAACACGTCGCTCACCCAGACAATGTTCAACATCATCGACCTCGTCATGCAGGAGCCCGCCGCGAGCGCTGACGGCTCGTTCGTGGCGTCGCCGAGCGGTTGGTGGCCGCGGGCAAAGGGCTTCGCCGACGTGGAAAACAACGAGTCCGTGCGGACCGCGACGACCGGAGTGATGCTGGCGGCCTATTACCTAACCGCCGACCAGTCGATCTACGACCGCCGGGCCCGCCCGCAAATGGAATATCAACTGTCCCGTACCGGGATCAGCTGGAGCCCCATCCTTGGGCAATCCGCTCCTGGTAATTCCGCACCCAACGCGCTCGGCGGCATTCCCGGCGACGCCGCGACGCTCGTCCCGCTCTATCAACAGACTCGCGGACAAAACGCTGGGATTCACGCACTCGCCATGCAGCTGATCAAGAGCCGGCCGCCTGGCGGGGAACGCACACCGATGACCGTGCCGCTGCAGGCCTACGAGCTCACCGGAAATCCCGCCTACCAGGCGGAGTTGCGGGCCCAGGCGCAGCTGTATGCGCAGACCTGGGCGACGTACACGACCACGGTGACCGACGCGGATTTCCAGTACGACTACGTCCGATCGTGGACCGACCTGCTGCTGGCATACGAACGATGCGGCGACGCCGACCTGCTCGCCGCGGCTTTGCGCGAGGCCCGCCGGTTCATCACCCAGATGCAGGTGCGGCCGGTGCCTGACACGACGGTGACCGTACCCGACCAGCCGGTAGAGCTTTTCCAGTTCGACGGGTGGTCGCCGACCGAGGTGATCTGGGCCTACCCGCGGCAGAACGAGCCGAGCGAACAGGTGCCGGCCTGGCAGATCGCGACCAACGGCTTGTCGTTCGAGCAGTTGACGACTCTCCGCGGCGAGGGATGGACCAAGAATCCGTGTTGGGCGGCGTTTCTGCTGCGGCTGGCCGCGCACACCGGCGACGAGCTGATCCGCGACGTGGCGCACAACCTGGTTACCGGCCGCTACACGAACTATCCGGGTTACTACTACCGCCAGTTCGAGGCCTGGGACATGCACCCGGAATACCCGCTCGTCGGGCCGCCCGGCGTCGGCGACATCTACTACACGCACATGGCCGCGCAGCTCGGGATGACCATGGATTACCTCTTCAGCGAACACATCACGCGGTCGGCGGGCAACATCGACTTCCCGGCGCAATTCGAGGTCAACTATCTGTTTTTCAAATTCCAGACCTACGGCCACACGCCTGGCACGTTCTACGGCGAGAGCGGTGTATGGCCTTACCTGCCAAAGAAAGTCGTGACCGTCAGCAACGCGCAGCTGAACTGGATCACCGCCGAGGGAAATGGCTCGCTCTATCTGAGCCTCACCAACGCCTCGACCCGATGCCAGACTGCGACGATCAATTTTGATGCCGTGATGGCCGGCATCGACCCGGCTCGCGCCTATAACGCCGAGATCATTGCAGACAATGGAACGCGACGGACGGCGAGGGTCACCGGAGGCGGCATTTCGGTCACCGTGTCGGCCAGCGGCATCACCGCGATCATCGTCCGTGGCGTCGACCTCACCGTGCCGCTGCACCACATGCCGGACGCGACCGATCGATCCGCCGGCAGCTTCCATTTCGACGACGCCAGCCCCGTCGGCATTGTGCGCGCAATCGCCTTGACCCGGCCCGACCGCAGCGGATTCGACGCTTACGTTCAGGCAAATACCACCTCGTCCGCGACGCTGAAGTACTCGCTCGACAGCGGCGGGACCTGGCAGTCGGTGAGCGCGCCGTACTACCCAAACGAGTGGACGATCCCGGTGCCGGACCTGCAAACACCGTTCAGCTATCAGGTCAGCGCCGGCACCAAGCAGACCACCGTCGCGACGGTGCAGTTGTCGCCGGCGGTGACCGGCGCCCCGCCGGCCGGCATAGCGGCGTACGGCGAGGTCGACGCACCGCCCGACACCACACCCGGTGATTCCTTAACTGTTGCCGCGCGCCTGTACAACGGATCCGGCGCAGCCTGGCAGAACGTCGCAGTCACGCTGAACCCGCCAACGGGGTGGACCGCCACGCCGGTAGGGTCGCCACCCGTCGGCGTGCCAGCGGGCGGCACCGCGACCGCTCGGTTCACGGTGACCAGTCCCGCGACACAAGCTGCGGGCTCCGTACAGCTGGCCGGATCTGCCACCTGGAGCGGCGGATCGGTCACCCTGCAACCAATTGCGGTGACCGTGCTGGCGCCCGTCCAGGTGTTCTCGTTCGTCGCGACGCCGGCAGTGCTGGCTTCGCCCGGCGACTCGTCGACGGTCGTCATGGCAGTGCTCAACGCCGGGCCGGTCGCCCGCAGCGGCACGCTGTCAGTGGGCGTTCCCAGCGGCTGGTCGGCAAGCCCGGTGACGATCAGCTATTCACTCGCCGGCGGTGCTTGGCAGCAATTCTCGGTCACGATCAACTCCGCGAGCAGCGCGGCGCGCGGTACCAGCTATCCGGTGACCGTGACCGCGCCGGGTATCAGCGCGAGGGCCTCGATCGCGGTCGCCAGCACCGATATCATCCTGACCGTCTATTCGCCCTGGCCGCAGTACACCCAGGTCGGCGCGTGGCTGACCAGCGGCCTGGCCGGCTGGAACGGCACCCGAAGTCTCTACAGCGCGCCGGGCGCTCTCGGCGGTAGCGCTACCTGGCAGCCGGCTCTGCCCGCCGCAGGCTCGTATGAGGTCGCGGTGTGGTACCCGACGAATCCCGACACCACGACAGCAGCGACATACGTCGTCCACCATTCCGGCGGTGATACGACGCTCTCGGTCAATCAGCAGCAGGACGCCAACGCATTTCACGTCCTCGGCACCTTCACTTTCGACGCCGGCTCCGCCGGATACGTGCGGATTGAGGTGCAGAGTCCCGGCTATCACCGGATCAGCGCGGCCCGCTTCCGGCCGGCGCCGACGGCGTAAGAGAGCGATCCATAACTCGGAGCTAACCCTGGCCAGGGCCGGCGACACTATGAGATGTGGGTGAGCTGCGAGAATGCGACGCCGAGCTGGTACGTCGGTCTCGTGGCGGCGACAAGGTCGCCTTCGGTGAGCTGCTGTCCCGGCATGGCGACACGGCGCGCGCCCTCGCGCAGCGTCTGCTCCGTGATCATGAGCTCGCTCGGGATGCCGTCCAAGAGGCCTCTGTGGCGGCATTTCTCAGCCTGGAACGGCTGCGTGCACCGGAGCGATTCGGCGCCTGGCTGTGCGGCATCGCGCTGAATGTGGCGCGGCGCTGGCTCCGCCAGGTGCGCGAGTTCGACGTGCCGGGTGCTGAGCTGGTCGACACCGGCCCCGGGCCGGATGAAGCGGCCGAGACGATTCTCCTGCGCGAGAGCGTGCGAAACGCGATCGGGCGGCTGCCGGCCGGCCAGCGCGACGCCACGTACCTCTTCTATCTGCACGGGCTGACCCACCGCGAGGTTGCCGGCGAACTCGATATCACGATCGGCGCCGTGAAAGCCCGCCTGCACCAAGCCCGAGCCGCGTTGGCCAGACGCCTCGCGGACCAACGAATCGAGGAGATCGCGATGACCAGTGTTGCCGAATCCGTACCAGTGACGATTGCCGAGGTACGCCGCGGCGACGGCGCCGACTCGGCCCGCCGGGCGCACGTTGTCGTATTGCAGGAGACGGCCGGTACCCGGGCGCTCGCGATCTGGATCGGCCCGGCCGAGGCTGTCGCGCTCGCGCTCACCCTGGAAAGCGAGCAGATGCCGCGACCGATGACGTACCAATTCACGGCCAATCTGCTGAGCGCCGCCGGGTCAATGGTTGAGGAGGTGCGTATTTCCCGCCTGGATGGCGCTATCTACCTGGCGAACGTAATCCTGAATGGACCCGGTGGCCGAAAGGAAGTGGACGCTCGACCGAGCGATGTGCTTAATCTGGCGGCGCTGCTGGACGTTCCGATACGGGTCGACGCGAGCTTACTCGCGCGGACCTCCGTCGAACCCGACCTGCACGAGCGCTACCCGACCGCCACCGCGGAACTTGCGGCCGAAATGCGCGCGGCCGTCACCAGAAGCGACCCGCACCAGACGCCGCACTGAGTTGATCATGCGGAAAACCTGAGAAACATGCCGCCCAAAACCTGGAGATGCGCATGATCACCGGCCGGCCGGGTGGCCGCCGAATGCCCTTGGCTAAAATATGATGAGCCATTCGGCTTGGCGAGTAATGAATCGGCGGGTAGCGTTGCCGTAGCTGAGCAGGCAGCCGTCCGGGATTTGTCCGGTTCCGTCGATGCAAAGGCCGCAGTGCGGTCCAAAAGTCGATGCCACGAGGGCGTTCCGGGGCTCTGGAATGAGTCATGGATGGCCAGGAGCCAGCATGAGCGGTGCCATACCAACCGCGGTGCAACTCGACTTAGGCGAACGCTCGCCGGCGCCGATATTGCCGCCCTCGCAAGCCGGCGATCTTGACCTTACGCTGAGCACTCCGATGCGTGGCTGGGCATTGCTTGCCGCGCGGCTGTGCCAGGCACCGATTGGATTCGTGACGCTGAGCGGGATCGCGTCGCGGCATACCGCCGGCGTGGATACTTCGGTCGGCCCACCCCGGCGGGCCAGCCACGAGCGCAATCTGGCCGCCGATGCCGCGGCCCGCCGCGCGATTGTCAGCGGGCGGCCGGTCGGCCTGGATGACACCGACGACGACTGGGACGGCCAATTCGTCATCGAGCCGGGCAGCCCGCCGATCCGAGCAGTGCTGGCCGCGCCGGTCAGCTACGGCCACGGGTTGCGGGCGGCCGCGGTGGTCGGGGTGCTCGACACCCGGGCCCGGTGCTGGCGCGCCCAGCCGGCGCACGCGCTGACCACGCTGGCCACCAGCATGCTGTCCGATCACCGCCTGCGGGCCGCGGCGGCCCGCCATGACGCCACGGCGCAGCTGATGTCACGGGGAGACCGGTCGACCTGACCGGTCCTTGTGCTGGGGTGTGGCGGCCCTGCACCGCCGGGGGGCATAGGGACGGGGCCGCCACACCCCTCAATCGGGTTGCGAGCCCGGCAGGGCGCTCCGGCGCGCGTGGCGTCATGCTGGTGACATTTGGCGTGCCGTAGATTCCCTCGCCTGGCGCGTTCCGCGAAAGGATGCCATGTGGCCGCAGCTGGTCGCCGCGACCGGATCCTGACGCTGCTGGCCGCCGACGGCCACAACGGGGCGGGTCTACCGGGGCGGATCTGCGCGCTCTGCGTGCGGCTGGCCACGGTGACCGGCGCGGGTTTGACGGTGATCAGTAGCGGCGGCCAGCGCGGTTTGGTGCATGCCACCGACCGGATCGCGCGCCGATTGGAGGACGCGCAGCTGACGGTGGGCGAGGGGCCATGCGTGGATGCGTTTGACGGCCGCCGCCCGGTGCTGGTGGCTGACGTAACAGTCGACAGTCATCGGTGGCCGGCATTTATCCCGCACGCAACGATCGTGGGGGTCGCGAGCCTCTTCTCGTTTCCGTTGCAGATCGGCGCGGCCCGGCTCGGTGTGCTGGACCTCTATCGTTTGACCAGCGGACCGCTCAGCCCCGATGAGCTGGCCGACGCGCTGATCTGCGCCGACCTGGCGACCGACGCGCTATTGACCGGCGACTCGGAGCTGGCCAATCTTGACGGTATTGATACACATGCCCAGGTTTATCAGGCGGTCGGCATGGTGATGGTGCAATTGTCGGTGAGTGCGGAGGACGCGTTGCTGCGGCTGCGTGGCTACGCCTTCGCCCACGACGAGTTGGTCGGCGAAGTGGCCCGCGAGGTCATCGGCCGCCGGCTGCGTTTCGAAGGAGATCCCGCATGAACGAGCCCGACCGCGGCTCAGCCGCACCCGGTGACACCAGGGAGGCCCGTCTCGCCGAGGCTTTTGTCACGCTGGCCGACAGCCTCGTCGACGACTACGACGTGCTCGACCTGCTGCACGTCCTCGCCCGCCGCTGCGTGGAGCTATTGGGCGCCGTCGAGGCCGGCATCATGCTCGCCGATCAGCGTGGCGGCCTGCGGATCGCCGCGTCCTCGTCGGAAACCGCACGGCTGTTGGAGTTGTTCGAGCTCCAGGTCGCCGAGGGACCCTGCGTTGAGTGCTTCGCCACCGGCGTAGCGTCCATCAACAACGACCTGGCGGCCGAGCACGATCGCTGGCCGCGGTTTACCGAACGGGCCCTCGACGAGGGCTTCGAGGGGGTCAGCGCGTTGCCGCTTCGGCTGCGGGGCAACGTGATCGGCGCACTGAACCTCTTCCACGACGCCCCGGTTGGTCTCGACGCGGCGGGGGCCCAGATTGGGCAGGCACTGGCCGATGTCGCGACCATCGGCATCCTGCAAGAGCGCGCCATTCGTCGGGGTGAGGTGCTGACCGAGCAGCTGCAGTCCGCGCTGAACAACCGGATCGTGATCGAGCAGGCAAAGGGAATGATCGCCGAAAATTCCGGCATCAGCATGGACACCGCATTCAGCGCGCTGCGGGGTCACGCCACTCGGCATCGCCGGCTGCTCTCCGAGCTCGCCGCCGACGTCGTGAGCCGCTCGATCGATGTCGTGGTATTCGACCGCCAATACACGCCGACCCTCTTGGATAATGACAAGCACCGGTACGTGCCAGCCGAGGCGGTCTATGCGATCTTCGAATGCAAACCGAAGATCGACAAAGGTTATTTGGAATATGCGGGCGACATGGCAGCATCGGTCCGGAAACTCCGTCGGACCTCGGTTGATATTCATACCGCTAGTGGCAAGATCGCCGCCAAATCGCATTTCACGATCGTCGCCGGCATCCTCCATCACGTCCTGGAGGAGAGCGCACCCGACCGCTGGCCGGTCCTGGAGCAGAAGATCACGGACAAGTTCGGCCCGGTGGCGCTCGCGGGTCTGGGTGGCGACGTCGCGGCACAGCTCGCGATTATCGCCGCGACGCTGTCCTACGCCTTCGCCGGCCTGTACGGCCGGCGCTTCGCGCGCATGGGCGTGGAAAAGCATCGCTGATTCTGGCGGCCATCTCGCCTTCGGCAGCGATTGGCCTGTGGTCACGCTCAACCCATGGGAAGGGGTACAAACCGCAGTTACGCGCCAGACGTCTGAAGGGCAACCTGAAGCGGGGTTTGTGCCGGCGCAGAGGTTGACCGTCGGGCAAGTGGTCGACGGTTATACGCTCGGAGCGGCGTTCGCCGGGCGCCGCGAAAAGACGGAGGGTTCTCTCGAAATCGGTAAGCTCGCCGACCTGATCATCGTTTCCCAGAATATTTTCGACATCGAACCACACAACATTGGTTCGACAAGAGTTGTCACCACCATTGTTGGCGGGCGGATAGTTTATCAAGCGGCCACAAAGTAACCGGGAGGAGCAATGAGATTTCGCGCCATACTTCTGGGCCTTCTGGCGCTAGCGTTGACGTGCGGTGCTTGCAAGAAAAAAGAGGAATCACTGAGTCTGCTGGTTTGGGAAGGCTATGCAGATCCCTCGTTCATCAAAGCCTTCGAGGAAAGCCATCACTGTAGGGTCAGTGCGTCGTACATGGGCTCAAGCGACGAGCTTGTGGCCAAGTTGCGCGGCGGAAGCGCGGCGAACTATGACGTCATTTCGCCTTCGAGCGACGTCGCCGCGTCTATCGCACGCACTGGACTGGCCGCGCCGCTCGATCTGTCAAAGTTGCCGGCTTATTCGCAGCTCTCAGAGAGACTCCGCGATCTGCCGCTCGTGAAGGCGAACGGGCAAGTCTACGGCGTCCCCTTCATGTGGGGGCCCGACCCGTTGCTGTACGACACCACGGCATTCGTCCAGCCACCGGATTCGTGGACAATTTTCTGGGACCCGAAATATAAAGGAAAGTTGTCCGTGTGGGACGATCTTTCCACGGTCTATATGGCCGCACAGGTTCTGGGCTACGACAAACCAGAGCCATCACAACTCTACAATTTGACCGATGAGCAGCTCGCCGCCGTAAAAAAGAAACTGATCGAACTGAAGCCCAACATTCGTAAGATGTGGGCCGCGGGTGGCGAGCTCACCAATCTTTTCCAGAATCATGAAGTCGTGGCCGCGATGGGCTGGCCCTTGATGACCAATCAGCTTCGCCAGCTTCATTTTCCAATTGGCGAAACCATTCCGAAAGAAAACACCACCGGCTGGATCGATCACCTGATGATTTCCGCAGCGAGCTCCAGGAAGGAGCTTGCCACGGAATTCTTGGAATACATGATCGAGGCGCAAACACAGAAACAAATTACCGATGTAACCCACTATACTCCGGCAAACCCAGGAGCTTCCCGATTCTTGACTCCCGACGAAATCAAGGGCCTGCATCTCGATAATCCCGATGCCTATATGCAACGGATCTATTTCTGGCAAGATGTTCCCCGTCGCGCGAAGTACAACGAAATCTGGAACGAGGTCAAGGCCGCTCGGTGAGGTCCGCCACGGACTCGATTGAAACAGCCGCATCAGCATCGCGAGTTTTGCTGGAAGTCCGCAGCGTCGCCAAGAGCTTCAGCGGGCGCGAAGTCCTAAAAAATATTTCCCTGAACATCGCTCGAGGAGAATTTCTCACGCTGCTGGGCGAAAGCGGTTCCGGCAAGACGACGCTGCTCCGTCTGGTTGCAGGATTCGAGCAGCCCAACGCGGGACAAATCTGGATGAGCGGCGAG
>Ga0137412_10003067_pt1 | contig 13333 bp, 18 predicted proteins | sample CZODoug2_1_16fun_FD_122160 | JGI IMG/M metagenome (GOLD analysis project Ga0137412, IMG submission 122160) | Vadose zone soil fungal communities from Angelo Coast Range Reserve, California, USA - CZODoug2_1_16fungal (Hybrid Assembly) | ecosystem: Environmental > Terrestrial > Soil > Vadose zone... | reverse complement strand
GCATCTCGCCGCGCGCCAGCAGCTTGTCGGCGTCCTCCCGCTCCGCCGCCACGAAGAAACGCATGAACATCGCGGTGGTGTGCCAGCCCGACGCGCACAGCGCGCCGAAATGCGAGCGCGCCGCCGCCTCCTCGTCGACATGGAAGCGCTGCGGATCGAAACGCCGCGCGAAAGCCTTGATCTCGTCGGCCGAGAAAGTGTGCCGGCCGAGCTCCGTGCGCTCGCCGACCCGCATGTCTTCGAAGAATCTCATGGGGCGGGCGCCCGCGCGCCTGGCTCGCCGGCGCCCGCCGCCGGCGGCCGGCGGCCGAACATCAGGTGGGGCGTGAGCGTCATCACGCGCGCGCCGTCGGCATTGAGCAGGTCGAGGCGGGCATTGACGAAGCCCATGTCGGGCCGGCTCGCCGAGGCGCGCGTGGCGAGCACCTCCATGCGCACGCGCAGCCGGTCGCCCGGCCGCACCGGCGCGAGCCACTTGATCTCCTCGCAGCCGGTGGCGCCCATCGACGAGGAATCCAGAATAAAGCCGTCGGCCACGATGCGCATCATGATGGCGCAGGTATGCCAGCCCGACGCGCACAGCCCGCCCACCAGGGATTGGCGCGCCGCCTCCTCGTCGAGATGCATGGGTTGCGGATCGAACTCGGCCGCGAAGGCCTTGATGTCCTCGGCGGTCACCGTCTGCGGCCCGTATTCGGCGACCTGGCCGGCGGCGAAATCTTCCCAATGGAGTTTCGGCATGGCGCGGGTGGCGTTCGGGATCCGGCGAGCGAGGACGTGCGCCATCCGTAGCCAGCGCGGGCCCCCCGCGTCAATCGCCGTCCCTGCGGCGCCGGGAGGTAGCCTGGAGCGCTCCGGACATCATTTCGCCGTCTGCGTTAAGGCTCGTTGATGCTTCGTAAACGGTTTGGTTACCGAAAGTTACGTACGAGTCGACCCGTCAGGCCGTGGGTCGAGAGGAGAGCGCCATGTTCGAGTTTCGCGACCTTTTCCAGTGGGAACGCTTTATCACGCCGTCGATCATCAAGATCTTCTACTGGCTGGCGCTCGCCATGGCGGTGCTGGCGGGGCTGCAAGGCATTTTTGCCGGCTTCATGGCCATGCTCACCAATCCGATCGGCGGCGCCTTCGGCATGGTCGGCGCCGTGCTGGTCACCTTCATCGGCATCATCTTCGCCCGCATCGCGGCCGAGTTCGTGCTGATCGTGTTCCGCATCAACGAGCATCTCGGCGCCATCCGCAGCCAGGGCGAGCCGCGTTGATCCACGCCGTCGGCGGCACGCGCCGGAGCGAGCCGGCGCCGCCTCAGGTCGCAAAGCGGAAATGCATCACGTCGCCGTCGGCGACCACATAGTCCTTGCCTTCCAGCCGGAGCCTGCCGGCGTCGCGCGCGCCCGCTTCCCCGCCGAACTTGACGTAGTCGTCATAGCCGATCGTCTCGGCGCGGATGAAGCCGCGCTCGAAGTCGGTGTGGATCACGCCCGCCGCCTGCGGGCCGCGCGCGCCGCGCGTCACCGTCCAGGCGCGCGACTCCTTGGGGCCGGCGGTGAAAAACGTGACGAGGTCGAGCAGCCCGTAGCCGGCGCGGATCAGCCGGTCGAGGCCCGGCTCCGACAGCCCCATGGCGGCCAGATAATCGGCGCGCTCCTCCGGCGGCAGCACCGCGATCTCCGATTCGATCTTGGCCGAGATGACGACGCAGGCCGCGCCTTCCTGCCTGGCGCGCTCCTCGACCTGGCGCGACTGCGCATTGCCGGTCGCGGCCGCGCTTTCGTCGACGTTGCAGACATAGAGCACCGGCTTGGCGGTGAGCAGGCCGAGCATGCGGAAGGTCCGCTCCTCCTCCGGCTTGCGCGCGACCAGCCGCGCCGGCTTGCCGTCGCGTATGAGCGCGAGCGCGCGATTGACCAGGTCGAGCATTTCCTTCGATTCCTTGTCGGCGCCGCGCGCCTTCTTCTCGAGTGCGTCGACGCGCCGTTCCAGGCTGTCGAGGTCGGCCAGCATCAGCTCGGTCTCGACCGTCTCGATGTCGGCGATCGGCTCGATGCGGCCCTCCACATGGGTGACGTCGCTGTCCTCGAAGCAGCGCACCACATGGGCGACCGCGTCGACCTCGCGGATATTGCCGAGAAACTGGTTGCCGAGCCCCTCGCCCTTGGAGGCCCCGCGCACCAGGCCCGCGATGTCGACGAAGGTCAGCCGCGTCGGCACGATCTGCACGGACTTGGCGAGCTTCGCCAGGGCGTCGAGGCGCGGATCCGGCACCGCGACCTCGCCGACATTCGGCTCGATGGTGCAGAAGGGATAGTTCGCCGCCTGCGCGGCCGCGGTCGCGGTGAGCGCATTGAATAGCGTCGACTTGCCGACATTCGGCAGACCGACGATGCCGCACTTGAAGCCCATGGTGGTTCTCTGATCCGTTCTTGCGTGGAGCTGCGCATGATCCCGAAAAGTCGGCAGACTTTTCGGACAAGATCATGCGCAAAAAAAACAGGCTCTAGTCGTCCGAGTCGTCGGTCGTCTTCGGCTCCAAAAAACCCTTCGCCTGCATGGCGAGATGCACCTTGTTCTGGAAGGTCGCGTCGTCTCCCTTCGCCAGCAGCCCGGCGTTGTCGGCGATCACGCCCGCGAGCGCATCGACCCATTCCCGCTCCGCCTTGCTGAAATCCCCGAGCACGTGGCCGTGCACCATCTCCTTGGCGCCCGGATGCCCGATGCCGATGCGCACGCGGCGATAATCGTTGCCGACATGGGCCGAGATCGATCGCAGCCCGTTATGGCCCGCGATGCCGCCGCCCGCCTTCACCCGGACCTTGCCGGGCGGCAGGTCGACCTCGTCGTGCAGCACCACGATGTCGGAGAGCGCGAGCTTGTAGAAATGCGCCGCTTCCCCGACGGCGCGGCCGGACTCGTTCATATAGGTGCCCGGCAGCAGCAACAGGACGCGCTCCGCGCCGATCGGCCCCTCGGCCGCGACGCCCTGGAAACGCCGCCGCCACGGGCCGATGCCGTGGCGGCGGGCGATTTCCTGGACCGCCATGAAGCCGATATTGTGCCGGTTGCCGACGTGCTGCGTGCCCGGATTGCCGAGCCCGACCACGAGGCGCATCGGGGAAGCCTCCGCGGCGGGTTACTTCTTGTCCGCCTTGTCGCCGCCCCCGGCCGCACCCGCCGCACCCGGAGCCCCGGCCGCAGGCGCGACCGGCGTAGCGCCCGGCGCACCCGTCGGAGCCGGCGGCGCTGCCGCCGCAGCCGCCGCTGCCGCTGCCGCCGCCGCTGCCGCTTCCGCCGCCGCCTTCATTTCTTCGGCGTAGCCGGACGGCGGCACGATGGTCACCAGGGTGGCGTCGTCGTGCATCAGCACCCGCACATTGGGCGGCAGGGTCACGTCGCTCAGATGCTTCGAATGGCTGATCTCGAGGCCCGCGATGTCGACATCGATCGACTCGGGGATCGCGTCCGCCGAGCAGACGACCTCGATATGGTGGGTCACGATGTTGACGGCGCCGCCGCGCTTCACGCCCGGCGACTCTTCGGCATTCTTCACATGCACCGGGATGCGCACCCGGATCGTGGCGCCTTCGCCGAGCCGGAGAAAATCGACATGGATCGGATTGTCGCGCACCGGATCGACCTGGAAGTCGCGCGGAATCGTGCGGTGCTTCTTGCCGTCGACCTCGACGTTGCAGATGGAGGTGAGGAAGCGCCCCGCATGGATGCGGTGCTTCAATTCGTCATAGTCGAGCGAGATCGCGAGCGGCGGCTGGTTGTCGCCGTAGATCACGCCGGGCACGCGGCCCTCGCGACGCACGGCCCGGGCGGCCCCCTTGCCGGCCCGCGGACGTGGCGTCGCCTTCAATTCATTGACGGTCGCCATGGCTGAAATCCTTCGAGTTTTGCGCTGGTGGAATGCCCGCGGCGTGCCTCCAGGGGTGTCGGAGCCACGGACCGCGGGCTTATAGCCCCGCCGGCGCGCGCTGACAAGAAAACAGCTCGGCGGCTGACGGGCCGGCCGGCGGCGCGCCGGCCCGGCCCCATTGGGTCGAGCCAAGTGTCTGAAAACAATGTATTTTACAGTGCCTTCAGGGCGACGGCGGCGGCGCACCGCCACCCGCGAGCCTGGCCTCGAGCGCGCTCAGGCGCGCCCGCAGCGCGTCGTTTTCCTCGCGCGCGAGCCGCGCCATCTCCTTGACGGCCTCGAACTCCTCGCGCTGGACCAGATCGAGCTCGCGCAGCATGCGCTCGGCCTGGGCGCGAAACAGCGTATCGAACTCGCGCCGCACCCCGGAAGCAACGCCGGCGGCGTCGTTCATCAGCCGCGCGATCTCGTCGAAGAACCGGTTGGAGGTCTGGGTCATCGTTGTCTCCGCAGGCCGCAAGCCCGCTGCCCCCGACAATGGCGCTGCCGGCGCGCCACTGCAAGGCGCCGTTTGGGGCGCAACGGCGCCGATGGCGTCGACGGCGCCGATCGGAACTTGATTGACGTTGCTCCCTTGACGCCACGGCGGCCTTCCCGCATCACCGCAGCGGCTGCTTCCGCGGATTCATTCCATGCCGATCTCGGTCCTGCCGTTTCCCGCCATCGATCCCGTGCTGGTCAGCATTGGCCCGTTCGCCGTCCGCTGGTACGCGCTGGCCTATATTTGCGGCATCCTGCTGGGATGGCTCTATGCCCGCACGATCATCGCCAATCAGCGTCTGTGGGGCGGGCCCGCACCCTTCACGGCCACCGACTTCGACGACTTCGTCTTGTGGGTGACGCTCGGCATCATCCTGGGCGGACGCGTCGGTTACGTGCTGTTCTACAATTTCGATTTCTTCATCGCCCGTCCGCTCGAGATGCTGGAGGTGTGGAAGGGCGGCATGTCGTTCCATGGCGGCTTCCTGGGCTGCGTGCTCGCCGTCGTGCTGTTCGGGCTCAAACGCAAGATCTCCATCCTGTCGCTCGGCGACATCACCTGCGCGGTTGCGCCGATCGGGCTCTTCTTCGGCCGCCTCGCCAATTTCGTGAACAGCGAATTATGGGGCCGCCCGACCGACGTGCCCTGGGCCATGGTGTTCCCGAGCCCCGAGGCCGGGCCATGGCCGCGCCATCCGAGCCAGCTCTACGAAGCGGCGCTGGAGGGCCTGGTGCTGTTCACCGTCCTGGCCCTGCTGGTGCGCGCCGGCGCCCTGAAACGGCCCGGCCTCATCCTCGGCGCCTTCGCGATCGGCTACGCCGTCGCGCGCTCCGTCTGCGAGCTTTTCCGCGAGCCCGACGCCCAGCTCGGCTTTCTATGGGGCGGCATGACCATGGGGATGCTGCTCTCCGTGCCGCTGTTGATCGCGGGCATCTGCCTGGTCGCCTTCGCGCTGCGACGCCAACCTTTGGGCAGCACCTGATGGCCGGGCCGGCCGCCCCGCTTGAAACAGAGATCCGCCGGTTGATCGCACTTGCCGGCCCGATGCCGGTGTCGCAATTCATGTCCCTCTGCCTCTGCCATCCGGTGCATGGCTACTACACCACCCATGACCCGCTCGGCAGCGAGGGCGATTTCATCACCGCGCCGGAAATCAGCCAGATGTTCGGCGAGCTGCTCGGCCTGTGGGCGGCGGCGGTGTGGCACCAGATGGGCACTCCGCCGCAAGTCCGCCTCATCGAGCTCGGGCCCGGCCGCGGCACCATGATGCTCGACATGCTGCGCGCCGCCCATGTGATGCCGGATTTTCGCAAGGCGGCCGCCGTCCATCTGGTCGAGACCAGCCCGGCCCTGCTGCAGCGCCAGAAAGAGACCTTGGGCAAGGTCGACATGCCGATCGTGTGGCACGAGGCGCTCACCGAGGTTCCGGACGGCCCGGCCATCATCATCGCCAATGAATTCTTCGACGCGCTGCCCCTCAACCAGACCGTCAGGCTGGAGGATGGCTGGCACGAGCGCGTCGTCGAGGTCGACCATCAGGGCCATCTCGCCTTCGCGGTCAGTCCCGAGCCGTTGAAGTTTTTCGAGCAGACCTTGCCGCCGCAGGCGCGCACCGCCGAGGTCGGCTCGATCTACGAATGGCGCGGCGACGGCTATACGCTCGAGGTCGCGCGCCGCGTCGTGCGCGGCGGCGGCGGCGCGCTCATCATCGACTACGGTCACCTCGAGAGCATGGTCGGCGACACCTTCCAGGCGATGCGCGCGCGGCGCAGGTCCCATCCGCTGGCGGCGCCCGGCTTTGCCGACGTGACCGGCCATGTCGACTTCCAGGCGCTCGCCCAGGTGGCCGAGGGCATGGGAGCGCGCGTCCACGGCCCGATCGACCAGGCGACGCTGTTGCGCCGCCTCGGCATCGAGAAGCGCGCCGCCAATCTCAAGAAGGTCGCGCCGCCCGACAAGGCCGCGTCGGTCGACCTCGCGCTCGCCCGGCTCACCGCCGGCGGCAGGACCGGCATGGGCACCATGTTCAAGGCGATCGGCCTGTCGGCGCCGCAGCTCGCGAGTCTGCCGGGATTTGACGCCTGATGCCGCCCGGACTCCTGCAAGCCAAATCGCTCGCCGCCCTGCCCGGCATTCGCCACGCTTTCTTCACCCGCGAAGGCGGCGTCTCGCAGGGCATCTATGCGAGCCTCAACGGCGGGGTCGGATCGGCCGACGCGCGCCCGCATGTGGCCGAGAACCGGGCCCGCATGGCGGCCGCGCTCGGCGTCGCCCCGGAGGCGTTGCTGAGCGCCTACCAGATTCACTCCCCCGACGTGGTGGTGGCCGAGCGGCCTTGGGGGCCCGACGCGCGCCCGCGCGCCGACGCGATCGTGACGCGCGTAGCCGGGCTCGCGATCGGCATCTCGACCGCCGACTGCGGTCCGGTGCTCTTCGCCGACGCGCAGGCGGGCGTCATCGGCGCCGCCCATGCGGGCTGGCGCGGCGCGCTCGCGGGCGTCACCGACGCGACCATCGCGGCGATGGAACGTCTCGGCGCCGAGCGCGAGCGCATCGTCGCGGCGCTCGGTCCGATGATCCATCAGGCGAGCTACGAGGTCGGCGCCGACCTGGTCGAACGGTTCGAGGCCGCCGACCTGGCCAATCGCCGCTTTTTCCGGCCCTCGCCCAGGGCCGGCCACGCCCTGTTCGACCTGCCCGGCTACATCGCGTCGCGCCTGGCCGGCGCCGGCGTCGGAGCAATCGAGGATATCGCCCGCTGCACCTATGCGGACCCGGAGCGCTTTTTCAGCTACCGGCGCACGACCCATCGAGGCGAGCCCGATTACGGACGCCACATCAACGCGATCGCGCTGTCGTAATGCCAATCCTGCCGCATGGCTAACGATTGGTTTACGCGCTGGACCTCGGCGCCGATTGGGGTTACGAAATCTACCTCGGCCGAGCAGCCAAATACCACTGGTGCCAACAAACGTTTCGACCCGAAGGGTTGCCGCCGCGGGGGTGTTGAATGGGGATGACGGAAGGCGGGCGCGCTGCCGGCGCGTCGCGCAACGTTTTGCAGCGGATCCGGGTCGGGCTTCTGGCGGCGGGACTGTTCGGCCTGGGCGCGGCCGGCTGTACCACGGCGCCGCAGGGGGCGACCCCGATCGCGATGGTGCGCGGCCCGACGGTCGCCTTCGAGTCCATCGACGGCCCGCCCGAAAGCATTTTCCGTCAGCTGGTGCAGGACCTGAACGACGAGGCCACCGTCCGGCAGGTCGCGGTGGTGTCGCGCGACGCGCCGGCACAATATCGCGTGCGCGGTTACGTTGCGGCGCTGGTCGAGAAGCGCCGCCGCACCGTCATCGCCTGGGTGTGGGACGTCTACGATGCCGACCAGCGGCGGGCCATCCGCCTCACCGGCGAGGAGCCGGCCGGCGCTTCCGGCCGCGGTACCTGGGCGGCCGCCGACGATGCGCTGCTGCGGCGGATCGCAAAGAGCGGCATCGACCGGCTCGCGGCCTTTTTGGCGGCGCCCAGGAGCGAGCCGCCGGCCATCCCGCAGGAGCGCGGCCCCGTCGTGGCGGCCGGCGACGACGTCACGCCCGATTCCGACAGGATCTCGCGCATCGTCACGGCCGCAACCGGGGCGCGCGCCGAGGACGCCTTGCCGGGCCCCGGCGAGCCGTCACCGCGGCCGACCGGCGGTGCGGCCACCCTGGCCTTTTCGAGCAATGACCGTTAGGCCATCGGCCGGGTCGGCGGGCGGCGCGCGAAAAACTCCCGGGACAACGATTTCGCTCGTATTGCCAGTCGCATGGGCTCCTTGATATCACGGCGCCGCCCGGCAGCGCGTCCTGCTGCCGCGGGTGGGGAGGTGGGAATGGCGGGCAAGAACGGGGCGATCAAGCTCGTCGCCGGCAACTCGAATCCGCGCCTCGCCGAAGCCATGGCGACCCACCTGAAAATCCCGCTGGCCAAAGCGGTCGTGCGCCGCTTCGCCGACATGGAGATTTTCGTCGAGATTCTCGAGAATGTGCGCGGCGCCGACGTGTTCGTGGTCCAGTCCACGTCCTATCCGGCGAACGACCACATGATGGAGCTCCTGATCATCATCGATGCGCTCAGGCGCTCCTCGGCCCGGCGCATCACGGCGGTGGTGCCGTATTTCGGCTATGCCCGGCAGGACCGCAAGCCGGGGCCGCGCACGCCGATCTCGGCCAAGCTGGTCGCCAACCTCATCACCAACGCGGGCGCCGACCGGGTGCTCACCCTCGACCTTCACGCCGGCCAGATCCAGGGCTTCTTCGATATCCCGACCGACAATCTCTACGCTTCCCCGGTCATGGTGCGCGACATCCGCGAGCGCTTCGATGTCTCCAAGGTGATGGTGGTGTCGCCCGACGTCGGCGGCGTGGTGCGGGCTCGCGGGCTGGCGAAACGGATCAACGCTCCGCTCGCCATCATCGACAAGCGGCGCGAGCGGGCGGGCGACTCCGAGGTCATGAACGTGATCGGCGAGGTCGAGGGCCGCACCTGCATCCTGGTCGACGACATCGTGGATTCCGGCGGCACCCTGGTGAACGCCGCCGATGCGCTCCTCGAGCAGGGCGCGACCGACGTCTCCGCCTATATCACGCATGGCGTGCTGTCCGGCGGTGCGGTGGCGCGGATTGCCGCCTCCCGCCTCACCGAGCTGGTCATCACCGATTCGATCCAGCCCACCGAGGCGGTGCGCACCGCCTCCAATATCCGGGTACTCTCGATCGCCAGCCTGATCGGCGAGGCGATCGCCCGCACGGCGGCCGAAGAGTCGGTCTCCAGCCTGTTCGACTGAAGGCCGGCGGGCAGCGACCCTCTCCCGAGTCAACTTGTCGCAGGAATGCTTGTGGATGGCCGCACGCGGTGCGTTGCGCGATTCACTCGAATCCCCGATCACTCCCGTGTCAAGCGTTTTGGCGACGAGAGTCCGAAGCGTCTATATTCAGTCGGCTAGGTGATTCGGCCCTCGCTGGTCAATGTGCCGGCAGGCGTGGGACCCGCGTCAAAGTAGCCCGGCTTTCGTGCCTTCGCTCGAGGCGGGCGCGCCGTTGCGTCGCGTGAGCGTCGGATGCGTCGGCATCCCGCTATCAAGCGGCAGCAGAGTGGAAACGGCATGGCGCTGATCGATTTTTCGGAACACCACGAGGTCAATCCGGTCGACGTGGTCGAGCGCATGGCGGCGACCCATGACTGGTCATTCGCGCGCGCGAGCGAGGACGAGGTCACGCTCGTGGTCGCCGGCAAATGGACCGACTACCAGATCTCCTTCACCTGGATGAGCGACATCGAGGCGCTGCATCTGGCCTGCGCTTTCGACCTCAAGGTGCCGCAGCCGCGGCGCAACGAGGTGGTCGAACTGGTCGGCAAGGTGAACGAGCAGCTCTGGATCGGCCATTTCGATCTGTGGTTCAAGGACGGCCTGGTGATGTTCCGCCATGCGCTGCTGCTCACCGGCGGGATCGCCGCCTCGCGCGCGCAATGCGAGTCGGCGCTCGGGACCGCGCTCGATACCTGCGAACGCTATTTCCAGGCGTTCCAGTTCGTGGTCTGGGCCGGCAAGAGCGCGGCCGAGGCGCTCGATGCCACCATGTTCGAGACCTCCGGCGAGGCCTGATCCCCCGGCGAATGGTGACTAGCGAATAGCGAATAGCTCGAAATACTATTCGCCACGCGCTATCCGCCACGCGCCTGCAGTCAGATCGGGATACCCGCCATGGACCACAAGACATCGCTGGGCGATTTCGACGGCACGCTCCTGCTGATCGGGGCGGGCAAAATGGGCGGCGCCATGCTCGAGGGCTGGCACCGGCTCGGCTTGCGTTTCGACAAGGTCGTGCTGATCGAGCCGCAGCCCTCGCCCGAGATCATCACCCTCGGGCAGCGCGGACTGCGCATCAACCCGGCGCTCGACACCTTCGCGGCGAGCGCCATCGTGATCGCGGTGAAGCCGCAGGTCGCGCCTCAGCTGTCGGCCACGCTCGCGCCGCTGATCGGCCGGGACACCGTCGTCATCTCGATCATGGCCGGACGCACGCTCGCCTTTCTCGAAAAGGCGCTCCCGGCCGGCACCGCGCTGGTGCGCGCCATGCCCAACACGCCGGCCGCGATCGGCCGCGGCATCACGGTCGCGGTGCCGAACGCGCGCGTCAGCGGCGCGCAGCGCGACCTCGCCGACAGACTGCTGGCGGCCGCCGGCGCGACCGAATGGGTCGCCGACGAGGCGCTGATGGACGCCGTGACGGCGGTGTCGGGCTCGGGCCCGGCCTATGTGTTCCTGCTCGCCGAAAGCCTGGCGCGCGCCGGCGTCGCGGCCGGCCTGCCGCCCGACCTCGCGGCGCGGCTCGCGCGCGCGACCGTGGCCGGCGCGGGCGAGCTCATGCACCGCTCGCCGCTCGATCCGGCGACGTTGCGCCGGAACGTCACCTCGCCGGGCGGCACCACCGCGGCGGCGCTCGACGTCCTGGCCGGCAAGGACGGCCTCGACCCGGTGATGGTCAAGGCGGTCGCGGCCGCCACCCGGCGCTCGCGCGAACTGGCCGGCTGACCGCCCCTGGAACCGCCCGCTTCGGTGGGTTACATCCAGGCCGGGGAGCACGTCGCGGATTCAAGTCCGCGCCACGACCCGACAGGAGGCCATCATGGCCAAGAAGAACACCCGGCCCGCCGCGCACATGGCCTGCGAGAGCACCGAGGACCACCCTGCGCACAACTGGCGCCCGGAGAACGTGGAGTGGCCCGAGAGCGTCTTCTGGCGTTGTCGGGGCTACAACGCGGCTGAGGCGGCCCAGGGCGTCATCACTACCCAGAAGGCCATCCGGAACATCCAGAAGCGCACCAAGGACAGCCGGGCCCGCGCCAAGCGGCACCGCAAGTTCCTCACGACGTTCCTTTCCGACTATCAGTACATACCGGGGCTCCATGGACCGAGAGGGCCAGGGGAGTCGGAGGCCACCGCACAGATATGGCCAGTGCGGGCCGAGCTGGTTCGATCCCAGTCCCCGGTGCCAGAAGATCCCGCCAGAGACTCTTCAGGAGGTTGTCATGACCCTCAACATCGCCGACTTGCAGACCGGCTACTTTGCCCACCCGGACAAGCCGGGTGCGACCTTCCCGAACGTCCACGCGATGAAGCCGGTTCTGGTGGGCCGGGAGATCGAGCCCCAGCCCCTGTGCGACATGGTCGTCCCGGACGGGCACGAGTATCAGTGGTGCTCCAAGTGCATCGAGTTCACCTATGTGGACTGCCAGCCGTGTCGCAACAAGCTGGACCTGATGGCGCTGGCCGAGGGCCGGGGACAGCTCGTTCTGTTCCGGCACGTGAGGCACGTCTGATCTCTTGACCCTCTAAGGATTGTTGGAGTAGCCTTGACTCTGTCAGGGCGACACCGACTCCTCTGGAGGCCATCATGGCGATCTACATCAGCAAGAACCCGCAGACCATAGTCCTTGCGGCGACCGTGGGGTCTCGTACGGCGGTGGGTTCTTTCGGTGGAGATCTCTTTGAGGCTGAGGGCGAGTGCCGGGCCTGCGAGCACATTGGCGATATGTATTTCTCCGAGGTCGACTCCGAGACCGCTGTCGCCGAGTGCCCCAAGTGCGGCTGGGGAGTCCGGAAGTACACCGGCGTCTGATCGTCATCCTTTCCCCGACACCGTCAGGGCCCGTACCGTGTGGTACGGGCCCTTCGTCATGGGCCCCGGGCGAGATGGAGAGCGCAATGGAGATACCCAAGACGGAGTGGCCGCAGCGAACTTGCCGGGACGCGGTGTGGGGACCCCACCAGGCGTACACGTGCGAGCTGCCGGACCTCCACCTGGGCCCGTGTGTCTCCCTGTCCGTCAGGGCCTCCGTCCAGCGCCGTGAGGCGTGGGAGAAGGGCCAGCAGGAGCAGCGAGAGGACCAGACCGCATGACCACCCCCTCGGGCCACCAGGTGCCCACCCAGGCCACCAGTGGAGCCACGTACGACACTTCGGTGGAGGCTCCGTCGTCGAGCGCCTCGTTCATGACCCACGGTGCTCCCATCGTCGATCCGGGCACCGCCCTGCGCAATCCTCATGCGGCAGAGGTGAACCGGCTGCACAGCTTCCTGATGACCAACTTCCCCAGGGAGATGCAGCGCACCAACACCGCCGCACCAGAGACCCCCGTGGACGTGGCCATCCGACTCCTCCAGGGTCTGGGCTCGGTCAGCGCCGGTACGCGGTGCAGGCAGGAATACTGCAACCTGCCGCTCAACCACGACGGCGACCACGGCTTCATCAACTACCAGACCCGCTAGGACCCGCAATGACCGAACCCGCTCCCCAGATGTTCATCGTCCCCCTGCGTGGGGACCGGGACGACGCCATGAACGGCTTCGTCCCCGAGATCGTCCCCGACAGCCCGAAGTTCGGCTCCAGCAACGCGGGCGAGCCTCAGCGCTGGCTGGCCGTGGTGCTGGGCGAGGAGGAGGCCGACCTCCTGCTCCGGATCACCGCGATGGTCCGAGAGGACAAGGAGGTGAGCGAGGAGGGCCGGGCCTTGGCGCAGTGCTTGAACGCCGTGGTCCAGGAGTGCATCGTCGAGTTCGAGGCGTATGAGCAGCGCAAGGCGGAGGGTCTGCCTTCCTCCACGCCGATCGCCTCTTGACACTCCAGGAATTCTTGGAGTAACTTCGGCAGAGTCCCGCCAGAGACTCTCCCGGAGGTACCTATGACCGCCGCGTACGGACTGCCCGACCGTCTCTTCCCCGCCATCGCCAGAGGGGTGGAGATCGCCGCCAGCGTCATCCAGCCCGGAGACGGTCACCACCTTGGTCGCTCGCTCGTGGAGTGGGCCGACGAGTGGGAGGAGAAGTGCCGCATCAACGGACGGCACCGCGACCTGCTCAAGCCCGGCAGCCCGCACCTCGGCAAGCGGCGCCGCGAG
>Ga0137412_10003066_pt1 | contig 13340 bp, 9 predicted proteins | sample CZODoug2_1_16fun_FD_122160 | JGI IMG/M metagenome (GOLD analysis project Ga0137412, IMG submission 122160) | Vadose zone soil fungal communities from Angelo Coast Range Reserve, California, USA - CZODoug2_1_16fungal (Hybrid Assembly) | ecosystem: Environmental > Terrestrial > Soil > Vadose zone... | reverse complement strand
CCCCGGTGCCGGCCTGCCGCAGCCACCCCATGTGCTGGGCGACCGTGCCGTTCAGGTCCCCGGTGTCGTAGGGGCCGAGCACCGGGTAGTAGTTGGAGCTGATGTCGTCGGGCGGGTTGAGCGAGCCCTGCTGCCAGTGCCGCCACTGGCCGTAGAAGTCCGGGTTGCCGTACCAGGGGTAGTAGAAGATGTGGGTGTGCCGGGAGACGCCCTGGCCGAACCCGCCGCCCAAGCTGGTGTCGGACCCGCGGTCGGTCAGGCTGCCGGCGGCAGTCGCGGTCGGCGCGCCCGCGCCCAGCAGCGCCGCCGCGCCGGCGCCGGCCGTACCGGCCAGGAACGCGCGGCGGGAAGGGGGTGTGCGGCTCATCGGCGCTCTCCTCCGGTTGGGACTTCGTTGTCCGGGCCCCCATTGGTCGGGCCTTCGCTGGTCGGGACTTCGTTGGTCGGGACCGCGCTGTTCGGGCCCTTGTTGGCCGGGCCCTCTTCGGTCGGGACTTCGTCGGCCGCGCGCCAGGTGCGCCGGGGGGTGAACCCCAGCAGTTCGCCGCAGGCGGTGCGGTCGAACGCCGTGGTGTGGCCGAGCAGTGGGGCGCGCCGCGGCACGCCCGGGTGGTAGCGGGCCATCAGCTCGGCGGTCGGCACCGCCGAAGTGGTGTCAGGGGCGGCGACGTTGACGGTGTGGCAGCCCGGCGGCAGGCCCTCCAGCGCCAACCGGACCGCGGTCGCCGCGTCCTGGGTGTGCAGCCAGCCCCACAGGTCGTGCCGCTGCGCCGCCGGGTCGGCGGCGCAGGCGGCCACGAAGCGCGCCAGCCGGTCCCCGGCGCCGGTGAACGGGAAGCGCATGCACACCGCGTCCAGGCCGAAGCGGCGGTGCGCGGTCGCGGCCACGTCCTCCAGCACCGTCTTGGACAGCCCGTACGGGTCGCGGACCAGGCTCGGATGGGCCTCGTCCAGCGGTACGTACAGCGGCGAGACCGGCACCGGCGACCAGGCCAGGCCCACCGCGGCCATGCTGGAAGCGGCCACCACCCGGCCCACTCCGGCCCGGCCCGCCGCCTCGAACACCCGGTGCGCGGTCAGGCAGTTGTGGGCGAACAGCTCGCTGGGGTCGGCGCCGTTGGGGTGCGGGATCGCCCCCAGATGCACCACCGCCTCGACGCCCTCCATCGCCTTGCCGACCAGGCCCGGGTCCTGGAGGTCGCCGACGTGCACCGCCTCGGCCCGCGGCTCGTCCATCGGCAGCAGGTCGGTCAGCACCACCTGGTGGCCGGCGCCGAGCAGTTCGTCCGTCACGTAGCCGCCGATGTGCCCGGCGGCGCCCGTGACCAGGATCCGCATCAGCCCTTCACCGCCCCGACCAGGCCGTTGACGAAGTAGCGCTGGAGGCTGAGGAACAGCAGCACCACCGGTACCACGACGATCAGAGCACCGGCCATCAGGCTGTTGTAGTGCGGCACGCTCTCCGATGCCAGGGTCTGCAGGCCCAGCGGAAGGGTGTAGGTGCTCGGGTCGTTCAGCGAGACCGAGGTGAGCAGGTACTCGTTCCAGGTGGGGATCACGGTCAGCAGCCCCACGGTGATCAGCGCGGGCTGGGCCAGCGGCAGGTAGATCCGGGTGAAGATGTGGAACTCGTTGGCCCCGTCCACCCGGGCGGCCTCCCGCAACTCCCTCGGCACCGCCGAGAACGCGCCGGTCAACAGCAGGATCGACAGCGGGGCACCGCCGTTGACGAAGGGCAGTACCAGGCCGATGTGCGTGCCGAGAATGCTGAGCTTGTTCTCCAGCAGCACGATCGGCAGCATCACGGTGATGCCCGGCACGAACAGCAGCGCCACGAACATCTTCTGCAGCGCGCCGCGGCCGGGGAAGTCCAGCACCGCGAAGGCGTAGCCGGCCGCCGCGTACACCACCAGCGTCAGCCCCACGGTCATCGCGGTGACTTCGATGCTGTTGACGAAGTAACGGAAGAAGTGCAGCTGGTTCCAGGTGTTGACCAGGGTGTCGAAGGTCGGGTGGTGCGGGATGAGATGGCCGCCGCGGACCACCTCGATCTGGTTCTTGAACGCGGCCGAGACCATCCACAGGAACGGGTAGAGGCTGACCACGCCGTACAGCGCCAGCAGGACGCCGATGATCAGGCGGGCGCCGTAGCGGGACAGCACGGTCCGGAGCCGGCCGGGCTCCGCGGGCCGCGGGACGGCCGGCCGGGGGCCCGGGGTGCGGGCGTCGGCGGTCGGGGATGTCGAGGAGAGAGTCATGTCCGGCTCCGCAGCATTCGCAGGTTGATCAGCGCGATGACCAGCGCCGCGGCGAACAGCAGCCAGCCGAGCGCACTGGCAAGGCCCAGGGTCGGTGCCAGGTCCTTGAGGAAGGCCAGCGTGTACGCCTCCAGGCCGAGCACGTTGGTGTGGTCGCCGGGGCCGCCGTTGGTCATCACCAGGAAGGTCTGGAAGCCCTGCAGCGAGTCGCGCAGGTTCAGCAGCACCACGATCGCGGTGATCGGCCGGAGCAGCGGCCAGACCACCGAGGCGTTGGTGCGCCACCAGCCGGCGCCGTCCAGTTGGGCGGCCTCCAGCAGGTTGCGGTCAACGGTCTGCAGCCCGGTCAGGTACAGCAGCATCGAGACCGGTACCGCGCCCCACACCGTCACCACGATCATGGTGGGCAGCGCGGTGTGCGGGTTGCCGAGCCAGCCCTGCGGCTGGGACAGCGAGCCCAGACCGAGGGTGCTGAGCAGGCTGTTGACCGCGCCGTCCGGCTGCAGGATGTACGTCCAGGCGAAGAACACCGCGATACCGCTGGTGACGTAGGGCACGAAGTAGATCGAGCGCAGCACGCCCTGGAAGCGCTTGGCCGAGTTGAGCAGGATCGCCAGCGGGAAGGACACCAGGACGGTCAGCAGCGGTACGGCGACCATCACGTAGAACGTGTGGATCGCCGCCTTCTGGACCTGGGGCGCGTACATCGGGTTGGCCCAGAGCAGGTCCTTGTAGTTCTGCAGTCCGACCCAGGTCCAGCTCGGCGAGAAGCCGTTCCAGGTGGCGAAGCTGAGCAGGAACCCGTAGCCGACGGTGTACAGGCCCATGACCAGGAAGAGCACCACGGCCGGGGCGACGAACAGGTAGCCGGAGAGCGATTCGTAGCCGCGGCGCCGGGGACGGGGCGCGCGCCCCAGCCTGCCGGTGCCGGCCGGCCGGGGATCCTTGCCCCGGCCGGCCGCGGCCGCCTCCGTGAGTGCGGGACGGGGAGCCGTGGTCACTTCGACGTCGCCCAGAAGGACTTGTTGAGTTTGGCCAGGTCCGCGGCGGTGCTGGCGACGCTCTTCTGCTTCAGCGGTGTCAGGTCGGCCAGGACCACGCCCATCGAGTCCTGGTCGTAGGTGGCCGCCCGGAAGCTGTTGTCGCTCGGGTCATAGGTGGTCTCCGCGGTGCCGCCCTCGAAGGTCTTGGTCATGTCGGCGAGCGTCGGGCCCATCACCGCGGCGGTGTCCGCGCCGAGTTCGGTGGCCGGCACCTCGGTGGCGTCCTTGGCGAAGGTGGCGGCCACCGACGGCTGCGACAGGAACTTCATCCACTTCTCGGCGTTGTCCGGGTGGCTGCTGGTGGAGGTCACAGTCAGACTGGTCAGCGCGATCGGGCCGAGCGCCGGCTTCGGCACCGCGGCGTTCTGCGGAGCCGGCAGGCCGAACGCCATCACGTTGTCGGGGTTCATGTCGTTCTGCTGCAGGTAGGACAGCGTGAAGGTGCCGCCGATGTCCCAGGCGGCCTTGCCCTGGGCGAAGGCCTGGTCGGCGCCGTCGATGTCCAGGCTCTGGGTGCCGGGCATCCAGTACGGCTGCATCTCGTCGTACAGGCTGAGGACCTTCTGGCCGTCGGCGGACGAGAAGTCGGCGGCGGCGTCCTGGCCGAACAGCGCCTGGTACTTCTCCTTGCCGAGCTCGGCGAAGGCCAGCGGCTGGAGCACCCAGGTCAGGCCGGTCGCCTTGACCTTCAGACCGAGGCTCAGGCCGCCGTTCTTCGGGTCCTTGGCGGTGGTGGCCTTCAGGTCGGTCAGGAACTCCTCCCAGGTGGTGGGGGGTTTGGTGATGCCGGCCGCGGCCAGCATCGTCTTGTTGCCCATCACGATGCCGAAGGTGCCCGCGGTGAAGGGCACGCTGAAGCGCTGGCCCTGCTGCACGCCGTGCGACTTGGAGTCGGTGGGCAGCGACTCCTTGTACTTCTCGGCGGTGACGGTGCCGGAGGTCTGCACGGCCTTCTGGTAGAGCCCGTTCCAGGCACTGTCCACGTCGGCGGAGATGTCCTTGGCGATGCCGGTAGCGCCCCACACCAGATCGTCGCCGTCGGAGTGGACTTCCAGCACGTCGGGCAGGTCGTTGGTCTTGGCCGCGGCCTGCACCTTGGTGCTGTACGCGTCGTCGGGTCCGTACGCCTGGATGTTGACGGTGATCCCGGTCTGCTTCTTGAACGCCGCGGCGGCGTTGCGCAGGCCCGCGACATGGGACTGCTTGAAGGTCCACATGTTCAGGGTCTTGCTGTCACCGGAGGAACCTGACGAGCCGCCGCACGCGGCGAGTGGGGTCAGCGAGAGCACGGTGGCCACGGCCGCCGCCGCCAGTCTGGATTTCGGATTCTTCGGGGAAATTCGTGCGAAAGGTATGCGCATGGCCCCTGCCTAGGGTTCGATCGTTCAGAAGACCGAATGACGTTGGAGTCCCTGAACTTAGGGTCGTGTTTGATATAGCGTCAAGACGCGCGCTGCGATTAGGTGTGCACCCAAGGGCCGTCAGGTGTCGGCGTGGGGAGCGGAGGATCAGTGGAATCGGTGGCAGAAGCGGCGCGTGGGCGAAGGCCCGAGGAGGTCAAGTCCGCAGCCCGTGTCCTGGAGGTGCTGGAACTGCTCGGGGCCGAGGGGGCCAGGCTCTCGCTCGCCGAGATGGCGAGTGCGATGGCCGTCCCCAAGAGCAGCCTGCACGCCATCCTGCGGACCATGGAGGCCCGTAAGTGGGTCGATCTCGACCCGTCCGGCACCCGGTACAGCCTTGGTCTGAAAGCTCTGCTGACCGGGACCGCCTACCTGGAGGGCGATGACGTCGCCAGCCTGTCAGGACCGGTGCTCGACGCGCTCGCCGAGGAGACCGGGGAGGCCGTGCACCTGGGCCGACTGGATGGCACCAACGTCGTCTACCTGGCCAAACGCGAGTCGCGGCACGCCCTGCGGATGTACTCCGCGGTGGGCCGCCGACTGCCCGCGCACGCCACCGCGCTGGGCAAGGCGGTGCTCTCGCAGTACGACCACGCCGAGGTGCAGCGCCGGCTGGACTGGCCGCTGGCGCGGCTGACCCCCGGCACGGTGGTGGACCCCGAGGCGTTCTTGGCCCAGCTCGCCGAGGCCCGGCTGCGCGGCTGGGCGGTGGACGACGGCGAGAACTCGGTCGACATCCGGTGCGTGGCGGTCGCGTTGCGTGGCGGCCAGGGCGTCGACGCGATCAGCTGCTCGGCGCCCAAGAGCCGGATGGACGACACCCGTATCGAGGAGGTCGCGCGGGCGGTCACCGATGCGGCGCACTCCCTGAGCACCCTGCTCAAACGCCTCGGCCCGCACTGAAGTCCCAGTCGGTGGCAGCCGCGGAACCGGCCGATCTGAGTTTGTCAAAAGGATTGACAAACTCGGATCGCCTTCTCTACGTTCGTGTGTCGGTACGTCATTCTGATACCTGTACGTGGGAGTTCCTTATGGCCTTGCCTGATGCCGACCTCGCGCCGCTGGCCCCCGCCCCCTGGGTCGACGAGCGCGGAGCCAAGATCCGCATCACGGCCGTCCGTACCTTTCTCACCGCCCCGCACGGCTGCCCCCACCTCATCGTCCGCGTCGAGACCAACGAGCCCGGCCTGTACGGGCTCGGCTGCGCCAGCGACCCGCAGCGCACCCTCGCCGTCCGCTCGGTCCTCGACGACTACCTCGCCCCGCTGCTGGTCGGCCGGGACCCCGACGACATCGACGACATCCACCGGCTGCTGCTCAACAGCGCCTACTGGCGCGGCGGTTCGGTCACCGGCAACGCGCTGGGCGGCATCGACGTCGCCCTGTGGGACCTGAAGGCCAAGCGCCTGGGCGCCCCGCTGTACTCGCTGTTCGGCGGCCGGGTCCGCGCCTTCGCCGAGGCGTACACCCACGTCGACGGCCTGGACGCCGAGGACATCGCCGACAAGGTGCGCGCCGCCCGCGAGCGCGGCTACCGGCACGTCCGGGTCCAGGCCGCGGTCCCCGGCGCCGACACCTACGGGGCCGGCGGCGGCGGCGCCGACCCGGAGGCGGTCCGCACCCGGCGGGCCCCCTGGGACAGCGCCGGCTACCTCCGCCACGTGCCGAAGGTGCTGCTGAAGGTGCGTGAACTGGTCGGCGACGACGTGGAGTTGCTGCACGACGTGCACGAACGGCTCGACCCGCGCCAGGCCCGGGACTTCCTGCGCCGGGTGGAGGACGCCGGGCTCTACTTCGTCGAGGACCTGCTCGCCCCCGAGGACGCCGGGCACTTCAAGCGGCTGCACGACGCCTCCCCGGTGCCGCTCGCGGTCGGCGAACTCTTCCACCAGCCGGAGCAGTTCATCGCCCTGCTGACCGGCCCCGACATCGACTTCGCCCGGCTGCGGATCCCCACGCTGGGCGGCCTGACCCCGGCCCGCAAGATCGCCGCGCTGTGCGAGCTGCGCGGCGTACGGCTGGCCCCGCACGGGCCGGCCGACGTCAGCCCGGTCGCGCAGGCCGCCACCTTGGCCCTGGACATCTCCAGCCACGCCTTCGGGGTCCAGGAGGCCGCGGTGTTCAAGCCGCCGGTCCACGAGGTCTTCCCCGGCACGGTCACCGCGACCGGCGGCGGCCTCGTACCGCATGAAACCCCCGGCCACGGCGTCGACTTCGACGAGGTCGCCGCCCGCCGCCACCCCGTACCCGAGCCCCTGGCCCATGACCGCTGGGCCCTGCTGCGCAACACCGATGGGAGCGTGCAACGCCCGTGACCGCAACGCCCGTCACCGCAACGACGGTGACCCCTGCGATCCGGCGAGCCCTGGTCGTCCGCGGCGGCTGGGAGGGCCACTCGCCCGTGGAGATCACCGACCTCTTCGTGCCCTTCCTGAAGGAACAGGGCTTCACGGTCGAGACCTCCGACACCCTCGCCGTCTACACCGACGCCGAACTGCTCGCCGCCACCGACCTGGTGATCCAGTGCTGGACGATGGGCGAGACCACCGCCGAGCAGACCCGCGGCCTGGCGCAGGCGGTACGGGCCGGCACCGGGTTCGCCGGCTGGCACGGCGGGATCATCGACTCCTTCCGCGGCGACGTCGACTACACCCTGCTGACCGGCGGTCAGTTCCTGCGGCACCCGCCCGGCTTCCTCGACCACGGCGTCGAGATCCGGCCGGAGCGGGCCGACCACCCGGTGACCGCCGGGCTCGCCGACTTCCGGGTGTTCACCGAGCAGTACTGGGTGGCGACCGACCCGGACATCGACGTGCTGGCCACCACCACCTTCCCCGCCGACGAGGAACGCGACCACGAGGTCGTGATGCCCGCGGTGTGGACCAGGAGGCAGGGCGCCGGCAGGGTCTTCGTCTCCGCCATCGGGCACAAGGCCGACGACTTCGACGTGCCCGAGGTACGGGCGCTGACCGAGAGGGGACTTCTGTGGGCCAGCCGCTGAGGATCGGCATCGTGGGCGCGGGCAAGATCAGTGGCGCCTACCTGGACACACTCGCGCGGCTCGACAGCCTGAAGCTGACCGCCGTCACCGACCTGGACCCGGCCCGCGCCAAGGAGGCGGCGGCCCGTGGCGGCGCCGAAGTGGTGGGCAGCGTGGCCGAGTTGGTCGTCCGCGACGACGTGGACGCGGTGCTCAACCTGACCATCCCGGCCGTCCACGCCGAGGTCGCGCTCGCCGCGATCGCCGCGGGCAGACACGTCTACGGCGAGAAGCCGCTGGCCACCACCCGAGCGGAGGCCGCCGCCGTCGTGGCCGCCGCGAAGGCCGCGGGCGTACGGGTGGGCAGCGCGCCCGACACCGTACTCGGCACCGGCACGCAGACCGCCCGCAAGGCCGTCGACGACGGGCTGATCGGCACGCCGGTCGCGGCAACCGCCTTCATGACCACCCCGGGCCACGAGGCCTGGCACCCCGACCCGGAGTTCTACTACCGGCCCGGCGGCGGCCCGCTGCTCGACATGGGCCCGTACTACCTGTCCGCGCTGGTGCACCTGCTGGGCCCGGTCGTCAAGGTGACCGGCGCGGCCTCGACCCCCCGCGCCGAACGCGGGATCGGCAGCGGGCCGCGCGCCGGACAGCGCTTCGCGGTGGAGGTGGACACCCACGTCACCGGGGTGCTGGAGCACGCCGGCGGCGCGCTGTCCACGCTCGTCATGAGCTTCGACATCCACGCCGCCCACCTGCCCCGGATCGAGGTGTACGGCACCGCCGGATCGCTGTCCGTGCCGGACCCCAACGGCTTCGAGGGGCCGGTGGAGCTGTTCCCGGCGGGTGGGCCGTGGCAGGCGCTGCCGGTCTCCGCGGGCTATCCGGGCGCCGGGCGCGGCACCGGGCTCGCCGACCTCGCGGACGCGCTGGCGGCCGGTCGCCCGCACCGGGCCTCGGCCGAACTCGCCCAGCACGTACTGGACGTGATGCTCACCCTGCTGGACGCGGCGCACCAGGGGACCTCGCTACCGGTGGCCGGCGGCGTCGAGCGACCGGCGCTGGTCACGCTGCCCTGAGCGACGCGCCGGCTGACGTCCGCGGTGACGTCCGTGGTGACGTCCGTGGTGACGTCCTGAGCGCGACGTCCTGAGCGACGCGTTGAGCGACGTCCTGCGTCATGTGCTGAGCAATGCCCCCAGAACGAGGCGGCGGGAAGAGCCTGGCAGCGCAACTTCCCGCCGCCTTCTGCCTGCCATGATGTGAGGCCGCTCGCGGGGCCGCCGCCCGGGCTGCTGTACGGGCCGCCGCAGGTACCTCGGTACGTACCGCGCCACGTGCCGCCGCAGGACCGCCACCGGTACCCCAGGTGTCCTGCCTCCTTCGGGGGTTTTGTCGTCATCGGTCAAAACCTTGGGCCAGTAAGTCCGGTCCGCTGTCTTGACGTTGTATGAAAGTGGGCAACAAACTGCCACATTGATAACGCAACTCCCGGACTTTCTTCGGACTTGCACTGAAGTCTGCGGCGGACCGGGCCCCCGCTCAATGACGACGGAGGCAGGATGGACAAGCGAAAGCGCCGCCGCGTGGGACTGGCCGCGGTCTGCGCCCTGGCGTGTGCGACCGCCCTGAGTACCGGCTCCAGCGGTACGGCCCAGGCCGGGGCGCCGGCCGCCGCGGTCAGCGCCACGCCGATCTATCTGGACACCGGCTACTCCTTCCAGGAGCGAGCCGCCGACCTGGTGTCCCGGATGACGCTCCAGGAGAAGGTGCAGCAGCTCAGCACCAACAGCGGCCCGGCCATCCCCCGGCTCGGCGTCCAGCAGTACACGTACTGGAGCGAGGGCCAGCACGGCGTCAACTCCCTGGGCGCCGACCAGAACAACGGCGGGGCGCAGGGCGGCGTGCACGCCACCAGCTTCCCGACCAACTTCGCCTCGTCCATGTCCTGGGACCCAAGCCTGATGTACCAGGAGAGCACCGCGATATCCGACGAGGTGCGCGGCTTCCTCGACAAGTCCCTGTTCGGCACCGGGCAGAACAACCTCGGCAACTCCGCCTCGAACTACGGCTCGCTCACCTACTGGGCGCCCACCGTCAACCTCGACCGCGACCCGCGCTGGGGCCGTACCGACGAGGCGTTCGGTGAGGACCCCTACTTCACCGGGCAGATGGCCGGCCAGTTCATCGACGGCTACGAGGGCAACAGCACCGACGGCGCCTCGCAGACCGGCTACCTCAAGGTCGCGGCGACCGCCAAGCACTACGCGCTGAACAACGTCGAGGACAACCGCACCGGCGTCAGCTCCGACGTCAGCGACACCGAGCTGCGCGACTACTACACCGCGCAGTTCGCCACCCTGATCGAGGACGCCCATGTGGCGGGCCTGATGACCTCGTACAACGCGATCAACGGCACCCCGTCGGTGGCCGACACGTACACCACCAACGAACTCGCCCAGCGCACCTACGGGTTCAACGGCTACACCACCTCCGACTGCGGCGCCGTCGGCACCACCTGGCGGCTGTTCCCCGGCGGCCACGACTGGGCGCCCCCCGGCTGGACCACCGACAGCGCCTCCAACCCGACCTGGACCAACACCGCCACCGGGACCACCGTTTCCGGGCAGGCGGGCGGCCAGGCGTATGCGCTGCGGGCCGGCACCGACCTCAACTGCACCGGTGACGAGGCCACCACCGCGAACATCCAGCAGGCCGTCAACGCCGGTGTGCTCAGCGCGGGCGTCATCGACAACGCCCTGGTCAACGTGTTCGCCGTCCGGATGGCCACCGGCGAGTTCGACCCGGCGAGCCAGGTGTCGTACACCTCGATCACCAAGGACCAGATCGAGAGCCCGGCCCACCAGGCGCTGGCCACCCAGGTGGCCGACAACTCGCTGGTGCTGCTGAAGAACGACAAGCCGGCTGCCTCGGCGACGACGCTGCTGCCCGCCGATCCGGCGACGACGAAGAAGGTCGTCATCCTCGGCGACCTCGCCAACACCACGTCGCTGGGCCTGTATTCGGGCGAGCCGACCCACACCACCAGCCCCGTCCAGGGCATCACCGCCGCGGTGCGGGCCGCCAACCCGGGCGCCGACGTGGTCTTCGACGCGGCCGGCACCTCCTCCACCGCCACCGGGGCCGCGGTGCTCAGCGAGCAGACCCAGGCCGACATCAAGGACGCCGACCTCGTCGTCCTCTTCGTCGGTACCACCAAGGACAACGCCGACGAGGGCAAGGACCGGGTCAACCTCGACATGCCCGGCAACTACGACTCGCTGATCGACCAGACCGCCGCGCTGGGCAACGACAAGATCGCCCTGGTCATCCAGTCCGACGGCCCGGTCAAGATCGACGACGTCCAGTCGAAGGTCTCCTCCATCGTCTTCAGCGGCTACAACGGCCAGGACCAGGGCACCGCGCTGGCCAACGTGCTCTTCGGCGAGCAGAACCCGGCCGGGCACCTCAACTTCACCTGGTACAAGGACGACTCGCAGCTGCCGGACAAGCAGAACTACGGCCTGACCCCCGGTGAGACCGACGGACTCGGCCGCACCTACCAGTACTTCACCGGCACCCCGACCTACCCCTTCGGGTACGGCCTGAGCTACAGCAGCTTCTCGTACACCCACGTCAACGCGGACCGCGCGCTGATCACACCGGACGGCTCGGTCACGGTCGGCGTGGACGTGAAGAACACCGGCGCCGTGGCCGGTGCCACCGTCGCGCAGCTGTACGCGTCCACGGCGTTCACCGTGCCCGGCGTCGAGCTGCCGAAGAAGCAACTGGTCGGCTTCGCCAAGACCAAGGAGCTGGCGCCCGGCGAGACCCAGCACCTGACCATCACCGTCAAGGCCGCCGACCTCTCCTCCTGGGACGCCGCCAAGTCCAAGCAGACGGTCTACAACGGCGCCTACCGCTTCCAGCTCTCCTCGGACTCGGCGCACGTCGCCGGCACCGCCACCGTGCTGATCGCCGGCAAGCTGACGCCCAAGGTCCAGACCGTGACCGTGCAGCCGGAGAACGTCGTCTACGACGCCGGCGACACCTTCAGCCTCACCGGCAAGAACCAGTGGATCAAGGACGACACCGACCCGGCGAAGGAGCAGCGCGACCTGTCCATCACCGCGGACAACGTCGTCGAGGCGGTCAACAACGACCAGTCCTTCGTGAACCTCGGCAAGGCCAAGGTCACTTACAGCAGCAGCGATCCGGCCGTCGCCACCGTCGGCAAGGACGGACTGGTGCACGCGGTCTCCGACGGCGCCGCCACCATCTCCGCGACCGTGGGCGGTGTCACCGGCTCCGCCGCGATCGTGGTGCGCAACACGCTGACGCTCAAGGCCCTGCCGATCGCCAAGGCCGGCGGCGCCCTGACCGCGACCACGACTTACACCAACGGCGGTATGTCCGCGGTGCCGAACGTCTCGGTCGCGCTGGACACCCCCGCCGGGTGGACGGCCACCCCGACCGGCCCGGCGACCTTCTCCGAGGTCGGCGCCGGCCAACAGGCCACCACCGTCTGGCAGGTGGACATCCCGGCCGACACGGATCCGGCGGCCTTCAGCCTGGACGCCACCGTCACCACACCGACGGCTCAGTTCAGCTCCCAGACACCGGTCACCGTGCCGTACGCCTCGCTGACCGCGGCCTTCAACAACTCCGCGATCAGCGACGACGCCACTCCGGGCGCCGGCAACCTGGACGGCGGCGGCGCCAGCCTGTCCGCCCAGGCCCTGGCAGCCGCGGGCTGGACCGCCGGGCAGTCCACCGTCCACGACGGGGTGTCGTTCCCCTGGCCCGCCACCGCGGGCACCGGAGCGCCCGACAACGCGGTCGCCGGCGGCCAGGCCGTCGAGATCACCGGCACCGGAGGCACGTTGGGCTTCATCGGCACCAGCGACTTCGGCTCGTCCTCGGGCAGCGGCACCATCGTGTACACCGACGGCACCACGCAGACGTACGCGCTGGCGCTCGCCGACTGGTGGTCCGGTTCCGCCTCGCAGGGCAGCGACATCGCCGCCACCACGCCGTACCTCAACACCAGCGGCGGGCAGCAGAACCAGACCGTGCACATCTACGGGGCCACCGTGGAGCTGCTGCCGGGCAAGACGGTGCAGGCGATCACGCTGCCGAACGTCAGCCAGACCGTGTCCAACGGGCAGTTGGCGATGCACGTGTTCTCCGTGGCGATCGGGGGCTGACCCCGGCACGGGCAGGGGGTCGGCCGCCGCTGGTGGCCGGCCCCCCGCACGTCCCTGCCACGACGCCCCCCGGGCGCACCTTTTCTCCGGCCTCTTTCCCCGGCTTCCCCCGCACGTCCTCTCGTCCGCGCACGCCCATGGACACCCCCTGGAAGGAACCATGAGCAACCAGCAGGAACCCACCAGTTCGGCCCTTGTCCCGACCCGCCGCCAGCTGCTCACCCTCGGCGCGGCCACCGCGGCCGCGCTCGGTCTGCAGCGCGTCGGCGCAGCCCGGGCCGACGCGCCCACCGCCCTGCCCAGAACCGGCGGATCCCGGGTGCTCCAGTCGCTCAACGGCACCTGGGACTTCCTGCCCGCGGCCACCGGCGCCGCCTACCCGCCGCCGTCCAGCGGCTGGGCCGACATCCCCGTGCCCGCCGAATGGAACATGGGCGCGGGCCCGT
>Ga0137412_10003065_pt1 | contig 13341 bp, 11 predicted proteins | sample CZODoug2_1_16fun_FD_122160 | JGI IMG/M metagenome (GOLD analysis project Ga0137412, IMG submission 122160) | Vadose zone soil fungal communities from Angelo Coast Range Reserve, California, USA - CZODoug2_1_16fungal (Hybrid Assembly) | ecosystem: Environmental > Terrestrial > Soil > Vadose zone... | reverse complement strand
TGATCGTGGTGTTCCAGTCGTCCAGCCGGCTGGCCACCGCCTACGGGCTCGCGGTGACCGGCACCCTCCTGTTGACCACCACGCTGTTCCTCATCTACGCCGCCATCGCGTGGCGGTGGGCGCGGTGGAAGCTGGTGTTGTGCGCGGTGGTCTTCGGCGGCATCGAGCTGACCTACCTCGGCGCCAACCTGACCAAGATCGTGCACGGCGGTTGGCTGCCGCTGCTGATCGCGGCGATCGTGGTCACGGTGATGACCACCTGGCAGCGTGGCCGGCGGATTGTCACCGCCCGCCGCGGCGAGGTGGAGGGCGAACTCCCACAGTTCATCGAAGAGGTGCACGCCGAACGCATCGTCCGGGTGCCCGGAACCGCGGTGTTCCCGCACCCGACCAAACAGACCACGCCACTGGCGCTACGGGCCAACGTCGAGTTCAACCACGTGCTGCACGAGCGGGTGGTGATCGTGACGGTGCTGTCGGAGAACGTGCCGCACGTGCCGCTGGGCGAGCGGCTGGCCATAGATGAGCTCGGCCATAACGCCGACGGAGTAGTGCACCTGTCGGCCCGGTTCGGCTTCCAGGACGAGCAAGACGTCCCCGGGGTGCTGCGCGAGGCCCGAGGGTTGTCCGACGAACTCGAAATCGACCCCGATACGGCGTTCTACTTCCTCTCCCGGATCACCATCGAGCGCTGCCACAACCCGGGCATGAGTACCTGGCGCAAGCGACTCTTCATCGGGATGTCGCACAACGCGGCCACCCCGGCGGCCTACTTCAAGTTGCCCATCGACCGCACCGTGGTGATGGGCTCACGCATCGAGCTCTGAGGTGATGCCCGGGCTCCGAGCGGCGCTACTAGCCGGCCGGCGTCCAGTCGCACCTCCACCGGCTCACGCCGGGCGGCGGGTAGTTCGGGCACAACAATGCCTGGGGCGCGTAGGAGCCATAGGCGGGGTAATGGCGGTAGTACCGGTTGAGGTACTTCCGGTCACGCTTCTGCCGGTGCTTGAAGCTGTCGTCGTAGTCGCAGCAGTTGTCCGAGGTTTTGAACGACACCAACACCGGGGCGGACGTCGGCGCTAACCCCGCCGAGGGCGTTGCGGCGGAGGCGGTACCGGCGGTCACCGCCAACGTCGCCGCTCCGACGGTGATGGCAATGGCCAGGGAAGAGAGCGTTCGTCTCACCGGAACCTCCTTGTGGATCACTAGTCTGAGAATACTCGTTGGCCCCTCGGTGACCAGTGGTTACCGAGATCGTGGGAAAGATCACCCAGTCGGGCGGCAAGGCTCCGCCGTCGACTGCACCGTGGTGATGGGCTCACGCATCGTGCTTTGGGCCGTTCCGGTACCGACGGAGCGTGGCGTGCGCTGCGCCCCGATGCCCGCGACGATCACCAGCGCGACCCCGAGCACCTGCAGCGGGCTCGGGGTCTGGGCCAGCAGCACCAGGCCGAACGTCGTTCCGATGCCGGGTTCCAACGCCATCAGCGTGCCGAAGGCAGCCACCGCCATCCGGCGCAGGGCCAACATCTCGAAGGCGAACGGGAGCAGCGGGACCAGCACTGCCAGACCAAGGGCCTGCAGGGCGATGACCGGGGTGAGGCCATGGATCGCCGGCCACGCGGCGAACGGGGCGGTCACCACCGCGGCGGTGCCCAGTGACATCGCCAACCCCTGCAGCCCCTGGACCTGGCTGCCGACCCGCTGGGTGAGCAGGATGTAGCCGGCCCAACTGACCGCCGCGGCCGCGGCGAAGGCGATGCCGAGCAGGTTCAGGTGGCCGGTCCAGGGCTGGGTCAGCCCGACCACGCCGGCCAGGGCCAGCGCCGGCCAGACCAGCGCGGAGCGTCGGTGAGTACTGACCGCGGCCACCGTCAGCGGGCCGAGGAACTCGATCGCGACGACGGTGCCGAGCGGGATCCGGGCGACGGCTTCGATGAACACCAGGGTCATCACCCCGGTGGCCGTGCCGAGCAGCAGCGTCCCCCGCACGGCGGAACGGGACAGCCCGCGCAGCTTCGGCCGGGTGGCCGCCAGCAGGATGACGGCGGCGATCGCCACCCGCAGCCAGGCCGAGCCCGACGGGGTGAGCGCGGCGAACAGGTGGGTGCTCAGTGCGGCGCCGAGCTGCACGGACACCATCGCCGAGATGGCCAGAGCGGGGGCGGGAACCTTCATGCCCTCAGTCAACGTGCCCGCTCAGTACACGTCCAGCGATGATTTCGCATAATATTGTTTACGGATCGTGGACAATGGGCCGATGGACCTGGACAAGCTCCGGGCGCTCGTCGAGCTGTCGAGGCTGGGCACCATGACCGCGGTTGCCCAGGCCACCGGTTTCGGCACGTCCGCGGTCAGCCAACAACTCGCCGCGCTCGAACGCCAGGCCGGGGTGGCGCTGCTGGAGGCTTCGGGGCGGCGGGTCCGGTTGACCCCGGCCGGGCGGCGGTTGGCCGCGCACGGTCGGGACATCCTGGCCGCCGTCACCGCCGCGGAAGTCGATCTGGCCGCCAAGGACGAGCCACACGGCCTGGTCCGGGTGGCGGGGTACACGACCTCGCTGCGCCGGCACCTGCTGCCGACCCTGGACGCGCTTGCCCGGGCGCACCCGCTGGTCCGGTTGGAGTTGCACGAGAGCGAACCCGTCGAGGTGGACGCCCTGTTCGACGCCGACCTCATCGACGTGGCCTTTGTCTACGACTACACCCTGGTCCCCCGCGCCTGGCGACACGTCCCCACCCTGCTCTCCAGCACCGCGATGGTGCTCGCGGCGCCCCCCGGCTCGGTCCTGCCCGATCGCATCCGTACACCCGCCGACCTGGACGTACTGCGCGACACCGACTGGATCGGCAACTCCCGGGATACCGGCGACGACGAGCTCGCCGCGCGGCTGTGCGCGCTCGCCGGGTGGGTGCCTCGGGTGCGGCACCGGGCGGACAGCCTCGAACTGGTGGTCGATCTCGTGCTGGCCGGCGAGGGGGTCTGTGTGCTGCCCACCGACTCCCCCGAAGCGCGGCGGGTGCGCATCGTCCCGTTCGACCTGGCCCGTACCGAGCGGCGCATGTGGAGCCTGGTCCGCGCCGGAACCCAGGCCTGGCCGGCGAACGCGGCCGTCATCGACCACGTGCGTGCCCACGTGAACCGATGGGCACCGATCGAACCCTGAGCCGATCGAGCCCTGAGCCGATCGAGCCCTCCTGATCGGGCTCACCGGTCGGCGATTGGCCGTATCCGGCCCGTGGACCACGGGCGTAGGGTCGGCGCGGTCGAGAGCATCTCGCACGAGGGCGGTCAAGCCCGCGTCGTTCTTGACGGGAGCCCAGGTCGGACGGCGCACCCGTCCGGGAACGGGGGCCGACATGACGTCGGGACCCACCACCAACTCGGCCCGGATCTATCTCGAGCAGATCGCCAAGGTGGCGTCGCTGCGCGCCGACGAAGAGGTCGAGCTAGCCAAGCGGATCAAGGCCGGTCAGGGCGCCGCCGAACAGCTGCGCACCACAAAGCGCGACGATGTCGGGGCGCGCGCGGAACTCACCCGGACCATTCGGGACGGGGAGTGCGCGAACAACCAGCTCCTGGAGGCAAACCTTCAGCTGGTGGTGGTGCTCGCCAAGCACTACACCGGCCGCGGCATGGCCTTCCCGGACCTGATCCAAGAGGGCAACCTGGGGCTGATGCGCGCGGCGCTGAAGTTCGACCACACCAGGGGCTATCCGTTCGGCACCTACGCGACCTGGTGGATCCGTCAGGCAATGGTCCGCGGCATGGCCGACCAGACGCACACCATTCGCCTTCCGATGCACGTCGTCTACCTGACGAACAAGCTGGATGGAATCCGCCGTCGCCTGCGCCGGAGCATGGGTCGTGAGCCCACCGACTGCGAGCTGGCGACCGAGATGCAGGTCAGCGTGGAGCAGGTGCTGGAGATCGAGCAGTACGCCCGCGAACCACTCCCGCTGGATCAAGCGGTCGGCGGCATGGGGCCGAGCCCGCTGGATCACCGCGTCGACGACGCACAGGCCGCCATGGCCGCGGACGCCGAGGCGTTCAGGCTGTTGGGCGACCAGCTGCGGGTGCTGCTCGCGGAGCTGACCGAGCGGGAGGCCGGCGTGGTGCAGCTGCGGTTCGGGCTCATCGACGGCCAGCGCCACACCCTGGGCCAGATAGGTGAGGTTTACGGGGTCAACCGCGAGGCGATCCGGCAGGTGGAGCTGGCCGCAATGACCAAACTCCGCGCGACCACCCGGGTGCACCCGGTACCTGCCCTACTCAGCTGAGCAGGGCAAGTACCGGTAGGCCGGATCGGCCCGGTCTGCACGTACGGGTGGCGATTTGACCGTTCGCCGCAGTACCTCGCGCGCTCATCTCGTGACCTTCGTATCCGCTGGTGACAAGGTTGACCGTGCTTCGCGGCGGTGTTAGAAAATGCGCCGCACGAAGAAAATCGGACAGTCCGAAAGCGCTCGCACGAGGCGGCGCAACGGTAGGAACGCAAAGGATCGCAGGAGGTCGAGAAAACGGTCTGAAGGAGGTGGTCGCCGCGCATTTCCGCAGCACACCAAGATTCGAGACAGGTTAATCCCTCTGAGTGGGCCGGCCCGGCCATTTCGCTGGGCCGGCCCCTCCTTTTTGTTCACGTTGTCACCGGCAACCGGCCACGCGTCGCAGCACCCGCGCGTGCAGGCGCGGACCGCCGGCGTCGGTCAGCCCGAGCGCCAACGCCTCCGCAACAGCCGCCGTCGGCTCACGCTGGGCCCCACGGCGTTCACGATGAGCTACGCAGGTGGCTCTACCGCTACTTGCTGCTCAGGCTGGCCACCAGGTTGACCGTGGTGGCGAGTATCCCGGTGCCGAACAGGTACGACAGCAAGGCGTGTCGAAGCGCGGTCCGGCGGATCGTTCGGTCCTTGATCGCGGTATCGGATACCTGGAATGTCATGCCGAGGGTGAAGGCCAGGTACGCGAAATCGAGGTAGTCCGGCGCCGTGGCGCCGTTGAAGTCCACGCCGCCGTCGGTGCCCCGGTAGTACAGGTAGGCGTAGCGCAGCATGAAGATGGTGTGCACCAACGCCCAGGACACCACCACCGAGCCAAGACCCAACCCGACCAGCGCGAGTTCGCCGCCGCCCTGCTCTTGCGACGCCCGGACCAGCACGAAGCCGACGGCTACCAGGCTGGCCACGGCGGCGGTCAGCAGCAGCAGGTCGGCGACCGGGCGCGCGGGATCGTCCGACGAGGCCCGCGCATCGGTCTGCTCGGCGTCCATCCGCCCCACGTTGAACCACACCAGCGCCAGGTACACCAGACAGGCGGCGTCCCAGCCGGCCAGCAACCCAAGGGGTACCGGGCCGATCGAGCTGAGCACGCCGGCGATCAGCGCGCCGAAGGCGATCGCCACGGTCACCTCGGTCCGCCAGGTCGACCATCCCGAGCGGTCGATCGCCGACCCTCGCCCGCTGCCGTGTGGCACGCAGATCACTCCCCGCCAGGTTGGCCCACTCGCGGCGCCAATTGGCATTCTGCTCGCGTCGACGATCGGGGCGTGGTTGGCGCGCCCGGAGCCGACCTCAGCGCCCCGCCCAACCGGCCTCGTCGGCGGCCAGGGTCACCTTGCCGACCGATGCGCCGGCGCCGATCAGCTCGTGCGCGTGGCGGGCGTGGGCGATCAGGAACGAGGAGCCCTCACGCACGCGCAGCCGGCGCTGCGCTACCGCGGCGAGCAAGGTCTCGATCACCCGCCGGGTCGCGGCCCGATCGGCGAGGTAGGGCGTGAGCCAGAAACCCAGCACGCCGATCGAGGCGTCCATCAGCCGATCCACCGACACGGTGTTCGAGGAGCCGGACGCCTGCCCGTAGGCCACCAGCCGGCCACCGGTGGCCAGCGCGTCGAGCAGCGCGTCCACGATCGGTCCGGCGACCGACTCCAGCACCAGATCAACCCCGGCCCCGCCATTGGCCAGCCGCACCCGTTCGGTCAGACCCGCCGGCGCGCTGTCCAGGGCCACATCGGCGCCGAGCTCGAGCGCCGACCGGCGTTTCGGCTCGGTGGAAGCGATGGCGATCACTCGGGCGGCGCCCAGCCATTTGGCGACCTGGATGGCCAGGCTGCCCACCCCACCGGCCGCCGCGGTGACCACCACCGACTCCCCTGCCTCCACTCGCGCCGCCCTGACCAGCAGGTACCACGCTGTCAGGCCTTGCACCAGGACGGCCAGCGCCGCGCTGTCCGAGACCTCGTCGGGGATCGGAACGGCGAACTCCGAGGGAACAGCGGCGTACTCCGCGTAGCCACCGGTCCCTGCCTCGATGAGGCCGACCACCCGCCGACCGTCACTCAGCCGCCGCCCGGCGACCTCACCGCCGAGAATCACCGGCAGCTCCGACGCCCGCCATGAGGCCCGTCGCTCGGTGTCGAAGTAGTTCACCCCGGCCCGGGCGACCCCGATCAGGGTGCATCCCGGCGCGGTCGTGGGTCGTGGCACGTACTCGGCACGCAGCACCTCCGGACCACCGAATGCCCGGATGACCACGGCCCGCATCAGCGCATCCGACGGGGCCGCCACGAGCCCGCTCACCGGCGCGCCTCCCCCCTGTTGCTGAAAGGACAACGCGTCGCCGACCGTATCGCCCCGATTTCGGGAACAGCAAAGGCAATTGGCTCGGTCCGCGGCTTGATCACGGCGAGTGGTCGATTGGCAGCGTCGACCGGGCACTGGGCTAGACGGGTGGCCGCGATGAGCGGCTGAGTGACACTTGGCGACCACCGCCATGAGCAGTAGAAATACAGGCTCTATCACTCGACCGAGGGACGTCACGTGGGAAAGTCCAGCCCCCGACACGGCGGCCAGCCAACCCAGCCGATGATCACTCTCGGTGATCTCCTTGGTCGGCGGATCGCACCGGCCAGCACGCTCGACGCATGCCCGGCGATCGGCCGAGGGCCAACGCCGACGCACCCCCCCACTCGGCGGGAGATCCGAGGGTCGCGGGTGACCGATCGCCGGGGTGGGCGGCGCTGGTCCGCTGGGACGGCCGAGGCGACGCCCTTCCCACACCGCAAGCTCGCCCACAGCGCGGGCGCCATCGTGGCGGTGACCTCGCTCGCGGCCAGTGCGGCGCTCTTCGCGCCCGTCCTGCCCGGACCGGCGAGATCGGAGGCCCCGGACAGCGGCTACCCGGACATCCTGGGTGGCCTGCCGCAATCCGGGTTCCCCGGCGATCCGGCCGGTGGTACTGGCGCGGGCGCCCTCGGTGTGCCCGGGCTGCTCGATCCGGTGGCCTTCTCCGCCCCGGGCGGGGGTTCGGCCAGCTCGTCGGTTCCCCGCGCGCTCGCCGCCGGGCCGTCCGGCCCTGGTTTTTCCGGGCTGGCCGGAGGTGGCGGGGTTGGCACAGGCACCGGGGGTGCGGTCCCGGTTGGCGGCGGAACCGGGACCGGCGGAGTGGTCGGCGGAGGGACCGGCGGCGGCGCTGGCGGGGTTGGCTCCGGTGGCGGCAGCGTTGAACCCCCGAGCGGCGGCGGTGCAGAGCCCCCGAGCGGCGGCGGCGGAACTCCACCCGGCGGCGGCGCAGAGCCCCCGAGCGGTGGCGGTGGTGCAGAGCCCCCGGGCGGTGGTGGCGCTGAGCCCCCCGGCGGAGGCGGCGGTGACCCCGGCGGCGGTGACCCCGGCGGCGGGACTGCCGGGAGCTCAGGCGGCCTGGTCGGAGACGTGGCAGACGAGGTGGTCAGCGGCGCGGGTGGCGCCCTCGGCGGTGTGGTCACCGACCTCGGCAGCGCGCTCGGCCCGGTGGGGACGCCGGTGAAGGCCGTCGGCGCCGTCGTCACCAACACCACGGCCGTCCTCGGGGCGGCGCTGGACGAGACGGTCGGCGTGGTGGGCGGTATCGCGCAGACCGGGGTGCAGGCCGTGTCTGGCGTGGTCGATGGCGTGGGCAGCGCGCTCGGCGGCACCGTACAAAGCGTCGGCGGCGCCCTTCCGGTGCTCGGCCCGACCGTCCAAGCCCTCGGATCGACGCTCACCCAGACCACTCAGACCCTGGCCGGCACCCTGGACGGCGTGGTTGGCGGACTCACCAGCGGCCTGCTCGGCGGCGGCACCTCCCCGACAACGTCCGCACCGGCGACCTCCTCGCCAACGACCTCCGGCGACCCGGCCCAAGCCATCGGATCAACCCTCACCCAAACCACCCAAACCCTCACCGACACCCTGGACAGCACAGTCGGCGGACTCACCGGCCCCCTACTCGGCGGCGGCCTACTCGGCGGCACCTCCCCGACAACGCCCGCACCGACAACGTCCTCGCCAACGACCCTCTCGGCCGCGCCGGGCGCGGCGTCCCCGGCGGCGCCGAGTGCTCCGCTGCCAAACCTGGCCAGCACGCTGAGCGAGGCGTCGAAGCCAGCTTCCACCTTGGCCAGCGGCCTCACCGCCCCTTCGAGTGCGGGCACCGCGGGTGGCGACGGCGGCCCTTCGGCGGGATCCGCGCTGAGCGCCCTGACCGGCCCGATCACCCAGTCGGATGCGACCTCGGACGCGGTCCGCTCGACCGCCGGTGCGCTGGGCTCGCTGCTCGGCGGCACCTCGAGCCCCTCCGCCCCTAGCTCCCCGGCCACCTCCGCCGGCTCGACGTCCGGCCGTTCCCCCACCGCCGCGAGCCGCACGGCCGCGCCCACCGCCGCCAAATCCACCGCCGCCAAATCCACCGCCGCCAAATCCACCGCCGCGCCCGCGCACTCGAGTTCCGGCGATTCCCCGACCGCCCAGACCTCGGGTCCCGGCTCCGACACCTCGGCCAGCACCTCCGCGGCGAGCCCCAGTACCAGCGGGTCAGCCGACAGCTCCAACCAGCACAAGGCCAGCGAGAGCGCCGGCTCGGGCGACCGCGCGTCCGCGCCCGAAAGCGTCTCCCGCGCCGACAACGACTCCAGTCGGGCCGGTAGTAGCGACACCCGCTCCGGCCGAGGCACCTCCGAAGACAGCCCGTCCCAGGACAGCGACTCCGGCGACAGCGACAGCAGCTCCAGCCGCGCCAGCTCCAGCGGCGGCGACTCCGACAGCAAGAGCGGCAGCGGCTCCAACGGCGGTGACTCCGACAGCAAGAGCGGCAGCGGCTCCAGCGGGGGCGACTCCGACAGCAAGAGCGGCAGCGGCTCCAGCGGGGGCGACTCCGGTGGAAGCGGTGACGGCGGGTCAGGCGGCGGCGGTTCGGACGGCGGGGGGCACGGCCGCTGAGCCGGATCCGATGATCTCCGGGCCACCGCGCGCGGCGCGACCTTTCGCCGCTTGTACCGGTTGGCCAGGCGACTCCTCAGGAACGGGTACCCATCGGCGTACCGGCGCCGCGCGCTGCTGGTCCATCGGCGTGCGGACTGCCAAGGTGGGGTGAGGGGCCGCCCATATCGGGTAATCGTGTCGTGCCCGCACGTCTGTCGAAGGAAGGACCGGAACCAACAAATGATCGCCACGATCAACCCGGCAACCGGTGAGACGATCAAGGCATTCGAATCGGCGAGCTCATCTGAGTTGGCGGAGCGGATCGCCCGGGCCAGTGAACGCTTCCGCGAGTATCGGCACACCAGCTTTGAACAGCGAGCCAACTGGCTGCGGGCGACAGCGGACCTGCTCGACGCCGAGGTCGATGACGTGGCCCGGCTGATGACCACCGAGATGGGCAAGACGCTGGCGTCCGCCAAGGCCGAGGTGGGCAAGTGTGCGAAGGGGATGCGCTACTACGCCGACCACGCGCAGGGCTTTCTCGCTGATGAGCCGGCCGACGCGAAGGCGGTCGGCGCCGTGAAGGCGTATGCCACCTACCAGCCGCTGGGCGTCGTGCTCGCGGTCATGCCGTGGAACTTCCCGCTCTGGCAGGTGGTGCGGTTTGCCGCGCCGGCGCTGATGGCGGGCAACGTCGGGCTGCTCAAGCACGCCTCGAACGTTCCGCAGACGGCGCTCTACCTGGAGGACGTGTTGAGCCGGGGAGGTTTCCCGGACGGCTGCTTCCAGACGCTGCTGATCTCAGCCGGCCAGGTGGAGTCGGTGCTGCGCGATCCCCGGGTGGCCGCCGCGACGCTGACCGGCAGCGAACCGGCCGGTCGCTCGGTAGCGGCGATCTGCGGCGACGAGGTCAAGCACACCGTGCTCGAGCTGGGCGGCAGCGACCCGTTTGTCGTCATGCCCTCCGCCGACCTGGACCGCGCCGCCCAGATCGCGGTGACCGCACGCGTGCAGAACAACGGGCAGTCCTGCATCGCCGCCAAGCGGTTCATCGTGCACTCGGACGTCTACGACGCGTTCGCCGAACGGTTCGTGGCCAGGATGCGGGAGCTGAAGGTCGGCGACCCGTTTGCCTCGGACACCGACGTGGGCCCGCTGGCCACGGAGCAGGGCCGCACCGACGTGGAGCAGCTGGTGGACGACGCGGTCAGCCGAGGCGCCACGGTGCTCTGCGGCGGGCAGCGCCCCGACGGCCCCGGGTGGTTCTACCCGCCCACGGTGATCACCGACATCACCGAGGACATGCCGCTCTACCAGGAGGAGGTCTTCGGCCCGGTCGCCTCGCTGTACCGGGTGGGAGACATCGAGGAGGCCATCGCGGTGTCGAACGCCACCTCGTTCGGGCTCGGTTCGAATGCCTGGACCAGTGACCCGGACGAGCAGCGGCGGTTCATCACCGAGCTGGCGGCCGGACAGGTATTCATCAACGGCATGGTGGTGTCCTTCCCCGAGCTGCCATTCGGCGGGATCCGGCGCTCGGGTTACGGCCGGGAGCTGTCCGCGCACGGCATCCGCGAGTTCTGCAACCTCAAGACGGTCTGGGTAGGCGCCTGAGGCAACAGGCCGCCGCGCCCGACGGCGACCCGCACCGAGCGGCAACACAATCCGGTTCGATCATCAATAAACCGGGCTGTGTTGCCGCTCGACGTGATGCGGGCTAGTTGGGCGAGCCACCGCGCACCCGGGTGGGGCGATCGGCGGAGTGAGCGCTCCCCGACTCACAGAGCTGCCAGCAGCGCTTGCTCGAGATGGTCGGGGTCGCCGCCGGCGAGCTGATGCAGCAGCAGCCCGCGCAGCAGGGCGAGTGTGCGGGTGACGCGGACGGCGGCCTGCTCCGGTGAGCCCGCTGGGTGCGCACCAAGGAGTACCTCGGTCCAGTCTCGGACGGATTGCTCGGCGAAGCCGTGCCAGGGGCCGGGATGGGGCCGCAGGGACAAGGCGTAGGCCTCGAAGAACAGCCTGATGGTGCCGCACCGCTCCGGTGCGGCCACCCATCGCCACAGCCGCCGCACCAGCTCGCGATAGTCGTCCAATCCATCTCCGGCCGGCCCGGAATCCTCCCGGGCATCCGCCTCGGCGCGCAGCTCCAGCGTCACCTCGGCGACTAGCTCGAGTTGGTCCCGGCGGGCCCTGGCCAGGATCTCCTGGACCAGCTCGTCCTTGGAGCCGAACAGGTACAGCAGCACTCGCGGACTCGTACTGGTGGCCGCGGCCAGCGGTCGCAGCGAGAGGTTGGCCAGGCCGTGCTCGAGCGTGTAGGCGTAGGCCAGTTCGAGCAGCTCAGTCCGCCGCGCCGATCCGGTGGCGTTCTTGGTGCTCATTCGGGGCCTCACATTGTCGGCCGGCTCCCGTTGCCCAGGAGCCTCTCGCCGAGCATACTGAAACGAACGTTTCAGTGGACGATCGGGCGGTGTTCTGGATGACTCCGTGGCTGTCCTTGTCGGGTCGCACCGCGCTGGTCACCGGCTCGGCCCGCGGCCTGGGCCTGGAGATCGCCCGCGGCCTGGCCACCGCCGGAGCCCGGGTGCTACTGAATGGGCGTGAGCCGGAGGGGTTGCGGCAGGTCGCGGACACCCTGCGGCGGGAGGGGCTCGCCGTCGACGCGCTCCCTTTTGACGTCACCGATCGGGCCGGGGCCACCGCCGCGCTGCGCTCGGTGCAGGACTCCGGCGGCGTAATCGATGTGCTGGTCAACAATGTGGGCCAACGCGACCGGCGGGGCCTTGGTGACTTCACCGAGGGCGAGTTTGCCCGGCTGCTCGAGACCGATCTGGTCTCCGCGTTCACCCTCAGCCAGCTGGTCGCGGCGACACTGATCCAGCGCTCGCTGCCCGGCCGGATCATCAACGTCTCCTCGGTACTCGCCCAGCTGGGGCGGGCCAACGACGTCGCCTACAGCACCGCGAAGGCGGGGCTGGACGGGTTGACCCGTGCGCTCGCCGCCGAGCTGGGCCAACGGGAGATCACGGTGAACGCGGTCGCCCCCGGCACGTTCGCCACCGAGACCAACGCGGCGCTGACCGGCGACGCGGAGTGGGGCGACTGGCTGCGGCGGCGCACCGCGCTCGGCCGGTGGGGCCGACCGGAGGAGATCGCCGGCGTCGTGACGTTCCTGAGCAGCGACGGTGCGTCCTACATCACCGGCCAGACCATCGCGGTGGACGGCGGTATGACCACGACGTTCTGACTGGCCGGCGGCCGGCGTGAGCGTCACCGGCCGAGCGCGCTCCAAGAAATCTCCCAAAATGCGCTGAGAGCCTTGACCCGAAGCGACCGCCCCGGCAGCTTGGCCCCCTTCGGGCGTATCTGCCGGCCCCAGCTCGCTCCGGAGAGGTATGCATGACAGAGATCAACGGGCTGCCCGCACATGTGCTGCTGGTGCACCTCGTGGTGGTGCTGATCCCGCTGAGCGCGCTGCTCGTGGTGCTGGTGGCCGTGTGGCCGGCGGCCCGGCAGCGACTGGACATCGCCACCACGGCGCTCTCGGTGGCCGCGTTGGCGAGCGTGCCGCTGACCACGGATGCCGGTGACTGGCTGGAGCACCGGCTTCCCCGGACGCCGCTGCTGCGCATCCACACCCAACTCGGCGACACCATGCTGCCGTGGGCGATCGGCCTCGCGGTTGTCGCGCTGCTCATCCTGGTTCGAAACCGCGCCACCGCGCGCCGGCCTCGTGTCGCGTCGGGCGGCGAGCCGGCAACGGTGGAGATCCGCGACTCGGACCGACACCACCGGCCCGACCCGAAGCGGGACAAGGTGCTGAGCGCCGCGATCGCCGTGCTCGCCGTCGTGGTCGCGGTCGGTTCGGTGATCACCGTGTACCGGATCGGCGACTCCGGCGCCCGAGCCGCCTGGACCGGGCAGTTCAGCCAGCAGCCGATAGCGCCCGCGCCGAGCCAGAATGGCGTCGCTCCCAGCTGAGAGATCTCAGCGAGATGGCCGGTGCGTTGTCCCAGCTGGTCCACCATGGCTGGGTGTCATCGGACCTTTCGGACCCACCTCGCCTGCTGCTGGTGGAGGACGAGCCCGAACTGCGCCGCATGCTCCGCGAGCTGCTCACCAGCGA
>Ga0137412_10003064_pt1 | contig 13342 bp, 10 predicted proteins | sample CZODoug2_1_16fun_FD_122160 | JGI IMG/M metagenome (GOLD analysis project Ga0137412, IMG submission 122160) | Vadose zone soil fungal communities from Angelo Coast Range Reserve, California, USA - CZODoug2_1_16fungal (Hybrid Assembly) | ecosystem: Environmental > Terrestrial > Soil > Vadose zone... | reverse complement strand
ACCGGCACTGGTTGCTTCCTCGCGGCCATTCTCTCCGGCCGGAGAGAATGGCCGCGAGGAAGCAACCAGTGCCGGTGGCGGTCAGCCAGTTGAAGTCAAACTTGGCGTTTTCCGCCGTGGGCTTGGCGACCACGGGTTGCGCGCGGAACACCGCTTTATGGAGATACGGCACTTCCCACCCGCCAGTCTTGAAGCTGGGAGTAGTCGCTTTGCCCATGGCCGCCTTGATGGTGGGCAGGCCCCACGCGAGTACAAAGACGGAAAGAATCGCGAACGGCAGCCAGGCCTTGGCGATTTGTCCGCCAGTGTGGCGAGTGATGGGGGCGGTCTGTTGTAATTTGCGAACGTCCCACTCTTCATCCATCTGGTCGGCGATGATTGGTTTCGCGGGCGCTGCAGCTGCAGCCGCCTTTATCGCCAGATCGGCTTCTCGTTCGTCTTCAAATCGCCAGATGCGCTTTGGCTTCCAGAAGCGGAGGAAGATTACCGTGGCGACCATGGAGGTGACGCCGGCGGCGATGTCCACGAGGTTGCTGTCCATGTAGTTAGACCAGAAAAATTGCATGCCGGCGAAGGAAAGGCCGACGACGAGAATCGCGGGCAGCACTTCGAAGGTTTCCGACCAGCTGACCATCGCGCGCACCAGCCAGAACGGAACGAGGATCGCCGTGAATGGCAGGATGCGGCCGATCATGGCGTTCAGGTCGCTTTCGGGCAGTGCGGTGACCACAGCCAGCGTGTGCACCGGCGTGCCGATGGCGCCCCAGGCAACGGGCGCGGTGTTGGCGATCAGGTTAAGCGCCGCAGCGTGAAACGGTTTGAAGCCGAGGCCGATCATGAATGCGCCGGCAATCGCCACAGGAGCGCCGAAGCCCGCCGCGCCTTCGATGAACGCGCCGAAGCAGAAGGCTACAAGGAGAAGCTGCAGCCGGCGGTCCGGAGTGATCGTGGCGACCGACTGCTTCATGATTTCAAACTGGCCGGTTTCGACGGAAATGTCGTAGAGAAAAACAGCTGCAATAACGATCCAAACGATTTTCAGCAGGCCGAATGCGCCGCCATAAAACAAACTGGCGAACGCCAGCTTAGAAGGCATTCCAAATACAAAAATCGCGCAAAGAACGGCCGTCGTGGCCCCGGCGATGGCACACCAGTGTGGCCGCACCTTGAGGCCGGCGAGCAATCCGAGCAGTACAACGATTGGCAGCGCGGCAACCAGAGTGGAGAGCCACCAGTGGCCAAGAGGATCGTACACTTGCGTCCAAGTCATCATCCATCCTCCAAAGGGAGCGATCTTGCCATCTTGCCCGCTCAGATTTGTGGAATCGCCAACGCGCGGAGACTTCTGAATTCTGCATCACTTGCCCAACCCAAACCTTTCTGCAGGGCATCAATTACCTTCTTACAGGAGGAAAGTCAAGAAAGGAGTCGGGGCAGCGGAAGGTGGATGACCGGTGATGCGACTCGCCACGCACTAACGGCGTTTTGGCAGTAGAATGCAACCTCCATTCAGTCGCATACACAAATGATGCGCCTCAAGAAAATCTCGCTCATCAGAGAACTTATAAAGAAACCGCGCGAATACCCATTCAACATTCCAACCATTGCTTCGCTAAACGCGCTTGAGATTTCTAGTCGAGTCTGCTTTTTTGTGGGTGAGAATGGAACTGGAAAATCAACCTTACTGGAAGCAATTGCTGCCCATTATGGATTTGGCCTAGAAGGCGGGAATCGTAATTTTTCGCCGAAGACAACGGAGAGCGTGACGGCGATTGAACCACTGGTCAAAGCATTAAGGCTATCTTTCACCAAAAGGACAGGCGGCGGATTTTATTTAAGGGCCGAAAGCTTTTTCAATGTGGCGAGCTATGTTGACCAAGTTGGAGCGTCAGGTAGCTACGGGGATAAAAGCCTGCATGACCAATCGCACGGAGAATCATTCCTGTCCTTGTTACAGAATCGTTTCACTCGCTCCGGCTTCTACCTCATGGACGAACCAGAGGCAGCGTTGTCTCCCCAACGTCAGTTGAGTTTTTTGATTCTCCTAGATGATTTGGTGAGAGGAAATGACAACATCCAGTTCATCATCGCTACCCACTCACCGATTTTGTTGGCATATCCCGGAGCACAGATTTTTTCTTTCGATGAGGGAAAAGTTCACCAAATTGGCTACCGTGAGAGTCAGCCTTTTCAATTGGTCAGCCGATTTATCGCTGCTCCTGAGCGCTATATAAATGCGCTATTTTCAGAGTTGCCGTTTAATGAGGACTAGCTAAGCTTGACGATACGGCAACAAGGCAAGTGCTCACGGTTTCTGATGGGCACAAAGTCCTGGATTATTGGCCGCCCCTGCCGGTGTTTTCTGTTTTTTTGGTGAGATGCCAGGCGTGGCACCAGTTGCAGCGGTAGGCGTGAAGTTCCAAGGGCGCGTCGGCGGTGGCGACTTGGTGCTTGGCTGTTGCCAGAGCGGCGCCTTCCGTGGGGTATTTGCGTTTGCCGCTGACCGGACATTTGGAGGCGTTGTCCATCGCGAAGCCTTCCGGGGAATCCCATCATCAGCTATTGCAACCGATTGGGCAATGCTTACAACAAGCTGCGGCGAGGAGCCGCTTGCGTCCGCTATGGGACCCGGCAGGGCCTGCAGAAATGTTGGACTCAACGGCAATTTGCTTGCGGTATTATCTTGGGAAGTTGCTTAGCTGAATGGGTGGCCAAACATGACGACTCCTTCTCCCTCGATCCGAGGCGTACAGATTCTGGCTCCGGCGCATCCGGCGCAAGAGCGGGTGCTTACGCCTGCCGCGCTTGAATTTATTGTTGAGTTGCAGCGGCGCTTCAATCCCCGGCGCGTGGAATTGCTGGCCTCGCGTGTGGAACGCCAGAAGCGCCTGGACGCGGGCGAGAAGCCCGATTTTTTGCCGGAGACGAAATCCATTCGCGAGTCGGCATGGACGGTGGCGCCGATTCCCGCCGATCTGCAGGACCGCCGCGTCGAGATTACCGGCCCCGTGGACCGCAAGATGATCATCAACGCGCTGAACTCCGGCGCCAAAGTCTTCATGGCGGACTTTGAGGATTCGAACACGCCGACGTGGTCCAACCAGATCGAAGGGCAGGCCAATCTGATGGACGCGGTGCGGCGGACGATCACTTACTCCGACCCGGCCACAGGGAAAAACTACAAGTTGAATGAGCGCACCGCGGTGCTGCTGGTGCGGCCGCGCGGCTGGCATCTGGAGGAGCGCCACGTTCTGGTGGACGGCACGCCGATGTCCGGCGCGCTCTTTGATTTTGGCTTGTACTTTTTTCACAACACAAAGGAGCTGCTGGCGCGCGGCACCGGGCCGTACTTCTACCTGCCGAAAATCGAGAGCCACCTGGAAGCGCGCTTGTGGAACGACATTTTTCTGCACTCCCAGGAAGCGCTGGGCATTCCGCGCGGCAGCATCCGCGCCACCGTGCTGATTGAAACCATCCTGGCCGCGTTTGAGATGGATGAAATTCTCCACGAGCTGCGCGAGCATTCCTCGGGGTTGAACTGCGGCCGCTGGGATTACATTTTCAGTTTCATCAAGAAATTTTCGCATGATCCCAAGACTGTGATGCCGGATCGCGGGCAGGTCACCATGACCACGCATTTCCTGCGCTCGTACAGCAAATTGCTGATTCGCATCTGCCACCGGCGCAATATTCACGCCATGGGCGGCATGGCGGCGTTCATCCCGATTAAGAACGATCCAGTGGCCAATGAAAAAGCTATCGCTCAGGTGCGTGCCGACAAGGAACGCGAAGCCGGAGACGGCAACGACGGCACCTGGGTGGCGCATCCCGGCCTGGTTGGGGTTGCCACGGAAATTTTTGACCGCCTGATGCCGGGGCCGAACCAGATCGACAAGAAGCTTTCGGATTTCACCGCCACTGCCGCGGATTTGCTGGAAGTGCCGAAAGGCCAGATTACGGAAGCGGGGTTGCGGCAAAATATCGCGGTTGGCCTCGGCTACCTGGAAGCATGGCTGCGTGGCACCGGCTGCGTTCCGTTATTTAATTTGATGGAGGACGCAGCAACTGCCGAGATTAGCCGGGCGCAAATCTGGCAATGGATTCACCAGAACGCGCAGTTGCAGGACGGCCGCAAAATCGATGTCGCGCTCTGCGACCGCATCATCGACGAGGAACTTGCCAAGGCGAAACAAGCCGGGGATGCAGCGCGGTATGCGGCTTACGAAAAATCGGCGCAGCTGATGCGCGATTTGATCCGCTCGCCGCAGTTCGTGGAATTCCTCACCGTGCCCGCGTACCAGAAGATTCTGAGCGAAGGTAACTGACCACGGCCGGGCATTTTTTGCCGCGTATTGCCGGCGAATCGACGCTTCTTTGCCGCCCAAACGTAAAACAAAAACGAGTTGTCATCCTGGAGGAGCGCGTTGTTTGCGCTCCGAAGGATCTCAACTGACAGTCCTTGCAGGGGCTTCAGTTGAGGTCCTTCGCCTATCCTCGTCGGATAGGCTCAGGATGACAAGCCGTTTGAGGGTGCGGACACCAAAGAGATTGCGGGGACGAGCCAAATTAGTGTTCGTGGAAGCCGCCGGTTAAATGTGGCAGCTTGCCGCGCCGCGCTTTTCGAGGTAACGCTGGTGGTATTCCTCGGCGCGCCAAAACGGGCCCGCCGGAGTAATTTCCGTGGCCACGGGGCGACGCAGCTTGCCGCTCGCTTCGATGGCCTGCTTGGACTTTTTCGCTGCGGCTTCCTGCTCGGGCGAGTGAAAAAAGATCGCGGTCCGATACTGCGCGCCATAATCGGGCCCTTGGCGATTCACTTGAGTCGGGTCGTGAATCGTCCAGAAAACGTTGAGCAGTTGATCGTAGCTGAGTTTCTCCGGATCAAAAGTGACTTGTACGACTTCGGCATGGCCGGTCGTATCCGTACAAACATCCTGGTAGCTGGGGTTTTCCGTGCGACCGCCGCTGTAGCCCACTGCCGCGTCCAAAACTCCGGGCACGCGGCGAAACGCGGCTTCGATGCCCCAAAAACATCCCGCGCCAAAAGTAGCGATTTCCTGCATGTGATTCCCCCTTGTAGCCGCAGCCCTTCTAGAGAGGATACCGCCAATTTGCGATGTGGCAGAGATCGGGCTGGCTTGCGATGGTTCTTTGACTACCAATTAGAGTATAGACGACGCAAAAGGTTTCATCGGCCCCTTTGCCGTTCGCCCTGATTTTACACGGGTTACGACGCTTTCTTTGCCGGAGCTTTGGCCGCCGCGATCCCCTTGAGTTTATCCTGCGCCGGTCCCTTATAAGGACTGTCCACCGAAGCGGCGTCGGTGAAGGCTTGCTTGGCACCCGCGGTGTTCTTCAGATTGAGATACGCGAATCCCAGCCGGTATTGATTCCGCGCGTAGACTGCGGCGTTTGATTTAAGAAGCGGAGCGGCCTTGGTCAAGCTAGCAACGGCCGCGGGATTCAGCTTTTTTTGAAGGTCGATCTGCCCGAGCGCGCTGAAGGCGAGCCCCTTTTGCAGATTGATTTGCTTTTGCCAGTCGGCGTCACTTGCACCTTCGGGTTTCTTCGCGGTATCGCAGAGCGACGCTGCCTTCTTGGCGTACGCTTCGGCTTTGTCCAACTGCTCGCCCTTCTCGCTGTAGTCATCCGCGACCAGCAACAAGATGCCAATATTGTCCGGGTCTTTTGCCAGCGCGCTGTTCGCGGTTTCGATCATTTTCGGGCGATTCTGCGCCTGCTGGTAGGTGAGAGCCGCCGCGCCCAATGCCTGCCCGGCATTCGGCGAATCGGGGAACAGGGTCGCAAAACGCACCAGCAGAGAGGCTTTCTTGGCTGCGTCTTTCTGCTGGAATGCCGCGTTCATCAATGACTGTTCGATGTAATCCTGATTGTCCTTGATGGATTCGAGCTTCTGCTGCTGCTGGCCTTTCCACGCCTCGGGACTGGTGCCGGCTGGAGGGGGTTGGGCCTTGAACCTCTGCAGAATTCCGGCATCTTTTTCTCCCGCGGCGAAGAGGCGGTCGGTGTCGCCTTTTTCATTGGCGGCGCGCACCATGTTGACGGCGTTGGAAAAGTTGTCGGGGTCGAGCGCGAAAAGTTTGTCGCCATACTCGAACACTTTGTCGTATTGCTTGGCGTTCAGGTAGTAGTTTACATACTGCTCGTCGGCGAGAATTTGCAGGTCGCCCTCGGGATGCGCGGCGGAGAAGGCATCGATCAACTTGAGCTTGGCCGCGGGATCTGTGGCCGCGCTGATTTCATTCAACTGATGGTCCACTTCGGAGCCGGCCGAAACGATGACGGTTTTCCCGAGTTGCGCGCGCACCGGAACGGCCGCGAGGAAACCAACGAGGAACAGGACAGCGAGAATTCGTATTCGAATCATGCGTGCCTCCTGTGGAACGGATTGAGGGGCGAACTTTGCTTTACTCCGCATCTTAGTGCGCGGTGGCCTTATAGCGCAAATTTTCAGGACGAACACAGCCCGATCATAGGGATCGGACCTCAGCCTCTTTTGCTTTTTCTTTTGGGCGTCCCGAGGCTATCTTTGGGCGCGCGTTTCTTTTTGCCCGATTTGGCACTCTTCTCGACGCGCAGTTTCCATGCCGCGTGCAAGGCGCCGTAGAGTACATCCTCGCTTGCTTCGGCGAGACGGATGTGGGTCATGCCCATGCGTCCCCAACCACCTGGGATTGGGAGAAAGACTTCGGGCATTTCCTCGACGAAAGCGGTTTGCTGCTCCAGCGTCAGCATCAGATTGCCGTAGCCCTGCTTTGCCGAGGCCAGAGTCGCGAAGATCCTGCCGTCCACGCGAAAATCCGGCTGTCCCATGTGCGAGCTTTCTTCGGCACCGGGGAGGCTAAGGGCAATCCTTCGAAAGTCGGATACCTTCATTTATCCCTCAGGTAAAGTCCGTTGAGTTGCCGTGAAGAATTATTTCACAACCTTGCTCATTCTGCGCCGCGTCTAAGGGAGTAAAGCTGATTTGACGGGTCTGCGCCCTCCGCGAGAACATGAAAGATTGGACCTGGAGGCCGGGATGGACCTGGGGTTGCGTGGACGCGTGGCGATTGTGGCCGCGGCGAGCAAGGGGCTGGGACGCGCGGTGGCGGGGGAATTGGCCCGCGAAGGTGCGGAAATTGCCATTTGCGCACGCACCGCGGTGGACCTGAAGGCCGCAGCGTCTGGGATTCAGGCGGCGACAGGCCGCGAAGTTTTCCGGCAGGCGGTGGACGTCGGCAACGCGGCTGAAGTCACGCGGTTTGTGGCCGACGTCGAAAAGCGCTTTGGCCGCGTGGATATTTGTGTTACCAACACCGGCGGGCCGCCGTCTAAATTATTCAGCGCCACGACCGTGGAAGACTGGCGCTTGTGGACCGACCAACTGCTGATGAGCACCGTGTATTTTGCCCAGGAGACGCTGCCGCGGATGCAGAAAAACAAGTGGGGCCGATTCCTGACCATCACATCCTATTCCGTGAAGCAGCCGGTGGAAGGACTGTTGCTTTCGAACTCCTTGCGCGCGGGAGTAACCGGCCTGGTGCGGACCCTCGCCAACGAGTACGGCGCACATGGAATCACGGTGAACAATGTCTGCCCCGGTTACACGCGAACTGACCGCCTGGATGATCTGGCGGGAATGATGGCCGGGCGAACTGGCGCTACGACCGAAGAAGTGTTCGCCGGCTGGAAGAAACTGATCCCTGCGGGACGCCTGGGTACGCCGGAAGAGTTCGCGGCGGTGGTGGCGTTTCTTGCTTCCGAAAAGGCGGGCTATGTGAACGGTGTATCGCTGGCCATTGATGGCGGCACGACGAGGAGTCTGCTCTAGCGCCGCATGCCGCCCGCGAATCGCACACTCACACTTTCTGCAATGGAAGGGCGGTACGCGATCGCGAAATTTCCTTGCGCCGCAACAATCCCCGCGTGGGCCACTGACGCGGCATTTTTCTCTGTAACGCGCACGCTGGATGAGCTTTCCATAGTGACCGGGGAAGCGAGTGTTCCGGCCGAGGTGAATGCATCTCGTGGGTGGCGAATGCTGAAGGTGCACGGGCCGTTTTCGTTCGACGAAACCGGGGTGGTCTCCGCGTTGGCGAATCCTCTAGCGCGGGTGGGTGTGGGAATTTTTGTGATTTCCACGTTCGACACGGACTACTTGCTGATGCAGCACGAGGAAATTCCTGTTGCCGTGGAAACTTTAGAGCACGCGGGCCATCGAATTCTTCATCTGGAACTGCTGAATTCATAAAGATCTCAAGGAGCGAACGGAATGATCAGGCGGAACATTGGGAACACGCGGCGGGTTTTTTTTGCGGGCGCAACTCTCTGCGCCTTGTGGCTGTTGAGCGGCGCGGGATTGCTGCGCGCGGATGAGCCGTTTGCGCGGAGCAAGGATTACGATCTGCAGCACTCGAAAATCGCGCTGCGCTTTCAGCCCGAGCAGAAAAAGGTGATGGGCGATGTGACCCACTCGCTGACCCTGTTGCGCGACGGCCTTGAAAATATTTCGTTTGATTCGGTTGGCCTGCAGATTGAAAGCGTGCACATCAACAAAGGCGCCGCGAAATTCGCAACCACCGAAAGCAAGCTGGCGGTGACGCTGCCGAAGGGCGCGAAAGCCGGCGCGAAATTCGACGTGGAGATCAAGTACCAGGGCACGCCGAGCAAGGGCCTCTATTTTATTCTGCCCGACAAGGACTATCCCAATCGGCCGCTGCAAGTCTGGACGCAGGGAGAATCGGAGGACACGCGCTACTACCTGCCGACCTATGACTACCCGAACGATCGCCTGACGACCGAAACGATCCTGACTGTCCCTGCAAGCTGGCTGACAATTTCGAATGGCAAGCTGATCGGCGTCACGGACACAAGCGACGGCATGAAAACCTGGACGTGGCGCGAGTCGCAACCAAGTTCGACGTATCTCTTTACCGTGGTAGCCGGCGAATTTGTGGAGGTAAAAGACTCCTGGCGGAATATTCCGGTGACGTATTACGCGCCCAAGGATCGCGGCGACCGGTTGAGCCTGAGCTACAGCCGCACGCGGGCAATGATCGATCTGTTCAGCAGAAAGCTGGGCGTGGATTATCCCTGGGAGAAATATTCGCAGGCGATGGTGGATGAATTCGTCGCCGGCGGAATGGAAAACTCCAGCGCAACAACCAACACCGCGGAATCGCTGCGCAATCCGAAGCTGGTTCCGGAATACGAGCAGAACGAGGATCCTCTCATCTCGCACGAGCTGGCACATCAATGGTTCGGCGACCTGGTGACCACCAAGGATTGGGGCAATATTTGGCTGAACGAAGGCTTCGCCACGTTCATGGAAACGGTGTGGGCGGAATCGCATTTTGGAAAGGACACCGCGGACTATGACCGCTGGGAAGCCACGCGGCAGTGGTTTGCGATGCGGTCGCTCTATGACAAGCCGATCGTGCGCTACAACTTTGAAGAGTCCGAGGAGTTCGATGGGAACGCCTATGGGAAGGGCGGCTGGGTGCTGTACATGCTGCGGCGGCAACTCGGCGAAGATGCGTTTTACGCGGGACTGAAGCACTACCTGGAAGTGAATCGCGGAAAAAACGTGATGACACCGGACCTCACAAAGGCGATGGAAGAAGCGACGCACACAAACGTGGACGCGTTTTTCCAACAGTGGATTTACGGAGCGGGCGCGCCGAAATTTGAGGTGAGCTACGCCTACGATGAAGCGAAGAAGCAGGTCGCACTGACCGTGAAGCAGACGCAAAAACGCGAAGGGCATGTTGGTTTGTTTAATGTGCCGGTGGATGTGGAGATCACCACGGCCGGCGGACCGAAGCTTTATCCCATTCATGTGACGCAGGAGTCGGAGGTGTTCACTTTCCCGTCGGATTCCGCGCCGCTGATGGTGCTCTTTGATAAGGGAACGCAAATCCTGAAATCCGCGCAGTTTAAGAAAGAGAAGAAAGAGTTGTTCTACCAGTTGAAAAACGCCAGCGAAGTGGGGGACCGGGCCGATGCCGCCGAGGCGCTAGCAAAACTCAAAGGTGACGACGAAGTGGTCGCAGCGTTGGGCGATGCCTTGCGCAACGATAAGAGCAGCGGTGTGCGCAGGACCGCGGCAAGTTCGCTCGGAGAACTGGGCGGCGCGTCGGCCTCCAAACAATTGCTGGACGCGCTGAATACCGCGAAGGAGCCGTGGGTGCGCGGGAGCATCGTGCTGGCACTGGAAAATTTCAAGGACGACGCGGCCGTCGTTGCGCGGTTGCAAACTGTGGCGCGCGAGGATTCCTCCTATCGCGCGCGGGGAGCGGCTTTGCGCGCCATTGGCCGTATCAAGGGCGCGGGAGCTTATGAAACATTGGTGGCGGCCGTGAACGCGGATTCACCCGACAGTTTTTTGCGCGACGCGGCATTGAATGGGCTCGGCGCGCTGGGCGACGACAAAGCTGTCCCGCTGCTCCGCGAATGGGCGGCGCCCGGCAAGGACATGGATTCCCGCCAAGCGGCGATCGGCAGCCTGGCGCGCTTGCAGAAGGACAACAAGGAGCTCACGCAAGTGATTGCCGGCTATCTGCAAGACTCGCATTTCCCGGTTCGTCGCACGGCGATCTACGCGCTGGGCGGCCGCGGCGATACTTCGGCGATTCCCGCACTCGAAGCCATGCTGCAAAGCAAAGGCCTGAGCATCGAAATGCAGCCGGCCATCAAGGAACAGATCGAGAGGCTGAAGAATCCGCTGGCGAAAGGCGGTTCACACGGCATGATGAAGCCGGATGGGAACGCGAGCGAAAAGGCCGGTGAGGACGAACGTTTGGTCCACGTCGAGCAGCTCGTCCAGGAGATGAATGACCGCCTGAAGGAAATCGAGAAGCGGCTGCCGCCTGCGCCCAAGCAATAGCGCGTCGGCATTCGTCTCTTACAAATAATAATCAACATTCACTGAACCCTAGTTGAGCGAGTGTCGTCCTGAGGCTATCCGATAAGGATAGCCGAAGGATCTCACCTCAAACATTTTGCACGCATCGCAGGTTGAGATCCTTCGGGACGCAAAAGACGCGTCCCTCAGGATGACAAGTTACGCGTTTGGTTGGACAGCGGAACAGAAACTCCTCGGTATAAAGGTTAACGCTACGGCTCGGCGAGAAGGATGCGCAGGTCGCGGAGGTTGTTGCCGGTGGGACCTGTGAGCAAAGCGTCGCCTAATTTTTCAAAAAAAGTGTAAGCATCGCTTTGCTGGAATGCCGTGGCGGGATTGAGGCCGAGCGCTTTTGCACGAGCAAGAGTTTCTCCATCGGCTACAGCTCCCGCCGCGGGACTATTGCCATCCATGCCATCCGTGCCGGCGCTGAGAACTGTGATTTTGCGCCCGGCGATCTTGTCGACGCATGAAAGCACGAACGCGGAATTCCTGCCGCCGATACCGTTGCCCGTAACGGGCGAACTCAGCTCCCCATCCGCGATCAGAGCCACTCGTTGGCCAGGATTTTCAGCCCTCCACTCTTCCAGTTTCTTCAGTAGCGCTTCAGCGGCCTTCTCCACGGGCCAATCGTCGGTGGAATTGTCGCAGCACGTGACGTAGCCCCGCGCTTCGGATGCATGATGCGCCGCGTGAAAGAGATCGTGCATTTCCAGCAGAAGTTGAAAATGCGCATTGCGAAAGGCGGGATCGCCGGGCTTCGGCGTTTCCGGCATTTTCCCCGCGTCCAGCCAACGCACCAGCACATCCGGAAATTTCTTGCGCAGACCGTATTGATCAATGATGCGATTGGTATCCGCGATTGTGGATGGATCGGGAACGGTCGGCCCGGAAGCGAGGGCATGTTCCTTGCCGACAGGGACGTCGGTGACCGCAAGCGTCACTTTTGTCGCGCGCGCCGCGGCAACTGCCAGGCGTCCGCCCTTCACGGCGGAAAGATGACGGCGCACGGTGTTCATCGCTTCAATCGGCGCGCCGCAAGTGACCAGCGCGTGATTCGCGGCTTGCAAGTCTTCGAGGCGCATTTCCGGAACAATGGGCAATTCGGTCAACGCCGAGCCTCCACCCGATAACAGAAAGAAAACCACACTGCGCTCATCGGTTCCTCGCAGGAGCGCGAGAATCGCTTCCGCCGAGCGCCAACTGTCTTCGTTCGGGTTGGGGTGTCCGGCGGCAAAATATGCCAGGCCGGGAATGGGAGTTGACGGTTTTGTGGGAGCCGCGACGACTCCCTTGAACTTATAGGAGTCTGGCAGAAAAGAACGCAAACCAGCCGCCATCGCGTGCGCCGCTTTTCCGATGGCTACTACAAACATGGAGGAGCAGCAGGAGAGATCGATCGATGCGTCATCCAGGATCAGTTTCGACCCCGCAAGCGTAAGCTTCAGCTCCATCACGCGCGGAATATCCAGCGCGGCCAGCGTGTCGCGAAAAATTTCCTGCGCGAGTTGCTTTCCGTGCGTCATGGCAGAAGCGGCATACGGGAACTCAGGATTTTCTAAGCACCGCGGGATTGATCATGTTCGGCGGCATCTGCCCCTGAAACAGCCCAACAACGTTGGTCGCCGCCATCACCGCCATTTTCGTTCGCGTTTCCAACGAGGCCGACGCCAGGTGCGGCGCCAGCACGACGTTCGGGCGTTTCAGTCCAGGATGGATGAACGGCTCGTTTTCGTAGACATCCAGAGCGGCGCCGGCGATTTTTTTAGCATCAAGAGCCGCCACAAGCGCGGATTCTTCCACCACCGGCCCGCGAGAAGTGTTGATCAGAAATGCGGTCGGTTTCATCCGGTAAAATTTTGGCGAATCGAACAACCCGCGCGTTTCCGGAATAAGCGGAACGTGCAGGCTGATGAAATCCGATTCGGCCAGCAGCGCGTTCATGTCGCGATATTCAACATTCAGTGATTTTGCGACCTCTGCGGGCGCCTTCACCGCATCGGTATAAATCACTTTCATGTGAAAGCCGAGGGCTCGGCGCGCGACGGCTCGCCCGATGCGTCCAAATCCCACCAGGCCTAGCGTCTTGCCCCAGATGTCAGCGCCGCACAATTGATCCAGGTTCCAGCCTTTCCAGTTGCCGGAGCGCGCAAGTTGCTCGCCTTCCGCAAGCCGCCGCGCCACGGCCATCATTAAAGTCCAAGCGAAGTCGGCGGTGGTTTCGTCAAGCACGCCCGGCGTGTTCGTGGCAACCACGCCGCGTTTCGTGCAGGCGTCCACGTCAATGTTGTCGTAGCCGACGGCGACGTTCGCGGCGATGCGCAATTTAGGCGCGACACGGAGAAGTTCGTCGTTCACCTTTTCGGTGAGCAGGCAGACGAGGCCTTCCTTGTCTTTTACCCGGCGCAGCACTTCCTCGCGCGGCGGCCTTTCGTC
>Ga0137412_10003063_pt1 | contig 13344 bp, 15 predicted proteins | sample CZODoug2_1_16fun_FD_122160 | JGI IMG/M metagenome (GOLD analysis project Ga0137412, IMG submission 122160) | Vadose zone soil fungal communities from Angelo Coast Range Reserve, California, USA - CZODoug2_1_16fungal (Hybrid Assembly) | ecosystem: Environmental > Terrestrial > Soil > Vadose zone... | reverse complement strand
CGGCGCGTACTGACCAGGGCGGCAGCTTTGACCAAGGCCGTGGCGAGCGGAGCGGTAACTTCGATCAAGGCCAGCACGGTGATCAACCGCAGTCTGACGCGGGCTTCCCAGCGGACGACATTGGCAACCGCGTTGAAGGAGCCGATGCAAACGGAAACGGCCCGAGCGGTGAACGCCCGGAGCGTGCCGGCGAGCGTCGTAGTCGTCGGGGACGCCGACGTGGACGACGCGGTGGTGGTGGCCGCGGTGAAGGTGGCAATCGCGAGAGCGGCGGAGTACCGACGGGTGCCGAAGGCGGAGGGTCAGAGGACTCACAGGCCGGGTTAGCAGCCAGCAACGGCAGCTACCAGCACAGTGATGGCCCGGGCAGTGACGCCAGCGGTGGTGTTGGCTCAGGCAGTGGGGAAGGCAGTTACCAACAGTCGGACGCCGAGTCAGCGCACCGGGCCTTCGAGTCGCAATCTCGTGAAGCGCCTCCGGTTCGCGAGCATCGGGAGGCAGAGCCCTCCGAGTTCAGGGCACCGCCTCCCCCGCCACAGCACGTGAGCGCACCGGAGCCGTCGAGGTCCGAAGAGTCAACGCCATCGCGTGTCGAACAGGCTGAGCCGAAATCGGCGGCGGCTCATTTCGAGCCGGCAGCTCGCCCAGCGGCGAGCGGCGGCGAACACGGCGGCGGTTCCGCCAGCGCCGGCGGGTCGGGCACCACCGGGGGTTCCGGCAACACCGGCGGGTCGGGGGACGGCAGTGGTTCGGCCAAACCATTTGTGGTCTGGTCGTCAGCGCCATCGCGCGACGGCGGCCGGGATCGCGAATAACAACGAGCTGAAGCGCGAAGGGCCTTATGCCCTTCGCGCTTCGGTGCGGACGTGCTCCAGCAATCCTCTTGCTGCAGCCTCGACGAGATCCAACACTTCCTCGAAGCCGTTAGGCCCCCCGTAGTAGGGATCAGGGACGTCGGTCGCATCCGTATCGGGTGCAAATTCCAAGAACATGCGAATGCGTTCGTGTGCCGTGGCCGGCGCGCGTTGTCTCAACGTGTCGAAATTCTGCCGATCCATTGCGAGGATCAGATCGTACAGGCCGAAGTCCTGCGCCTCGACGACGCGCGCGCGGAGAGCTGACATGTCGTAACCGCGACGCAGCGCGGCCTGGCGAGTGCGGGAATCGGGAGGCGAGCCGACGTGATAGGCCGCCGTTCCAGCGGAGTCGATCTCGATGCGCAGATCGGGCGCCTCACGCGCCACGATCTCGCGGAACACGATCTCCGCCGTTGGGGAGCGGCAGATGTTACCGAGGCAGACGAAGAGGATTTTCATGGGAAAATCCTACGTCGCCGGGAAGCGGTGCGCCAGCCGCGCAAACGGATGGCGCAAACGCCTTACTTCACGCTGTACCCACGGCCCTCGAGGCATGCCCCCATGGCACGCTGATATGCAGCTCGCTTGCTGCCGGCTTCGCTCTGAGAAACGCCACCGTTCGGTTGCGTAGGATCGAATCCAGACTCACCCTGCGCCCACTTGTGGCATTCGTACTTGTCCTTGGACTGCTGCTCTTCGGATTGCCCGTTCTTCGGATATACAAACACGTCGCCGTTCTGGCTGGGCGGTGGCGGTGGCGCCTCGGTGCTGGCGGCACCCGGGTCGCCAGGTGCATCGACAACCTCATACTGTGAGTTGCTGTTGCTCCAGGTGTAGTAGGTGTCGTTGGCGTAGTAATACGGCACGCCACCGAAATACACGGTTGTGTAGTAAGGCGGTAGCACCGGTACAAACGCGCCCACCGGCGCACCAATCACCACAAAACCGCGTGGGCCCGTGGAATACCAGACACCGCTGGAGTACCAGTATCGGCCACCACGCGGGCCACCGATGATTACCCGCTCCCGGGGCAGGTCACGAGCATAGAACCCGCGCTCGGGGTAGTAGTGATTGTGACCGAAACGGCCATCCATGTGGTTCCAACCGGGAGGCGGACCTCCACGGCGATCCCATCCACGATCGTGCTGTGCCTGAGCCGCTCCAAAGCAGAGCAAGCCCAACAGTCCGGTCGCCAACGTTGCAGTAATCCTATGACTCATGATCTCACCTGATCAAACTACTTCACGCTGTAGCCGCGCCCTTCCAGGCACGCACTGACGGCTCGTCGATAATCGGAAGCCTTCTGATCCAGAACGGCCGACTGCCGCGCATCCTGTGCACGCGCGGCCTGGATCTGCTGATGTTGCGCATCGGCGTTCGCGGCATCACCCGTCGAGCCGATTGCTGCACCCGTGATGCCACCGGCAACAGCACCAAACCCGCTGTTGCGAGGGCCGGCAATAACGGCGCCCAGGATGGCACCGGCGACGGCGCCAATGGCCGTATTGGTTCCCGGAGGCGGGCCCGCGGCCACCACCACCCGATCATGCGGTGGGGTGCCTGGCGCGCTGGGGTCGAAATTCGATTGTTTCACCGCCCACTCGTGGCAGTCATAACGATCGCGATCCATCTGCTCGGGTGTTTGTCCCTGAGTCGGATAGGCGTAGACATCGGTGCGCGGTGGCGGCGATGGCGGCGCCTGATATACGCGACGCGGCTGTGGCTGTTCCACACAGCCGGCGAGCAGCGCGGCGGCCGTGAGAATTAGGGCGCCCTTGGCAGCCACCCTGCCCCAGGGCGTTCTCAGACGATTTGTAAAATTCATAGTATCCATTGCGTCCAACCGTGAAGCCGGTGCTTAGGAAAAAACGCGAGCCCGCATGCGCGGTTGACACCCCGCGGATCTTCCGCCGGTTGGATTCTCGAATGCACGCTTAAGTTCCACCCAAGCTCGCGTCGCCGCCCGGCTCCGTCCCAGCTCCTGTTAAAAATTGTAAAAGTGCGGTGTGCGTCCCATCAACGTTCCAGCAAGGTCGTCACGCGCTCCAGATCCGCTGCCGTGTTGACGTCCGGCCCGGGCTGCTCGACGCTGTCCGCGACCCGGATTTCCAGGCCATTTTCCAACGCTCGCAACTGCTCGAGCTTTTCGTGCTGCTCGAGGGCGGTTCTCTGCAGGGATGCCATGCGTAACAGGCCACTCACGCGATACCCGTAAATTCCAATGTGGCGCCGGGCGCCTGCAAAGCGGGTCTGACTGCCGACACCGGATGCAGCACCGTCTCTCTCCCACGGTATGGGCGCCCTGCTGAAATACAACGCGCGGCCGCCGGTGTCCGTAACGACCTTCACCGCATTTGGATCCATGAACTCGGCAAGAGAGGTGATGGGAGTCGCGAGCGTGGCGATGTGCGCGCTGGGATGTGTTCCCAACAAGTATGCCACCTGATCGATCAGCGCCGGTGGAATGACAGGCTCATCGCCCTGCACATTCACCACGATGTCGGAGTCGGCCCAACCCCGAATGCGCGCCACTTCCGCAATGCGATCCGTTCCCGACTCGTGAGTCATGGCGGTCATCACGGTCTGCGCACCGAAGGAATGAGCGGCGCTGACGATGAGCAGATCATCGGTGGCAATGAGCACTTCGCTGGCGCGGGAGGTGCTCGCGCGCTCATACACCCACTGGATCATCGGCTTGCCGGCAATGGTGAGCAGCGCTTTGCCCGGCAGGCGAGTCGATGCGTACCGGGCCGGTATCACCACACGAAACATGGCGCCGGCCCTCAGCGATCCAGTAACGGGTCGTCAGCCGAAAGCTGCCGGGCCTCTTCCTCCAGCATCACAGGCACATCGTCCCGGATCGGATATGCCAGGCGATCCATGCGACACACCAGCACCTGCGCATCGCGCTGGTATTTGAGCGTGCCTTTGCATATCGGGCAGGCAAGAATTTCCAACAGTCGTGCGTCCATCAGGCTCCTGGTGCCAGGGCGCGCACGACACGATCGAGCAGCTCCTGGCCTTGCGAATCACTGAACCGCGCGAGCACCGGCACATGCCAGAGCCGCGCATCCGCGATCTCCCGACATCTTACGGCATCCTTCTGCGTCATGAGCACGGGAAGATCGTCGCTGAATGTCAGCTCGGCGCGCGTAAACGGATGATGGTCCGGAAACGGATGCTCGATGATCTCGATGCCCCGGGCGCGCAGGTCGCGGAAAAAACGCTGCGGGTTGCCGATACCCGCCACCGCGTGCACGCGCCGGCCCCTGAAATGCTCCAGCGGTTCCGGGGCGGCGAGCCCATCCACGCGGTGCGCCTCTCCCCCAGACAACGACATCTGCAGACCGTCCTCGAGACCGGCCCGAAGCGAGGCATGTTCAGGAGTGCCATTTACAACAACGATATCGGCATCGTGTACGCGGGACGGCGGCTCGCGCAGCGGACCCGCCGGCAGCAGCCGCCCGTTCCCAAAACCCCGCGCGCCATCGATTACAACAATTTCGCAGTCCCGGGCCAGTCGCAAATGTTGCAATCCGTCATCCGCAATTACTACATCGACGCCGAGCGCCACCAGCTTCTGCGCGCCTTCGAAGCGGTCGCGGGCCACCACCACCTCGCAGCCCGTCAACCCTGCGAGCAACATGGGCTCATCGCCCACCTCGCGCCACGAGGACTCGGCATGCACGCTCTCGGGCGAAGCACCCGAGCGGCCATAGCCGCGCGAGACGATGCCGACCCGAAGTCCTGTGAGTGAGAGCTGTTGCGCCAGCCACGCTACCAAGGGTGTCTTGCCGGTTCCACCGACCGTCAGATTACCAACCACGATGACAGGCTTTCCTGCCCGGCAAGTCTTCAAGACGCCCGCGGCGTAGGCGGCCCGGCGCAATGCCATGACACCGGCATAGAGCCAGCCGAGAGGCGCCAGCAACGAGAAGCCCGCCGACTCGCGATACCACCGCGCGGTTAGCCGTTGCTCCATGAAAATCAGTCGTTGAACTGCATGCGATGCAACTGCGAATACAGCCCGCTGTTGGCCAGCAACTGCGCGTGCGTGCCGCTTTCGGCAATCGTCCCCGCATCCAGCACGATGATGCGATCCGCTTCCTCGACAGTCGAGAGCCGGTGAGCGATCACGAACGTGGTCCTGCTGCGAACGAGCTGGGCCAGCTCCGCCTGGATCTGGCGCTCTACTTCCGTATCGAGAGCCGACGTGGCCTCATCGAGAATCAGGATCGGCGCATTTTTCAGCAGGGCGCGGGCAATCGCAATTCGCTGCCGCTGGCCGCCGGACAGCAGCACACCCCGGTCACCGACCATCGTGTCCAGCCCCTGCGGCTGCAACCGCGCGAACTCCGCCACACGGGCCGCCTCCGCCGCCGCTTCAATCGCCTCGGCGGACACATCCCGACCGAACGCAATGTTGTTGCGGATCGTATCGTTGAACAACACGACATCCTGGCTGACTACCGCGATCTGTTCGCGCAAGCTGCGCAGATCATAATCGCGGACGTCGAGGCCATCGATGCGGACCTCGCCGGATTTGACGTCATAAAAACGGGGCAACAGGTTTACCAGTGTCGACTTCCCACTGCCCGAGCGCCCGACAATCGCAATGCTCTCCCCCGGAGCCACCTTCAAAGACACGCCCCGCAACGCCGCGCCCTTGCCGCTGTCATAGGTGAACGAGACGTTCTGGAATTCCACCTCGCCCCGAACGCGGCCCGCCACGTGTCCCCGGCCGACCGGTTCCGCAGGCTCGTCAATCATCTCGAAAATGCTCTGAGCGCCCGCGATTCCCTGCTGCATGGGCCCGCTGACACCAATGAGATTGCGCAATGGCTGCGCAAGCATGCTCAGAGCCGTCAGGAATCCGAACAGCTCACCCGTGGTCATCCGGCCGTGCACCGAATTTGCGATCGCGTACGCAACCACCGGCGACACACCGATGGCCGTCACCAGTTGCACGATGGGATTCGCAATGCCCTTCATCAGGATGAGGCGCATGTTGGAGCGCCAGTTGCGCTCATTCACGGCCTCGAACACTCCGCCGAGATGCTCCTGGGCGTTGTAGACCTTGATCAGCCGCGGCGCATCGAAGATCTCTTTGGAAACCCGGGTGATGTCGCCCATGGAGTCCTGAATGCGGCGGCTGTAGCGCCGGAAGCGCTTGTTGATGGACGTCACCAGCCAGCCCACCATCGGCCCGAGAACCAACGCGAACAGTGTCAGCTCGAGATTCAGGTAGAACAGGTACCCGAGCAGTCCCACCAGAGTGAGACTTTCGCGGATGATGACCGCCACGGAATCGGTCGTCGCCTGGCCCACCTGCTCGGTGTTGAATGTGAGCCGCGACAGCAGTATCGCTGAGGAGTTTCGATCGAAGTAGCCAATCGGCAGCTGCAGCGCCTGCTGCACGATCTGCGTCCGCAGCCGGGTCACGATCCGGCGGCCGACATAACCCATGCAGTAGGTCTCGGTGAAATCACCCACGCCCCGCAGCACAAACAGCCCGACCAGTGCCAGGGGCACCAGCCAGATCATGCGTGGATCGCGATGGGTGAAGGCACTGTCGCCGAACAGCTGGGCGAACGGTACAAAGCTCACCATGCTGATGGAGAACACGACCCCGCCCAGCATTCCCAGGCTGAAGACGCCGCGGTGGGGGCGCAGGTAGGTCAGCAGGCGCAGGTAAGTGCGCTTGCCGTCCAGCGCAGCGTGCGGCTCCGGGCGCGGCACGTCGTTCAAGGTTTACCTGCCGACTCTTCCTTGACGGTTGCGATGTTGATTTCGGCAAATCCCAGCCGGCCCAGCACGTCCATGGCCGTAATGACGGCCTGGTGCGTAGCACGCGCATCCGCGCGCAAGGTAATTCGCTGATTGCGGTTCGACCCCGCCTCCTTGAGGATCGCCGCGCGCAGAGTCTCCTGGCTGGCGTTGATCAACTCGCGCTCATTGACGCGATAGCCGCCCTGCTGCGTCACCGTCACCACCAGTGGCTCGCTTTCGGGCTTCGCCTGTGGAACGGCCGCGGCCTGCGGCAAATGAACACGCAATCGCCCCTCGTCGGTAAACCGACTGGACAACATGAAGAACACCACGAGGAGCAACACCACGTCGATGAGCGACACGATGTTGATCTCGGGCTCCTCGTGAGTTCGAGGCTTCAAATTCATGTCAGGCTGCCGCACGCCCACGTGCTGGTGAGGACTCGACGGCGTCCGCCATTCGCATCGCCTGCTTCTCCATGCCCACGACGATACGTTCCACGCGGCCGCGCAGATAGCGATATGCGATGAGCGACGGAATAGCCACGCACAAACCGGCGACCGTTGCGATCAGCGCTTCGGCGATACCACCTGACAGCGCCCGGGGATCGCCCATGCCGCCTGCCTGAATGGCATTGAACGAGCGGATGATACCGGTGACCGTGCCGAGCAGACCCAGGAGCGGTGACACCGATGCAATGGTTCCGAGCGTGTTGATATAGCGCTCGAGCTCATAGACCACGTGACGGCCGGCATCCTCGAGACGCTCCATGAGAATCTCACGGGGCCGGTGCCGGTTGGCGAGCCCGGCGGCCAGCACTTTGCCCAGGGGTGAGTTCTGCTCGAGAGCCGCAATCACCTTGTCATTGACCTGGTTGGTCTCAATCAGCTGCCAGACCTTCGCCGGCAGTTCCTGGGGCAACACGCGCCGATCCTGCAGCGTCCACAACCGCTCGAGAATAATCGCGGCAGCGGTGATCGAGCACAGAATAATCGGCCACATCAGCGGGCCACCCGCCCGCACTATTTCCCACATCCAAGTGACCCCAAGCCGTTGACGACGGCGGGCATATTACAGGAGCTTCGAGCCCGCTCAAGGCGATACGTCACCAAGTGGATGTCGTTACTCAGCGACGACAGTCACACTCCGGGGCATAGCCCTTGCGGGGGAGATGCACACCGCAATTGTGAGCGATTGTTTCTGCTACAGTTGCGTCCATATCATGCCGCGCAGACTTTTAAAGCGCATTTGCCCGTCCTCCGGCTCCTTGGAGAGCCATTGGTTCCTGCGTCTTTTTGGGACGCGGATTGCCGATCCCCGCCTATGGGGACTGTGCAGGCGAGCAGTGACTGGAGCATTTGGCGTAGGCCTGGCCGTCTGCTTTATCCCCCTGCCCGTTCATTTCGTGGTCGCCTGCCTCCTGGCCGTCACCCTGCGGCTGAATATTCCCGTGATCATCGGCACGGTACTGTTGATAAACCCAGTCACCATCGTGCCTGTCTACTACCTGGCTTACCGGGTGGGGGCCGCCCTCCTGGACTTGCCACCCACCGGCTTCTCATTTGAGATGAGCTGGGACTGGCTGCAGAACGACCTGGGCCCCATGTGGAAGCCGTTCCTGATCGGCTGCCTGGTCTGCGGCGTCGTGGGGGGCGTCCTGGGCTACATGGGCCTGGAGCTTGCCTGGCGCTGGCGGGTGGCTACGAAGTACCGTGCCCGCACACGGCACGTGCCCTCATCCGTCTACTGATTCCAGCTGCTCCGTCAGCAGCCCGCCCCGGATCTCGAATACCCGCTCCATGCGGTTCGCCAGGCGCATATCGTGGGTGACCACCACCAGGCTGGTGCCCCGCTCCCGGTTCAGCTCGAGCATCAGCTCAAAGACCCCTTCCGCGTTCTGACCGTCCAGGTTTCCGGTGGGCTCGTCCGCCAGGATGATCTTCGGCTCCGTGACCAACGCGCGCGCCACCGCAGCCCGCTGCCGCTCGCCTCCTGAGAGCTGGTACGGCCGGTGATCGAGCCGCCGGCCCAGTCCCACCCTCTCCAGGATCTCGCTCGCCCTGTCCCGCGCCTCGGCAACGGAGGTGCGCCTGATCAACAGCGGCATGGCCACGTTCTCAACAGCCGAGAACTCCGGCAGCAGATGATGGAACTGGTACACAAATCCCAACGCGCGATTGCGCAACATCCCGCGCGCATCCTCGCTGAGCACGTGTATATCCTGCCCGCCCACAAACACCTGGCCCGTCGTCGGCCGATCGAGCCCCCCGAGTATTTGCAACAACGTCGTCTTACCCGAGCCTGACGCCCCGACGATCGCGACCCGCTCACCGGCATCCACGGCGAACATCACACCCCGAAGCACTTCGAGGGTTACCGGTCCCTGCGTGAAGTTTTTCTGCACATCACGTGCTTCCAACACAGCGGTCATTCAATCTCACTCATGTCGCAGAGCCTCGGCGGGCGCAGTACGAGACGCGCGCCACGCAGGATAGACGGTTGCAATGGCACACAGCAGGAACGCGACGGTGCACACACGCACGACGTCCATCCATTCCACGTAGGCCGGCAAATCACTCATGTAGTAAACGCTCGCGTCCAGAAAATGCGTGCCGAGCGTACGCTCGAGCCACGCAACGAGCGACTCCAGATTGCGCGCAAGCAGGGTTCCCAGGCCGGCACCCAACAAAGTGCCCACGAGCCCGATCATGACGCCCTGAATGGCAAAAGTAGCCAGGATGTTGGGCGGCCCCGCACCGAGGGTGCGCAGGATCGCAATATCCGTCTGCTTCTCCTTCACAATCATCACCAGCGTCGCCACGATGTTGAATGCGGCCACGCCGACAATCATCAGCAGAATGACGAACATCATCGATTTCGTGAGCTCAATCGACCGGAAGAAGTTGACGTGATTGAGCGTCCAGTCGCTCACATAGAAACCGCCCCCCAGGTCCCTGGCGAGCTTGACTACTTCCAGGTGCGCCTGCAGCGGATCGTGCAATGCGAGCCGGATACCGCTCACTTTGTCACCCAGCTTGTAGAGCTTCGCGGCATCCGCGATGTGGACCAGCGCCAGCTGCCGGTCGAACTCATACATTCCCGACTGGAAGATGCCGGTGACCAGGAAACGCCGCATGCGTGGGACTACGCCGGTGGGCGTCGCCGTCCCTTCCGGGGCGATCACAACAACCTGCCCACCCACCTTCGCGTGCAACTCACGCGCCAGCGCGATGCCGAGAATGATGTGGTATTGCCCCGCCTCGAGGTCATCCAAACGACCCTCCGTCAGCGAATGTGCAAGACCCGTAGCCTTACGCTCCTCGTCCGGCAAAACGCCCCGCACGGTGGCACCCGAGACGTTGACTCCGTTTGAGAGCATCGACTGCTCTTCAATGTAGGGAACGGCCGCCTGCACACCCGGTTGTTTGATCGCCGCCTGCTGTACGGCGCGCCAATCGGTGATGGAGCCATCGATTCCACTCAGCGTACCGTGCGAGGTCACACTCAAGATCCGGTTGCGCAATTCGCGCTCGAATCCGTTCATGACGGACAACACCGTGATGAGCGTGGCCACCCCGAGCATCAGACCCAGCACCGACATCAACGCCACAAAAGAAACGAACCCGCGCCGATGTGTCGAACGCAGGTACCGCGTCCCGATCAGCCACTCATACGCCTGCATTGCCATTACTCGTAGCGCAGTGCTTCTGCCGGAGCCGTACGGGACGCGCGAACCGCCGGGTATATCGTCGCGAGACCGGTTAACAGCAGCGCGCTCACACTGATGACGACAATGTTGGGCCAACGAACATCCGAGGGAATCGTCGGCATGTCATAGACATCCGCATCGAAAATCTGGAAGTGGAAGGTCTGCTCCAGGAATGGCACGAGCGTATCGATGTTCAGCGCAATGCCCAGTCCCACAATCAGTCCCAGCGCCACGCCCAGCCAACCAATCACCAGCCCCTGGGTCATGAACACACCCATGATCCGCCGCGGCGAAGCCCCGAAGGTCCGCAGGATCGCGATATCGGTGCGCTTGTCAGTCACCACCATCACCAGCATGGCCACAATGTTGAACGCCGCCACACCCACAATCATCATCAGGATGAGCGACATCATGGTCTTCTCGATCTTCACGGCGCGGAAATAATTCGCGTTGTCCTGCGTCCAATCGAACAGCTCGAACTCGTTGGGGATCTTCGGACGCAATTTGTCCGACAGCAGCGACGCGGACAGCGCGTCACGAAATCGAATCCTCAGACCTTCGCCGGATCCCCCGCCGGGCGCCAACCCTCGCACATCGTCGATGTTGGCCAGTATCAGTGTCCCCTGCTCAGACCGCCCGACCTCGAATACGCCGGCCACCTTCAGCTCTCTGAGTCTCGGCGCGGGGGCCCCGTCCGCAGACACGGCCGGGATCAACACAGTCAGCGAATCACCCTCATCCAACCCGAGTCGCGCCGCGATGACGGAGCTGACCATCACCCGATCCGACCCCGCGGCCAGGTCCGCCAGCCGACCCCGGACGACAGACTGAGCTATATCGGTGACGCTCGATTCCGCTTTCGGATCGATGCCACGAAGAAGGATTGGCAGCATCTCAGGAGTCCGGACCGCGAGCCCTTGGATCTCGACGTATCGGGCGACGGCTACAACACCCTCGCCCGATCGGACGATGCGTTGGACCGTCTCCCATTCAGAGTCCGATGGATGCACAGGCTGGCCATCGTCCATCCGAGGGTCGCTAACCCGTGCAACCACGCGGGCGTGAGCACTGAGGGCGACCAGAGAATCCCGGAGCTCGTTCTCCAGCCCGTTCATCACCGACAGGATGACGATCAACGCCGCGACACCCACGCAAACCCCGACGAGGGACGCCCAGGTTATGAAGGAGACGAAGAATTTATTGGTCCGGGCGCGTACATAGCGCAGGCCCACAAACAACGGCAGGGGGTGAAACATCGTCGCGATTTAACCACAGATGACGCTCTGCTTTTGACTCGCGTCACAGTATCGATGCACCGCGGGGGGCGGCGCCTTTGACAGATTTTACCCGGTGATATAGTCGGCGGTGATATAGGCGGGGCCAGCGCCCCAGGTGCGATCCATGAAGATCCGAATTCTCGTTGCACTGCTTTGCGGCTTCGCGGCCAGCGGCGCTGCTGTGGCTGAAACCCTGGTCGTCGATGATCAGCTCACGTTGCGCGAGTCCACGGTGGAGCGGCCCAAGCGAGGCAGCTCGATGACCGAGGTCGAAAAGCACTTCGGGGCCCCGGTCGAGAAGCACGCGACCGTCGGGCAGCCTCCCATCACGCGGTGGGATTACACCGGTTTTTCGGTGTTCTTCGAGCATGACCGCGTCATCCACTCTGTGGCCACGTCCGGCTAAAGCCCAAAAACCCTTCCCCTAAGCCCTTAGTCTCGTCCCGGGCCCTTGGCGCGCTGGGCAACGCACCTGCGCGAATGGTAGCCTGCACCCGACATGGGTGAATTGCGTGAACCAGGTCCACGCAATCAATAAGGTAAGGGGATAGACGAGTGGCGGCTGATGAGTTTTTGAGGACTCGAATAGAGGCCCTCATGCGAGCGGGAGCGGTGCGGCGAAAGGTTGCCGCGGCCCAGCTCGAGGAAGAAATCAAACGGCGGGAAGACGCGATGCGGGAGACATTCCGCCGTTATGTCTCTCCCCGCCTCGCCGACAAAATCCTCCAGGACTCCCAGTTGCGGGACAGCCTGCTCTCGAGCTCCGACGTCCGCACCCACGCGGTCGTCCTGTTTGCCGATCTGCGGGGCTTCACCGGAATGTCGGAGCAGCTGGCGCCGCACGAAGTGGTCCCCCTGCTGAATGAATATTTCTCCCTGCTGACCGAGATCACCTTCCGGCACGACGGCACCGTGTTCCACATGGCCGGTGACTGCCTCATGCTGGGATTCGGAGTGCCCCTCGAGCAGAAGGACAGCTCCCAGCGGGCGATCAAGACCGCTCGCGAGATGTTGGACGGGTTCGCCAACCTGGCGCAGTCCTGGAAGCGCCGCTACCAGATCGATGCCGGCCTCGGAATCGGCATCAATGAGGGCGACGTCGTTGCGGGCAACGTCGGCTCCTCGGCGTACATGAGCTATACGATCATCGGCGACGCGGTCAACATCGCCTCGCGCCTGTGCCAACGGGCACGCTCGGGCGAAATGTTGTTCTCGGGCGCAATCAAACAATCACTCGACGCACATGGCCTGGATGTCGGTGCCCTGCCCCTTCCGCCCATGATCCTGCGCGGACGGACCAATCCCATCGATATCTACTGCGTGCCCCTGCATGCACGCCTGCAGGTGAGTCAGGTGCCTCTGGAGGCCTGAACTCCCGCGGATGTCCTTGCTCCTCAAGCCCCCGGTCCCCACAACGAATCAACGACAAGGACCTTGAGCTGGTCGCGCGAAGTTCGCGCCAGACGTAATACACGAACAGCAACCTGTGCCGCTGCCATTCATCGTCCCTATCCAATGCTTTCAATTCTCCGTCCTCGGCTCCCAGGATTCGGAGCAAACAAATAAGGCCCCCGAACGGGGGCCGATTCTCTTTTATTGAGGGTGCGCTCTTTGGCGCTATAAGACTTAGAGGATGTTTTTGGATTTAAGGTTGACCTTGGTCGGTAGCGAGGGCAACTAATTGCATCCTCGTTCTGAAGAGCATAGCTCAGGATATCGATGAGACCCGCAC
>Ga0137412_10003061_pt1 | contig 13347 bp, 13 predicted proteins | sample CZODoug2_1_16fun_FD_122160 | JGI IMG/M metagenome (GOLD analysis project Ga0137412, IMG submission 122160) | Vadose zone soil fungal communities from Angelo Coast Range Reserve, California, USA - CZODoug2_1_16fungal (Hybrid Assembly) | ecosystem: Environmental > Terrestrial > Soil > Vadose zone... | reverse complement strand
CGATCCGAGGATCCGCCATGGCCGTGCTTGAGATCGACGGCGACGCCGCGCTGGTATCGCCGGTGCGCCAGCAGCGCCGGGTGGGCGCGCTGTTCGTGTGTGCCGTGGCCTGGATCGCCCTCATCGGCCTGGCCGCGATCTTTGCCGACCTGCTGCCGATCGCCAGCCCGACCGACATGGACCTGCTGGCCAAGCGCTCGGCGCCCGGGGCCGCGCATCTCCTGGGCGCCGACCATCTCGGTCGTGACGAGCTCTCGCGCCTGATCTATGGCGGGCGCGTCTCGCTCACCGTCGGGCTGCTGGCGCCGGTCATCGGTGTGCTGATCGGCGGCAGCCTGGGCATGGTGGCGGGCTATTTCCGTGGTCGGTTTGAGACCCTGGCGGTCGGTGGCGTCGATGTGCTGCTGGCGTTTCCGCCGCTGGTCTTTGTCCTGGCGGTCACCGCCTATCTCGGCCAGTCGGTCCTGAACATCACGCTGGTGATCGGGGTGCTGGGCATTCCCGCCTTCACGCGCGTGTCGCGTGCCGTCACCCTGACGTTGAGCGAGCGCGAGTTCGTCACGGCGGCTCGCGCGCTCGGCGCCACGCACGCCCGCATCCTGATCCGCGAGCTGCTGCCCAACGTGGCGCTGCCGCTGCTCGCCTTCTTCCTGCTGGCCGTCGCCGTCACCATCGTGGTCGAGGGCGCGCTCTCCTTCCTCGGCCTTGGCGTGCCGCCGCCGGCGCCGAGCTGGGGCAGCATGATCGCCGAGGGCCGTGAGAACCTCGACATCGCGCCGTGGCTGGCCTTCCTGCCGGCCGGCTTCATGTTCCTCACCGTGTTGTCGTTCAACATCGTGGGCGACACGCTGCGGGCGCTGACCGACCCACGGCCTGGAACGTTATGAGGCGGACGCTGTGACCGCACCGTTGCTGTCGGTCGAGGGCGTATCGGTCGACCTGCCGACGCCGCGCGGCGCCTTGCGGGCGGTCGACAATGTCGATCTCAGCCTGGCGCCCGGCGGCACATTGGGGGTCGTGGGCGAATCGGGCTGCGGCAAGACCATGCTGTCGCGCGCCATCCTGCAATTGCTGCCCAAGCGGGCGAAGCTCAGCGGGCGAGTGATGTTCGGCGGCCGCGACCTCGCCGCGCTGTCCCCCGAGTCGCTGCGCAAGCTGCGCGGCCCCGAGCTGGCCGTCGTCTTCCAGGACCCCATGACCTCGCTCAACCCCGTGCTCACGATCGGCACCCAGCTCGTCGAGACGCTGCAAGCCCATCTTGGCATGGATGGTGGTGCGGCGACCCGGCGCGGCATCGAGTTGCTGGCGGCTGTCGGCATTCCAGCGCCGGACCAGCGCATGCGCCAGTATCCGCACCAGCTTTCCGGCGGCATGCGCCAGCGGGTGGCGATTGCCATCGCGCTTTCCTGTGAGCCCAAACTCCTGATCGCCGACGAGCCGACGACGGCGCTCGACGTCACCATCCAGGCCCAGATCCTCGAGCTGATCGTCGAGCTGCAGCGCGAGTTCAGCGCCGCGGTGATCCTGATCACCCATGATCTCGGCGTCGTCGCCGAGACGGCGCGGCGGGTCATCGTCATGTATGCCGGCCGCAAGGTCGAGGAGGCCGACGTGGGCGAGCTGTTCGCCCGGCCGCTGCATCCCTACACGGTGGGCCTGCTGGCCTCGATCCCGCGGCTCGACCTGCTGCGCGGCGAGGTCAGGAACGCCACCGACCGCCTGCAGGAGATCCCCGGCATGGTGCCGCCGCTGTTCGCCCTGCCGGACGGCTGCGCCTTCGCGCCGCGCTGCAATCGGGCCGACGATCTCTGCCGCCGCGAGCGGCCGGTCTACGAACAGAAGCGGGAGGCTCATTGGGCCGCCTGCTGGCACAGCGATGGTTGACGCACGTTCATATGCTGGGGGCGCGCGACTCCAGTCGCGCGTCATCTATCTCGACCAGCGAAGATCGCGCCACTGGAGTGGCGCGCCCCCAGCGCATGAGATGGCCGCATGACCGCCGGCGCCAACCAGCCTGTCCTGGAGATCAAGGATCTCAAGAAGCACTTCCCGGTGAAAAAGGGCGTGCTGCGCCGCACCGTCGGCCAGGTCTATGCGGTCGACGGCATCAGCTTCGCCATCGGGGTCGGCGAGACCCTGGGGCTGGTGGGCGAGAGCGGCTGCGGCAAGACCACGGCCGGCCGCGCCGTGCTGCGCCTGATCGAGCCGACCTCGGGGTCGATCGAGGTGGGCGGCACAGACATCACGCATCTGTCCAAGTCAGAGCTGCGGCCCTACCGCCGGCAGATGCAGATCATCTTCCAGGATCCGTTCTCCTCGCTCAATCCGCGCATGACGGCCGGCGACATCGTGGGCGAGCCGCTGCTGGTCCATGGCGTGGCGAACCGCAAGGAACGCGCGGAGCAGGTCGCGGCGCTGTTCGCGCGGGTGGGGCTGCGGCCCGCCCAGATGGCCAACTATCCGCACCAGTTCTCGGGCGGCCAGCGGCAGAGGATCGGCATCGCCCGCGCCCTGGCGCTGGGACCGAAGCTGATCGTGGGCGACGAGCCGGTGTCGGCGCTCGATGTCTCGATCCAGGCCCAGGTCATCAACCTCCTGCAGGACCTGCAGAGGGAGCGGCAGCTCTCCTACCTGTTCATCTCGCACAACCTCGCGGTGGTGGAGCATATCAGCCACCACATCGCCGTGATGTATTTGGGCCGCATCGTCGAACATGCCGACACGCGCTCGATCTTCACGCGCGCCCAGCATCCCTATACCGAGGCGCTGCTGTCGGCCGTTCCCGTGCCGGATCCGGCCATCCGGCGCCAGAAGCGGGTGCTGCAGGGCGACGTGCCGAGCCCCGTCAAGCCGCCCTCGGGCTGCCACTTCCACACCCGCTGCCCCTACGTCATCCCGCGCTGCAAGGTCGAATCGCCTCCGCTGCGCGAAATCGCGCCGGGCCATCACGTTTCCTGCCATCTGCGCTAGAGTGTCTTCAGCAAGGAGGAAAGAAGCGTCATGGCGGAATGGGATTATGTCATCGTGGGTGGCGGCTCGGCGGGCTGCGTGCTGGCCAACCGGCTGACCGAGGATCCGAACGTCAAGGTGCTGCTGCTCGAGGCCGGTCCGCGCGACAAGTCGATGTGGATCGACATTCCCGCCGGCTTCACCCGGCTGCTCAACCACAAGTCCTTCAACTGGAATTTCGAGATGGAGGCCGAGGAGGGCATGGCCGGACGGCGCATCCCCTGCCCGCGCGGGCGCACCTTGGGCGGCTCGAGCTCGATCAACGGCATGCTCTATGTGCGCGGCCAGCCGCTCGACTACGACACCTGGGGCCAGCTCGGCAATCGCGGCTGGTCCTATTCGCAGATCCTGCCCTACTTCAAGAAGTCGGAGAATTTCGAGCGCGGCGGCGACGACAGCCGCGGCAAGGGCGGCCCGCTCAATGTCGCCGACATGTGCGACACCCACGAGCTGTGCGACGCCTTCATCGATGCCGCGTCGGCAAGCGGCTATCCGAAGAACAAGGACTACAACAACGGCGACCAGGAGGGCTTCGGCTACTACCAGGTCACCATGAAGAACGGCAAACGCCAGTCGACGGCGCGCGCCTTCCTCGATCCGATTCGCAATCGTCCGAATCTCCGGATCGAAACCGATGCGTTGGTCAGCAAGGTCATCCTCGAGGGCAAGCGCGCGGCGGGCGTCGCCTACAGCGTGCACGGCCAGGCGCGCGAGGCGCGGGTCAATCGCGAGGTCATCGTGTCGTGCGGCTCCGTGCAGTCGCCGGGCGTGCTGGAGCATTCCGGCATCGGCCAGCCCGAACTGCTGCGCCAGCATGGCATCGAGGTGAAGCACGAGCTGAAGGGCGTCGGCGAGAACTATGGCGACCACTTCGCGCCGCGCATGAACTGGCGGGTCAAGCTGCCGATCACGCTGAACGAGCAGACTCGCGGCCTCAGCCTGATGAAGGAGGTCATCAAGTACTATTCCACCGGACGCGGCGCCCTCGCCTTGACCGCCGGCGTCGTCTACGGCTTCGTGCGCACGCGGCCCGGCCTCGAGAGCCCCGACATGCAGTTCCACATGGCGCACGCCAGCTACGACACGGCGCAGAAGCGGCTGCTCGAGCGCGAGCCCGGCATGACGGTGGTGATCGGCCAGTGCCGGCCCGATTCGCGCGGTTCGATCCATGTCAAGTCGGCGACGCCCGGCGTCGAGCCCGCGATCCGGCCGAACTTCCTGTCGGCCCAGATCGACCGCGACGCCGCGGTCGCGGGCATGCAGATCGCCCGCAAGATCGTCTCGCACCCGTCGCTGGAGAAGTACATCGCCTTCGAGAACAAGCCGGGCAAGGACGTGAACAGCTACGACGAATGGCTCGACTATGCCCGAAAGACCGGCCAGACGACCTATCACGTGGTCGGCACCTGCAAGATGGGCAGCGACCCCATGGCGGTGGTGGACGACCGGCTGCGCGTGCACGGCATCGCCGGGCTCCGGGTCATCGACGCCTCGATCATGCCGACCGTACCCTCGGGAAATACCAACGCCCCTACGATCATGGTAGCCGAGAAGGGGGCCGATATGCTCAAAGAGGATGCCCGGACGGCGCTCAAGGCCGCCGCCTGAGCGCTGGGGATTGGGGGACAGGCTGAATCGGGATTTTAGGCCTTGGATCGAGTAAAATCCGGAGCCAGCCGTCCAAGGTTCGAGTGGGGGATGATGATGAATCTGTGGAAGTCGATTTTCGCCATTTCGGCGCTGTGTGTCGCCGTGGCCGCTTGTGAGTCCAACCCGAAATTCAAGGAAGACATGCTGGCGTCATCGGGTTTCAAGCAGGTTCCGCCGACGACGGCGGCGCAGCAGGCGTCGTTGAAGAGCCTGCCGCCGCACAAGCTCGTGCAGACGACCCGCAAGGGCAAGGTTGTCTGGGCGTATTCCGATCCGACCATCTGCGGCTGCCTCTATGTCGGCAACCAGGCCGCCTATAACGCCTATCTGAATAAAGTAACCCAACAGCAGCAGCTCGACATGAGGACCGTGACGGTCCCATCTGGCCAAGAGGCGGGTTGGGACTTCAGCGCGTGGCCCGAGGCAGCTATGGAGCCGTGAGGTCGCGGCGGCTGCCGAGGCCGCCGCTTGAGCAGGGAGATCGTGGTGAAGCTGTTCACGTCAATTCTCGCCCTTTTGGGGCTCTGTGTTGCCTTGCCGGCCTGCGACTACAAGCCGGAAAGCAAGGCCAACTTGTTGGCGGATTCGGGCTTCAAGCAGCTTCCGCTGCAGACTCCAAAGCAGCTTACATCGTTCAGGAGCCTGCCGCCCCACCGCCTCACGAAGACGACCTTCAAGGGCAAGAACGTCTGGATCTACCCCGATCGCAACACCTGCGGCTGCCTCTATATCGGCAGCCAGACCGCCTACGACGCCTACATCAAGAAGGCGACCCAGCAGATGATCGATACCAGGGTCAACCAGATGTACGACAACAACGACTCCGATCCCTACAATCCGACGGCGACGATGGCGAACCTCGATTGGGGTGACGCGTGGGACGCCGCGGACGCCTATGGCATGTACCTCAACTAGTGATTGCGGAGATCGTGGTGAAGCCGTTCGGTCGAATTCTCGCTGCTGCGAGCCTGTGCATCGCCGTGGCGGCCTGCGCGAGCAATGCTAAACTGAAAGAAGACATGCTGTCCGCCTCGGGTTTCAAGGCGACTCCGCCGAAGACGCCGTCACAGATAGCGTCGTTCAACAGCCTTCCGCCGCACAAGCTCACCAAGACAACCCATAAAGGCAAGACCGTGTGGGTGTATTCCGATCCCGTCGTCTGCGGATGTCTCTATATCGGCGACCAGCACGCCCATGACGTCTATGTGCAGAAGATGGCCGCACAGACGACAGCCGACATGACGGCATTGACCGGTCCCGACAACCCGACGAACATGGACTTCAGCCCGTGGGTTGAATAAGCGCCGCCGCGATTGTCAGCCGCCTAGCAGCGCCGGTGCGGCCTTCACTTCCTGGCGCTCCACTTTCTTGACGATCTCCGTCAGCTTGGCGTGGGTCGGCGCCGGCACGCCGATATGGGTGCCGCGGTCGGCGATGTAGCCGTTCATGAACTCGATCTCGGTGCGGCGGCCCTTGCGGATGTCCTGGGCCATCGACGGGCGCTGGATGTCGGCGCGCGGGTTGGGATTGGTGTTGGAGCCCGGGCGCAGGATGGTCTCGATCTCGTCGAGCGCCGCCTTGTCGCCCTCCGACGCCTTGGCGAGCGTCTCGGGCTCCATCTTGCCGATCTTCTCGATGTGGTAGCCCAGCGCCTGGCCGACCCGCACCGCCTCGCCGCCGAGCTTGATCGAAAAACGGCGGATGGCGTCGTTGCGGTCGCAGTCGGCGCCGGTCAGGCCGGTCGCCGCCGAGACGCCGTTCTTCATGCCGTTCTGGCAGAGCTTGGACCAGCGCTCGCCCCACAGGTTGGTGGTGGTCTTGGCGCTGTCGATGCGGCCCACCATCTCGCGCAGCTCCTCGACGCGCTTGGTGATGCGGCCATGGACTTCGCCGACCCGGAACACCGTGTGCTTGTCGCCGCCCTTGGCGACGGTGCGGCGGATGCGGGCGGGCTCGAACATGTCGACCGAGATCAGCGAGGCCACCATGCCCACGGTCTTGCCCCAGCCGACGACGCCCGCGATGCGCTCCTCGTTCAGGCAGTTCTGCAGCGACACGACATAGCCGTCGGGCGCCAGGTACTGCTTGATCAGCGCCGTCGCCCATTCGGTGTCGTAGGATTTCATCGACACGAAGGCGATGTCGATCGGCTTCTGGCGCGACAGGGCCTCCATCTCGGTGAGATGCATGGTCTTGGCGTTGGTGACGGTGAACTTCTCCTCCGGCGTCACGCCGTCGAGCTCGAGCCCGCGCGTGCGGATGGTCTCGATGTTCTCCGGCCAGAAATCGATCAAGGTCACGTCCTCGCCGGCATGGGCGAGATTGCCGCCGACATATCCGCCCAATGCGCCGACGCCGACGACTGCGATTCGCTTGCCCATGATGCGTGCTCCTTAAGCTGCCGGCAGCTTGGCTAAAAATGCCTCGACCGCCTGATTGAAACGCGCGGGCTGATGCAGGTTGGAGGCATGGCCCGCGTCGGGAATGACCGTTTTGGTCGCTCCCTTGATCTTGGCCGCCATGTAGTCGGTGGCGGCAAGGAAATTGGTGTCGTTGGCGCCGACCAGCACCAGGGTGGGCGCGGCGACCTTGTCGAGCGACTGGATCACGCGGTCGTTCTGCTGCGCCAGCATGCCGCGCGCGGCGCCGGCCAGGCCGGTGGCATCGCGATGGCGCGTGAGCTTGACCTCGTCCGACGAATTGAGCGCCGCCAGTCCCTTGGCGTCGAAGGTGGCTGCCCGCTGGCGCGCCGTCTCATTCCATTTGGCGCGCGCCTCATCCTTCTTGAAGCCCGGCCCGGTGTCGAACAGCATCAGCGCCCGCACCCGGTCGGGATGGCTGGCGTTGAAGGCGAGCGACATGTAGCCGCCCAGCGACAGACCGGCGACGATCGCCTTCTTCGCGCCCGCGAGGTCGAGTAGTGCCTCCATGTCGCCGACCGTCAGCACCTCGGAATAGAGCTTGGGATCGGTCGGATAGTCAGATTCGCCGTGGCCGCGCATGTCCCAGACGATGACCTGGTAGCGATCCTTGAGCGCCGCGACCTGGCCGTCCCACATGCGCGCGGTCGAGCTGTAGCCGTGGCTCAGCAGCAGCGTTGGTCCGGAACCGTGGATCTCGTAGTGGATCTTGACCCCGTCGCGGTCGAGCTTGGGCATGATCATCTCCCCCTACGGCGCGACGCGCGGCTCGCGATGGGCTCGCTCGACATAGCTTTTGGCGTCCTCGGCCAGCAGCAGCCGATCCTTCTGCAGGGCTGAAACGACGGCCTGGACCTTGGCCACGTAGTCGGCGGCGCTCTTGTAGCGTTCGGAGATCGACGGCCGCGGATCGCCCGCGGCTTCGCGCGCCGCCTTGTCGACGGCGAAGGGCAGGCAGCTGCCGTCACGGTCGGCGAGCTCGCCTGCCGGGTACGGCGGCTTGTATTCGTTCCAGCCGGAATAGGTGGCAAGCGGCACGGCGATGTCGGGCAGGCGCACGCCCGCGGCTTCGTTGCCGTCGGCGTCGACCTTGCAGACCAGCGTGCGATAGGCCTTGTCGGCCGGCTTGGGGTGCACCCAGTCGCCGGGCGGTGCCACCTGGTTCGTGACCTTCACCACCGCAGCGCCCGGCACGGCGGGGAAGCCCGTCTTGTCGGGCTCGACCAGGGTGCCGGCGGCCAGCGTCGGAATGCGACTGGGTGGCGGTTCCTTGCCAGACACGACCCATTCGTCGAGCGCCACCAGCAGCGCCCGCACGGCGGGCATCGGATTGTGCGGATTGCGCGGGTTGATGTCGGGCCCGGGGTCGGTCGTGGCGCCGGCGCGGCCGCCATGCTGGGTGCCCGCGATCATGTAGACGCGGGAATTCGCGGGCAGCGTCACGTCTTCTGTGCCGACCGGATCGGTGTGCAGCAGCGAGGCGCCCTTCTGCCAGTATTCGGTCGAGGTATTGGTCTCGATCAGCTTGGGATCCGAGCCGTCGCCGCGGAACAGCGAGCCCTTCTTGCCGGTGAGCGGGTCGGCAAGGCTCGCGGTCGAGAACGGGAATTCGTTCTCCGGGAAGCCGTGATCCTCGTGCTGGGTGCCGGTGCGCGCCGGCTGGCCGAACGGCGTGTTGAAGAAGATGCGGCCGACGCCGGCAATATGCGAATGGATGCCGTCGAAGACCTTGCGGCCCGCTTCGTCGCGGTTGAAGCCCTCGGAGATGTGGTTGCGCAAATAGCGGCCGGCCTGGGAGAAGCCGATGGCCAGTGCATGGCTGATCTTGCCGCCGGTCGCGGCGATCGCGGCCGGGTCGTAGCGCAGCCAGCTTATGACGTCGCGCGTGGCGGCGAAGCCCAGCCCAAGCACCTTCGGGTTTTTCGCCTCGTAGCGGAATTCGTAGAGGTAGCCTGGCTTGGGCTTGGTGCCCTCGCGCAGCTTGATCGAGCGCGCGTCGACGAAGGACCATTGGTTCAGCGGCAGCTCGCGCGGCTCGTCGTCGGCCCGCTCGCGCACCGTCAGCGTTGCCCGCGGCTGCTCCTGCGTCGTGGCCTCGTAGGAGAGCTTGAAGACCTCGATCGCTCCGCCCCGCGTACCCGAGCAGAACTCGTCGCGCACGACCTTGACGATCGGCTGGCCGTTGTCGGTGGCCACCGGGGCGGTGAGCCCCAGCCCCATGTTGGCGCGCGGCGCATCGGGGTCCCAGCCGGACCAGACGATGGTGTAGCCCTGGCGCAGCGGAAAGCCGTTGCCGACATCCGCCATCGTCTTGGGATCGTTCACGCCCTGCGGGCCGTCGGCGATGTTGCCGAACAGCATCTTGCGGCCGCGGTTGTTGACCTCGTAGAGGATCCGCCCGTTGCCACGGGCGGGATCCTTGGGCCGCAGGATGAAGATATCGGTCGCGTATTCGACCTTTCCGTTGGCATTGAGCGGCGCCTTGTCGATCAAGGCGATGTTCTTGTTGGCGGGATCGCGCGGATCGACCTCGCCTTTGGCGCGGCCGATCACGCGCTCATAGGCGCCGGCGTCACCGAACGGCGCGCCGTCGGCCAGGATTTCGATGCGTTCGATGTCGAGCGAGAGCAGCACTTAGGCCCTGGCTTCCTCAGGAGGGAAATTCAGCTCCACGCCGACGCCGTCGGGATCGTAGAGGAAGATCTGGGCAGCGCCGGTGCGCGGCACGATCTGCTCGCGGAACTTCACTTTCCTGGACTCCAGGCGGTTGCGCACGCCCGGCAAGTCCGAGGCCGCGAAAGCGATGTGGTCAAAGCGGCCGGTGTCGTCGTACTTCTTCTCCGTGCCGCGCACCGTGATGCCTTCGCGCGGCGTGCGCGGGCCCAACAGGTGCACGGTCGGAATGCCGCCGGAGTAGAGCCAGTAGCCCGGGAAGCCAAGCGGCGGACGGTCGCCGTTTTCCAGCCCGAGCACATCGCAATAGAAGTTCTTGGTGCGCTCCAGGTCGGAGGGCTCGATGGTGTAATGCTGCAAGACGCCTAGCGGCATGGTCTGTCTCCGATGGTGGTCAGACGAAGGTGAGGTCGGCATCGGCGCCCATCATCCAGGCCCCGACGGTTTCGAAATGGGAGAGCCGTCCCTGCAGTTGCTGGGTGACGGTGTGGATGTCGCGGAACCGGCGCTCCAGCGGATGGCTTTCGAAGATCGCGGTGGCGCCCGCCGCATTGTAGGCGAAATCGACCGCCTCGCGCGCCTGGTGAATGGCGTTGGTCGAGGCCATGCGGATGGTGATGCGATGGTCCACCGACAGCTTGTCGCCAGCCGAGATCTGCTTCCAGATGTCGGCCATCGACTGCAGCAGGAAGGCGCGGGCCGAGCGGATGCCGACCTCGGCCTGGGCAAGGTTGGTCTGCACGACTGAATTGTCGCGGAGCGGGCTTGTCTTGCCGCGCGGGATCTTGTTCTTCGCCACGTCGACGAAACTATCGAGCGCCGCGCGGGCGATGCCCAGCGCCACGCCAGCGAAGCCCACCTCGTAGCAGGTCATCGCTGACATGCGATAGAGCGGGCCGGGCTCACGGCATTCACTCTCGGACTCCCGCGTGATCACGTCGCGCGTGATTGAATGGGAGGTCGGGACGAAATGGTCGGTGAGGGCGAACTGGTCGCTCGCCGTGCCGCGCAGGCCGACCGTGTTCCAGATGTCGGTCCACGCGACCTCTCCGCTGCGCACCAGCATCGTGCGCTCGAGCTGACGGCCGTTGGGCCCGAGTCGCGGCGAGCCGTCGACTTGATAGATCGGACAGTGCGCGCCGAGCCAGGTGGCGTGCCGGCAGCCCGAGGCGAAGGCCCACACGCCGGTGACCTTGTAGCCGCCGTCGCACTCGATCGCCTTGACCCGAGGGCCGGGCCCCCAGGCTAGCACGGCGCGCGGATCGTCGCCGAAGATCGCCTTGGCCACGGGAAGCTCGAGATAGGCGGCCGACATGGAGCAGCCGCTGGCCTGGCTCAGGCACCAGGCGGTGCTGGCGTCGGCGCGCGCGATGGTTTCGATGACATGGAAGAAGGTGATGGGATCTGTCTCGATCCCGTTCGACGAGCGCGGCAGCAGCAAGCGGAACAGCCGCGCTTCGTGGAGCTTGTCGAGAAGCGCTGGCGGCAGCCGGCGCTTGTCCTCGATTTCGTTCGACGCCGCCTCGACGATGGGACGCAGCGCCTCGGCACGGGAGACCACCGCCGGGTCACCGGCGAGATCAGCGGAAGACGGTATCAGCGTATCCAAGGCCATCCTCTTCGAACGCGGTCAATCATCAGGCTGTCACTACACCCAATTCCCTGTCGATCTCGTGGAGCGACTTGCCCTTGGTCTCCAGCCCGAAGAAATAATAGACCACCCCGGCCATCAGGAACCAGCAGCCGAGATAAAGAAACGCCGTCGGAAACTGCGGCAGCGGCACGTCGGGCTTCAGGTAGTTGCTGGATCCCACGATCAAGGCCAGTCCCGCCGGCCCGATGATCTTGCCGATGCCGCCGAAGCCATAGGCAGAACCCATGCCGGTGGTCTTCAGGTGCGACGGCCAGACCTCGGCCGCGTAGGGCCCGACGATGGCGAAGCCGCCGTCGGCGAAGAACATCGCCGCCGCCAGGATCAGCCAGAAGGCCGACAGCCCGAACAGCACGGTGTTGTAGTTGTAGCCGGCCAGGATGATCAGGGTGCCGGCGCCGAAGCCCAGCAGGCCGCCCGAGTTGCGTCGCCCGATCTTCTCGGAGAGCCAGGAGAAGGACAGGCGTCCGAGGAAGCCGGTGACGCTGAGCAGGATCATCATCTTGGCGGCTTCCTGCGGCGTCACCTTCAGCAGCAGGACGAACAGCGCCGGCGCCCAAAGCGCCACGCCGTAGACGCCGGTCTGCGCCCCGGCATTGCCCAGCCACGACACCAGCAGGCTGCGGGGATACTTGAACAGCTCGAACCAGTTGGTCTTGACGGGCGCGACGTTCGACGTCGCCGCGGCCGGCAAGGCCAGCGACTCGGGCCGGACCTGCAGCGCCCAGGCGAGCGATTTGCGCGCCTCCTCGAAGCGGCCCTGCCGCGCCAGCCAGTGCGGCGATTCGGGGACCCACAGCCGCACCAGCAGGACGACCAGTGCCGGCAGGAGGCCAATGGCGAACAGCAGGCGCCACTGGTCGCTCGGCATGAAGGCAGCCAGCACGGCGCCGAGGCCGACGCCGAGCGGAATGACGGCGGTGACCAGTCCGCCCACCCAGCCTCGCTTGGAGGTCGGCATGAACTCCTGGACCAGCGGCAGGTCGACGCAATAGAGGCCGCCGACGCCGACACCCACGAAGAAGCGCATCACCGTGAGATAGATCCAGCCATTGTCCGGCGTGAAGTAAAGCAGGCCGGTGGCGATCGAGAAATTCAGCACCGTGCCGATGAACACCTTGCGCCGGCCGATGCGGTCGGCGATCCAGCCCCAGGCATAGGCGCCGATGATCGCGCCGACACCCGATGACAGCAGCACGATGGCCGACTGGCCGAAGGTGAGCTTCCACGGCCCGATGACGAAGGCCAACACGTAGCTGATCAGGAAGTAGTCGAAGAATTCGAGCGCATCGCCGATGATCGCCGCGCCGATAATCTTCTTCTGGTTGCCGGTCAGAGTGGTCTGCCGGTCGAGAACGTCGAACATGGCATTTCCCCTGTGCGCATCGTTTTTGGGTCGGATGCGCGCACGTTCATGCCGTCCCTGAATGTGAACGCTACGCTCTTGCCGCCACAGCGCCAAGCTTTCGGGCGCTTTGCGTTTGCCCGTCGAAACAAGACGCTGCATTGCACCATCGAGCTTTGCTAAGCATGAGCGGCGAGGCCCTGCTGCCTCGAAAGGGAGATCGACATGCATTGGACCGACCGCCGCAAGCGCTTCCGCGCCCTTCTCGCCGGGGACCGCTGCATCCATCCCGGCTCGGTGTTCGACCCGATCTCGGCCCGTATCGCCGAGGATCTGGGCTTCGAGCTCGGCATGTTCGCGGGCTCGACGGCGTCGCTCACGGTGCTGGGCGCGCCCGACCTGATCGTGCTCACCCTGTCTGAATTCGCCGGCCAGGCCTACCGCATCAACCGTGCCGGCGGCCTGCCGCTGATGGTCGACGCCGACCACGGCTACGGCAATGCGCTCAATGCCAAGCGTACGGTCGAGGAACTCGAGACTGCGGGCGTCTGCGGCTTGAGCCTCGAGGACACCGACCTGCCGACGCCTCACGGCACGAC
>Ga0137412_10003060_pt1 | contig 13348 bp, 9 predicted proteins | sample CZODoug2_1_16fun_FD_122160 | JGI IMG/M metagenome (GOLD analysis project Ga0137412, IMG submission 122160) | Vadose zone soil fungal communities from Angelo Coast Range Reserve, California, USA - CZODoug2_1_16fungal (Hybrid Assembly) | ecosystem: Environmental > Terrestrial > Soil > Vadose zone... | reverse complement strand
CGCTACAAGGACCGCCAGGGCGGCTACACCCGCATCATCAAGGCCGGCTTCCGCTACGGCGACAACGCGCCGATGGCGGTGATCGAGTTCGTCGACCGCGACGTCGACGCCAAGGGCAAGGACTCAGGCCCGGTGCAGGAAAAGGCCGCCGAAGCGGCGTAACGCCTTTCACCGATTTCGGTTTCAAAAGCGGCGCTTCGGGCGCCGCTTTTTTTATGTGCATCTGCCAAGCCTGCGTGGCGATTGCGGTTCGTCGGCCCCCGCACATATTCTCAGTCGAACCTTGCAACGGGAGATGACGCATGAAAATCGACCTTTCAGGTAAAACCGCGCTGGTCACGGGCTCGACCGCCGGTATCGGCTATGCGATCGCCAAAGGCCTTGCCGTGGCCGGCGCCGACGTGACGCTCAACGGGCGCAGCCAGGGCACGGTCGATGCGGCAGTCAAGAAGCTCGCCGCGGAGGCGCCCCCCGCCAAGGTCCGCGGCATTGCCGCCGATGTCTCCACTGCCGATGGGTGCAAGGCGCTGGTCGCAGCAGTGCCGGATGTCGACATCCTGATCAACAACACCGGAATCTACGGCGCCAAGGACTTCTTCGAGATTTCCGATGAGGACTGGACCCAGATTTTCGAAACCAATGTGATGTCGGGCGTCAGGCTTTCGCGCGCGTACATGAAGGGCATGCTGAAGCGCGATTGGGGCCGTATCGTTTTCATCTCCTCGGAGTCCGCACTGAACATTCCGACCGAAATGATCCACTACGGGACCACCAAGACCGCGCAGCTTTCGATCTCGCGCGGGCTCGCGCTGTTGACGCGCGGCACCAAGGTGACCGTCAATTCGGTGCTGCCGGGGCCGACCATGTCGGAGGGCGTCGAGACTTTCGTGCAGGATCTCGCCAGGAAGAACGGCGAGCCGGTCGAGGAGGCGGCGGCGAATTTCGTCAAGCAGAACCGCCCGACCTCGCTGCTGCAGCGCTTCGCCAGCGTCGAGGAGGTCGGCAACATGGTGGTCTATGTCGCCTCAAAGGAAGCCTCCGCCACCAACGGCGCGGCACTGCGCGTCGATGGCGGCATCGTCAATTTCATTGCGTGAGAGAGCCAATGTCAGCCTATGTGATCTCCGAACTCGAGGTGCTCGATCCCGTGGCGATCGAGACCTACCGTAGCACCGCCGCCCGATCGATCGCGCAATATGGCGGCCGCTATCTGGCCCGCGGCGGCGCCGCCGAAGCCGCCGAGGGTGGACCGCCGCCGAAGAGCATCGTCGTGGTGGAGTTCCCCTCGATGGAACGGCTGCGCGAATGGTACGCGTCGCCGGAATATGCCGAGGCGCTGAAGGTGCGGCGAACGGCGCTGGACCGCCGGCTGATCTTTGTCGAGGGCGTGGCGCCGGCCTGACGTCGATCCGGCCTGATACATCGGCCGGGCTGCTTTCGGCGCTGGTCAGAATCACCTAATCCTCAATCCCTTAGCGAGGTTACCGGCGCCGTCATCTTTTCCCTGAGGCCCTATGAACCGTCAGCAACGCCGCGCCGCGGCGAAACATGGCAATGCGCAAGGCGGTTCTTCCGGGCAGCAGTCCGGGGTCGCCAAACTCCTCGCCGCCGGTGTCAGGCATCACCAGGCGGGACAATTGCCGGAGGCCGAGAAGAACTACCGTCTCGCGCTCGAGCTTCAGCCGGACCAGCCGGATGCGCTGCATCTGCTCGGCGTTCTCGCCATCCAGGTCGGACGCCATGATGTCGCGACGGAGCTGATCGGCCGGGCCGTCCGGCTCAATGCGAAGAACCCCGGCTATCACGCCAATCTTGCGCTTGCGCTCCAGCACCAGGGCAAGTTCGACGAGGCCCTGAAGAGCCTGGATCAGGCGCTCGCGCTGGCGGGCGATCATGTCGAGGCGCTCAACAGCCGCGGCAACGTGCTGATGAAGCTGAAGCGCTTTGCGGAAGCGCTTGCAAGCTATGACAGGCTGGTCGTGCTGAAGCCCGATTTGCCGGAGGCCTTCAACAACCGCGGCATCGTCCTGAAGGAGATGGATCGGCCCGAGGACGCGCTGTCGAGTTACGACCGCGCGCTCGCGTTGCGGCCCGATTACGCCGAAGCCCTCCACAATCGCGGCAACGCGTTGCAGCGGCTCGATCGGCTCGACGAGGCGCTTGCGAATTTTGACCGGGCGCTGGCGCTGAAGCCCGATTATGCGGACGCCTTCCATAATCGCGGTCGCGTGCTGCAGCAGCTCGGCCGGCTCGACGACGCGCTCGATAGTTACCGGCGCGCCGTGACGCTCAGCCCGGCGCTGGCCGAGGCGCATGGCAATAGCGGCGCGATCCTGCGCGAGATGAAGCGTTTTGCGGAAGCGCTGGCGGCCTTTGAGCGGGCGTCGGCGCTGAAGCCCGATCTCGCCAGCGCCTGGCTGAGCTCCGGCATCGTGCTGGTCGAGCTCGGGCAATTCGACAAGGCCCTGACGTCGATCGACCGTGCGCTGGCTTGCGAACCGGCGCTTGCCGAGGGTTGGCTCAACCGCGGCAATGTCTGCGGTACGCTCGGGCGTCACGAGGAGGCGCTGGCGGCGTATCACCGCGCGCTGGACATCGCTGCCGATCTGGCGGGCGCCTGGGTCGGCCGCGGCAATGTGCTCTGCGAACTCGAACGTCACGACGAGGCGCTCGAATGCTATGACAAGGCGCTGGCGCTTGAATCCAAATTGGCCTCCGCATGGCTCGGGCGCGGCAATGCCTTGTTGGCGCAGAAGCGCCTGGACGACGCGCTGGTCGCCTATGACGGCGCGCTCGCGCTTGACCCTGATGTGACCGGTGCGTGGCTCGGGCGCGGCAATGTGTTTCGCGAACTCACCCGCGCCGATGACGCTATCGCCGCCTATGACGAGGCGCTGCGGCGCGATCCTGATCTCGCCGAGGCCTATCTCGGGCGCGGCAATGCCTTAAGCGAACTCAAGCGCGACGACGACGCGCTCGCGGCCTATCAGATGGCCATCGCGGTGCGACCGGATTTTGCGCAGGCCTGGCTCGGTCGCGGCAACGTGCTGCGGGAGACGCGGCGTTTCGTCGAGGCGCTCGCGGCCTATGACAGGGCATTGCGGCTCAGGCCGCAGCTTCCCGGCCTCGAAGGCGCTCGTCTCAAGGCCAAGATGCAGGTCTGCGACTGGCGCGATTTTGACGGTGAGCGTGCGCGACTGGTTGCGTCGCTGGGGCAGGGCCGCATCGTGCAGCCGTTCGATCTGCTTTCCATCTCCGCCTCCGCTAGCGCGCAATACGCGTGCGCCAGATCGTTCAGCGAACGGAATTGGCCGCGCTCGGGCAGGGAAGAGGTTCATCGGACGCGGCCCGCGCATGACCGGATTCGGCTGGCCTATATGTCGGCCGATTTTCGCCAGCACCCGATGTCGTATCTGATGGCGGAGATTTTCGAGCGTCACGACAGATCGCGCTTCGACGTCACGGCGATTTCGATCGGCCCCGACGACGGGTCGCCGATGCGCCGGCGGTTGGAAACCGCATTCGCGCATTTCATCGACGCGCGGACGTTCACCGACGAGCGGATCGCCGGCCTGATCGAAGAGTCCGGGATCGATATCCTGGTCGATCTGATGGGCTTTACCAAGGGTGCGCGGACCGCGATCGTCGCCCGCAGGCCGGCGCCTGTGCAGGTGAACTATCTCGGTTTTCCCGGAACGATGGGGATGCCGCAGATCGATTACGTGATCGCCGATCGCGTCGTGATCCCGGATGCCCACCGCGCGCTGTTCTCCGAGAAGGTCGCCTATCTGCCCTTCACCTACTATCCCAACGGCCGCGAGCCGCATGGCGACAAGGCCGTTGCGCGGGCGGATGTTGGCCTGCCGGATGGCGCGTTCGTGTTCTGCTGCTTCAACAACAGCTTCAAGATCCTGCCCGATGTGTTTGATGCCTGGATGCGCATCCTCTCCGAGGTCGAAGGCAGCGTGTTGTGGCTGCTTGAAGACAACGAGATGGCATCGGCCAATTTGCGGAAAGAAGCCGCCGTAAGAGACGTGGCCGCGGAACGCCTGATCTTCGCCAAGCGCGTCCCGCCCGCCGAGCATCAGGCCCGGCATCGCTGCGCCGACCTGTTCCTCGACACCTTGCCCTACAACGCCCACACCACCGCGCTCGATGCGTTGTGGGAGGGCGTGCCGGTCCTGACCCGCGCCGGCGAAACCTTCGCGGGCAGGGTGGCTGCGAGTTTGCTGACGACGCTCGATTTGCCGGAGCTGATTGTGGAGACGCCGGTGGACTACGAGCGCCTAGCGGTGGAATTGGCGCGGCATCCCGCGAAATTGGCCGCCCTCAAGCAAAAGCTGGACAGCAACCGCTCGACGACGCCGATGTTCGACACCGAGCTATTCACGCGGCAATTGGAAAATGCCTACACGATGATGGTCGAACGCCATCGCGCAGGCCTTACGCCCGACGACATCGTCGTGCGGGGACGGTAGGGTGGGCAAAGGCGCCCTTGCGCCGTGCCCACCAATCCATTGCTCGTTCCAAAATGGTGGGCACGCTTCGCTTTGCCCACCCTACCGAACTGCCGAGCTACCACCCTTCCAGCACGATCTTGCCGCGCGACTTGCCGGACTCCAGCAGCGCATGTGCGCGCTTGAGATTGGCGGCGTTGATGGTGCCGAAGGTCTGGTCCAATGTCGTTCGCAGCACGCCCTTGTCGATGAGATCGCCGACGTCGTTGAGCAGCATGTGCTGGCCGATCATGTCGGCGGTCTGGAACGAGGAGCGCGTGAACATCGATTCCCAGTGGATCGAGATCGCCTTGCCCTTGAAGGCGCTGACATTGAATTCCGGGGGATCGTCGATCAGGCCGAACCTGCCCTGCGGCGCCATGAAGTCGGCGATCGCCTTGTAGTGCTGGTCGGTAAACGTCAGGCTCGCGACCAGCGCGACCGGCGGCAGCCTCAGGCTCTCGATCTGCTGCTTCATCGGCTTGCCATGATCGATCACCGCATGCGCGCCGAGGTCGAGGCACCATTTCTGTGATTCCGGTCGCGTCGCGGTGGCGATTACGGTGAGGCCGGTAAGCCGTCGTGCGAGCTGAATCAAAATCGAGCCGACGCCTCCGGCGCCGCCGGTGATCAAGAGCGTGCGCGGATCGACGCTTCGGCCGGGCAGGGCGCCCAAGCGGTCGAACAGCAATTCCCAAGCGGTGATCGAGGTCAGTGGCAGCGCTGCGGCCTGCGCGAACGACAGGCTCTTGGGCTTGCGGCCGACGATCCGCTCATCGACCAGGTGAAACTCCGCATTGGTGCCCTGGCGCTGGATCGAGCCGGCGTAGAACACCTCGTCGCCGGGCTTGAACAGCGTGACGTCCGGCCCGACCGCGTCGACCACGCCTGCCGCGTCATAGCCCAGGATCTTGCTCTCGCCCTCGGGCGGGGCGGCGCGCTTGCGGACCTTGTAATCGACCGGATTGACCGAGATCGCCTTCACCGCGACGCGGATGTCGCGTCCTTTGGGTTCGGGTTTGGCGGTCTCGAAATCGATCAGCGCGTCCTTGTCCTCGATTGGTAGCGATTTGCGGTAACCCACGGCCTTCATGGCTTGTCTCCATCCGATCGGCGGAATGCTGCTTGCCTTCGAACCTCAATGTCTCCATGGCGCTCAAATGGCAAGTACTGTAAATTCGGGGATATAGTCCCTGTTTGGATACTATTGGAAAAATCTCATGAAACGGCGGAATTTTGCCCATCGGCCGGGCTGCGCGGTCGAGGCGACGCTCGATCTGATCGACGGCAAGTGGAAGGGGGTCATCCTGTTCCACCTGCAGGGCGGCACGCAGCGGTTCGGCGAGTTGCGCAAGCGGATGCCCGGCATCACCCAACGCATGCTGACCAAGCAGCTCCGCGCGCTGGAGCAGGACGGGTTGGTGATCCGCAAGGTCTATGCCGAGGTGCCGCCGCGGGTGGAATATTGCCTGTCGGAAACCGGAGAGAGCCTGCGGCCGGTGATCGACACGCTGAAGGCCTGGGGCGAGAACCATCAGGCGCGGCTGTCCTGCGCGCCAGCGCCGGAGCATCCCGTGTCGTCCAATCAGGCCGCCTGAGATCGTTACGCGGGCGGGAGCGGCCAGGCTGATGCCCGGTGCCGCTCCCACCGCATTCGGTTCGCTCTCTCAGAACGCGATCTGCCTCCGGATTGCCAGCGCATCGAACGTCGCGACGGTGGCGCGCGAACAGGCTCGGCGGTGATTTTCACTCGAAATTGACTTCCTTTACGCGAGGCCAGCCGAATAAATCGGCTCGATAGGTAATCCATTTCCGAGCGCTTGTGACGACGCCATGGAGCGCAAGTTGCAATCAGCCGAAGCCAGCCCTCATCTCAAGGAATGTCGATCGTGCGGGAAATCGTTGAACGTTCGCACGCGCCGATCCCAGAGGAAGAAGGCCCGGCTTACCAACGCGCGGGTTACCGAGGCCTGAGTCATAAAGGCCTGAATTACGAAGAGTGGCGCGCCTCGATCATTTCGACATGCGGGCAGTTCGATCCGGAGTTCGTCGAACCCGGGGCCTTCGTTGGATGGTTGCGCAATGTCACGATTCACAATTTTGGCGCCGCCGAGGTTGCCTCCAACAGCCCGTGCATCGAGCGGAACGATCGGCATACCAGGCTGGATGGCTACGATGTCTACGGCGCAGTATTTCAAGTCAGCGGCACGTCCCTCGTTGCCCAGCATGACCAGGTTATCGAGTTGGAGTCAGGCGATCTGGCGGTTGTCGATGCCACAAAGCCGCTGACCTTCTTCCAGCCGGACGGATTGTCCGAACGGCTTTGTCTTCATTTGCCGCGTCAGACGCTGGTCTCGCATTTGGGATTCGAGCCGCCGGCAGCGCTCACGAGGCGCCGGACCAGTGCGACGCGGGCTCTCTTTCAACTCGTGCGGCAGCAGATGGAGGGTGACGAGGCGGTTTCTCCGGAGACCGACGCGTTCATGAATCTGGCGATTTATGATCTTCTCGGGGCGCATCTTGGGCCGTCCGATCCACGGCCCGACCTGGCTCATACCGAAAAACTGTTTGCCAGGATCCGCGGCATCATCGGAACTCGTTTTACGGACCCGAGTTTAGGCCCCGGCCAGGTCGCTGCCGAGGCTGGGATATCATTACGCTACCTTCAGAAATTGTTCACCGCGCGCGGCACCTCGTGCGGCCATTTCATTCAGTCATTGCGGCTCTCGCGGGCCGAGCATCTGCTGCGGCGCAGGCAACTGCTTGACCGGGATCAGCCTCTCAGCGAGATCGCCTTCGCGTCCGGCTTTAGCGATTACGGTTTCTTTTCCAGGAAATTCCAGCAACGCTTCGGCTGTGCGCCGGGCGCTCACCGCGGAAGCCCCACAGGCGGATGCCAGCGATATTGATGGTCGATCAAAAACGCAGCAGCATCGCTGGTGCGCGTTTGAACAAATGATTTGGCGCCTTTCACCAAATACGCCTTCCCTCCAAAGATATACCTCAGCGTGAATTCGTCGTTTTGACGGGACGAAATTGGTCATCGCCAAGCGATGCCAAACTCACCACGCAGAGGTCTTTCAATGGCAGACATTTCCAAAAACGGCGGCGCTGGGGCCCAGGAGGCATTCGCGCGCGCAGTCATCCAGAACCAGAACAGGCTGGCCGAGGCTTTGGCACCTGCCTACGACTTCATCGTGTGCGGCTCAGGCTCGTCAGGTTCGGTGGTGGCGCGGCGGCTGGCCGAGAATCCCTCCGTCAGCGTTCTCCTCCTCGAGGCCGGCGGTACCGACGAGGCGCCGGACGTCACACTCTCCCACCAATGGATGCGCAATCTTCAAAGCGAGCGTGACTGGCACTTCAGGGCAACGCCCAATCGGAACCTGAATGGCCGCGTGCTCCCCATGTCGATGGGCAAGGTGTTGGGCGGCGGGTCCAGCATCAACGCCATGGTTTGGTCCCGCGGTCATCGCAACGATTGGGAGCATATCGCGCAAGAGACGGGCGACCCCGCCTGGAACTACGCATCGGTGCTCGACATTTACCGCAGCATCGAGGATTGGCATGGCGATCCCGATCCGGAGCGCCGCGGGACTGGCGGCCTCCTGTTCGTGCAGCCGCTTCCCGATCCTCATCCGATCGTTTTGGCAATGATGGAGGCGGCGCGTTCGGTCGGAATACCGACCTTTCCGGATCAGAACGGCGCGATGATGGAAGGCGAAGGCGGCTGCGCGCTGTTCAATGTCAGGCTGCGTGATGGCAAACGTCATTCCCTTTTCCGCGACTACGTTTACCCCTTGATGAACCGGCCAAATCTCACCGTGCTCACGGATGCGCTGGTCACCCGCGTCAAGTTCCACGAGGGGCGCGCGACCGGCGTGGAATTCATCAAGGCCGGCCGTCTTCAGACGGCCGACGCCAATTCGGAGATCGTCTTGTCATTGGGCGCCATCAACACGCCCAAGCTACTGATGCAATCCGGCGTCGGTGATGGAGCCGAGTTGGCGCGCCACGGCATCGCGATGCTTCTGCACCTTCCCGGGGTGGGCCAGGACTTCCAGGATCATTTCATCGTCGCCGGATGTCTGTGGGCGTGTGACGAACCCTTGGAACTCGTGAACAATGCCGGCGGTTGTACCGTATTCGCTTCGAGCGATAGCGGGCGCGATACGCCCGATCTGCAACTGATGCAGCCCATGTTTCCCTTCATTAGCGAGCAAACGAGACTGCGACCGCCGCCGAACGCGTGGTCCATCGCGCCGGGCGTCGTTCGGCCGGTGAGCAGAGGCCGTGTTCAGCTCACCGGACCTGAACCGAGCGATGAAGTCGAAGTCGATACGGGCATATTGAACGATGCCGCGGACATGAAGGCTGCATTGGCGTGTCTGGCGCTTGGCCGGGAACTGGGCAATTCGTCTGCGATGCGTCCGTTCGCCCGTTCGGAGTTGCTGCCCGGCGATCTCAATGGCGCCGCGCTGGAAAGATATGTCCGCAACGCGATCGTTCCGCAATGGCATCCTAGCTCGACAGCCAGAATGGGGCGGGACGCACGGGCCGTGGTCGATGGCAATCTCAAGGTCTATGGATTGAAGGGGCTAACGATCGCCGACGGCTCCGTCATGCCGCGAGCGATGGCCGGCAACACCATGGCGCCGTGTGTGATCATCGGTGAGCGCGCTGGCGCTGTACTGCGGGCCGAACACGGACTTTGATCGCCAACGACGTTGCGGATGCTGGGGCGCGGCGCATCGCCCTGGAAATCATCGACCGCGTGGCTGAGTGGTCGGGAGCATCGCACCGCTCCCGACCGAAGGCTGCGGCAACGTCGCCTAGAAAGCGATCTGCGTCCGCATCGCCAGCGCGTCGTACGTCGCCCCGGCATCGCCGACATTGGTCGGGCTGATCTGCTTGACGACATCGCCATGCAGATAGTCGAACATCAGCCTGACGTTGCGATTGATGTACCAGTTCAGCGCCAGCGTATAGACGGTCTGCCGGCCTCCGGCCACGCCGAGGGCGGATCCCACCCGATCGTTCAAGTCGATCGTGCTGTACCGGCCGGCGATCTCCCACGCACCCCAGCCACCCGCGCCCAACGAGAACGGATTCGCCGGGACGATGCCGCCATAGGAGGCGGACGCCGTGTTATAGGGATGGCTCTCGCCGGTCAGCACGTAGCCGGCCTCCGCATAGCCGCCCTGGAATTTCAGATTGGGCGCCCCGATCGGCGGCAATCCGGTGGCGGCGTTGCGCTCGACATTGAACCAGAAATATTCACCCTGGAAAAACAGCGGCCCGTAATTGCCCGCCGCCTCGACGCTGTAGACCTGCGCGGCCGACGCATTCGCGATCGCGCCTGTCGAGATCAGGGTCGTCGGATCGATGCGCAATTCGGGACGATCGCTCAGCGTCAGGGTTTGCGAGTTCGCGATCAGATTGTGCGGCGGCTGGATCAGGAATTCCGCGTCGCCGCCGAGGTGCAGCGAGTAGTCCTTGCTGCTGACGATCTGACCCGCGGCGCGCGCCACCACGCCATACTGCTCGGTGGTGCCGGGGGGATTGATGCTGGAGGCGGAGTGAATGGCGCCGGTGGCCGGGCCCGTGACATAGGCGCCGGCCCAGAATGTGTCGTTGTACCAGCGCGAGCCGAACGCGCTGCGGAAGTCGCCGGCCGCGATATTGGTGGCGACGATGCCGGCGGAGGCGCGCTCCATGAACAGGATGTCGTTTGAACTCGTGGCTTCGTCCAGCGTGTAGGGCAGGTCCATGACGCCGCCTTCGATCGCCATCTTGCCGCCGAACGGCTTGAAGCCGGTATAGCTGAGAAAGGCGTTTTCAACGCCGGACACCGCGCCGCCGGGAAGGAATCCGACGCTTGCTCCGTTGACGCTGGCCGTGCTCGCAAACCCGTCCGAGGCGCCGCCGAAATCGTAGACCAGCGAGTAATTCCAGTCGCCGAGGAATTTGCCGACCACCCCGATTCGCGCGCGGCGGACGTTGACGCCGTCATCGAGCCGCTGCGGAATGGTCGCCGCGCTGTTGGGGCGATAGTTGTAACCGCCGGCGTCGAAGTGCACGCGGCTCACGATGGCCACGCAATTGAGATTGTCCGAGGTGCAGATGGTGGGCCTGTTGCCGGGCATCGTCACGATGGCCTCGGGCGGCGCCACCGGGCCCTTGACCGGAATGGCCGCCTGGGCGTTGGCCACGGCCACCTTGGCATCCGCCTTGGCGCTCGCCGCGGCGTTCTTGGCGCTGGCCGCGGCATTGGTGTTGGCCGTGGTCTGTTGCTGCAGCCTGTCGAGCTTTTGCTCCATCAGGCGCAGTTGCTGCTTGAGCATGGCTATCTCCGCGTCGGCCTGGGAGGACTGCGCGCGCGCCTGCGATGGACCCAGTGCCCCGATCAAGCCGATCGCGGCGGCTGTCGTCAATTTTGCTTTCAACATAACCTCACCCCCTTCTGCTGTCTCGTTTCGAGTAAACGCCGCGCTGATCGCGGACTTTCGCTTGCGCTGGAATATGCGCGACAAACTGCGGATTTCGACCTGGACGCTGAACTTGGGACTGCCCGTCGAAACCCCCAGCAATGCTATGTGCAGTCTGTGACAACCCCACGATTCTGCAAGGTCGCAATGCAACCGCGGCGCGGTTTCGTATGTGGCATCGAAGCCATAGCGCTGCAGATGACGATCGTCATGCAGCGGTGGCGGGCCATTCGGGCCGCGGCCCCCCAGCCGATCCATCCGCCGTCGGGCGAGGGGCGCGAGGAGGGAGGAAACTGCCCTTCTATTGGGCTGGCCAAGGCGCTATATACCGTCGGCTTCCCCTCAAGAGGTTTCTAGATGCTGAGATTCCGCAACGCCGCGACCATCCTGCTTTGCCTCGGAGCGTTGGCAGGCACCGCTCATCCCGCGGCCGCGCAGGACCGGCGCGTGCCGGCTTCGCCTGCCGAACTCAGGCTCTCTTACGCGCCGATCGTCCAGCGGGTGCAGCCGGCGGTGGTCAACGTCTATGCCGCCAAGATGGTGCAGAACCACAATCCGTTCATGGACGATCCGATCTTCCGCCGCTTCTTCGGGGTGCCCGGCGGCCAGCAGGAGCAGTTGCAGCGCTCGCTCGGCTCGGGCGTGATGGTCGATCCGTCCGGCCTCGTCGTCACCAATGTCCACGTCATCGAGGGCGCCGACCAGGTCAAGGTGTCGCTGTCCGACAAGCGCGAGTTCGAGGCCGAGATCGTGCTGAAGGACAGCCGCTCCGATCTCGCGGTGCTGCGGCTCAAGGACAGCCACGAGAAATTCCCGACGCTCGATTTCGCCAATTCCGACGAATTGCTGGTCGGCGACGTCGTGCTGGCGATCGGCAATCCCTTCGGCGTCGGGCAGACCGTGACCCACGGCATCATCTCGGCGCTGGCGCGCACCCAGGTCGGCATCACCGACTACCAGTTCTTCATCCAGACCGACGCCGCGATCAATCCCGGCAATTCCGGCGGCGCGCTGGTCGACATGACCGGCAAGCTCGCCGGCATCAACACCGCGATCTATTCGCGCTCCGGCGGCTCGCAGGGCATCGGCTTTGCGATCCCGGCCAACATGGTGCGCGTCGTCGTGGCCTCGGCCAAGAGCGGCGGCAAGGCGGTGAAGCGGCCGTGGCTCGGCGCGCGGCTGCAGGCGGTGACGCCGGAGATCGCGGAGAGCATGGGGCTTCGCTCGCCGAGCGGGGCCCTGGTCGCGAGCGTCGTCGCCAACAGTCCCGCGGCGCGGGCCGGGCTGAAATCCTCCGACCTGATCACGGCCATCGACGGCCAGCCGACCGAGGATCCCAACGCCTTCGACTATCGCTTCGCGACCCATCCGCTTGGCGGCACCTCGCAGATCGACGTGCAGCGCGGCGGCAAGCCGGTCAAGCTGACGGTGCCGATGGAAGCCGCGCCCGATGTCGGGCGCAATGAAATCGTCTTGACCACGCGTTCGCCGTTCCAGGGCGCCAAGGTCGCCAACATCTCGCCGGCGGTGGCCGATGAGCTGCATCTCGATGCCGACACCGAGGGCGTTGTCGTCACCGAGATCGGCGACGACTCCACCGCGGCCGGCGTCGGCTTCCAGAAAGGCGACATCATCCTGGCCGTGAACAACCAGAAGATCGGCAAGACCAGCGATCTCGAAAAGGCGACGCGCGATGCCGCGCGGCTGTGGCGCATCACGGTGCTGCGCGGCGGCCAGCAGATCAACGTCACGCTGGGCGGATGAGCCCGAAGCGCCCACGCGAGGCGTCCAACCTGTTCGCGGCCGCGGGCATGGAGCAGGACGCGCCGCGTCCGCTTCCCGACCGCCTGCGCCCGCGTTCGCTGGCCGATGTCGTCGGCCAGGATCATATCCTGGGGCCTGACGGCGCGCTGACGCGGATGCTGGAAACGCGTACGCTCGGTTCGCTGGTGTTCTGGGGACCGCCCGGCACCGGCAAGACCACCGTGGCGCGGCTCTTGGCCGACGCAACCGAGCTGCATTTCGAGCAGTTGTCGGCGGTGTTTTCCGGCGTCGCCGACCTGAAGAAGGCGTTCGATGCGGCGCGGGCGCGGCGCGAGACCGGCAAGGGCACCTTGCTGTTCGTCGACGAGGTGCATCGCTTCAACCGCGCCCAGCAGGATTCCTTTCTGCCCGTGATGGAGGACGGCACCGTGGTGCTGGTCGGCGCCACCACGGAAAATCCGTCCTTCGAGCTCAACGCCGCTCTGCTGTCGCGGGCGCGCGTCCTGGTGTTTCACGCGCTGGACGCGGTGGCGGTCGAAAAGCTGTTTGCGAACGCCGAGGCAATCGAGGGCAGGAAGCTGCCGCTCGACGAGGAGGCGCGCG
>Ga0137412_10003059_pt1 | contig 13352 bp, 16 predicted proteins | sample CZODoug2_1_16fun_FD_122160 | JGI IMG/M metagenome (GOLD analysis project Ga0137412, IMG submission 122160) | Vadose zone soil fungal communities from Angelo Coast Range Reserve, California, USA - CZODoug2_1_16fungal (Hybrid Assembly) | ecosystem: Environmental > Terrestrial > Soil > Vadose zone... | reverse complement strand
GGTAAGGTGCCCCTCTTAAATATCCTCAAAACCATAGGCAAGGAGATCCGAGATGACCAACACCCCTCCGTCAACTTCCTCGATCCCCGCCGACGATCCCGGCCGCGCCCTGACGGTAGCAGATCCGGACGGCGACCGCGTGCCGCATATCTCGGTGGCCGGCGGCACCTACACGGTCTTGGTATCGGGCGCGCAGACCGCGGGACGCTATTGCCTGGTCGACATGCTGGTGCCCGCCGGCGGCGGGCCCCCACCGCACCGCCACGACTTCGAGGAAATGTTCACGCTGCTCGAAGGCGAACTTGAGTTCACCTTTCGCGGAAAGTCATACACCGTGCGCGCGGGATCGACCGTCAACGTTCCGGCCAACGCCCCGCACGCGTTCAAGAACGTGTCCGGCAAGACGGCCCGCATGCTCTGTATGTGTACGCCGGCGGGACAGGACGAATTCTTCCTGGCGGTCGGATTTCCCGTCGAAGGCCGCACATCGCCACCGCCGAAGCCGACCCCGGAAGAGATGGCCGAGAAAGGCAAACTGATCGCGGCGCTGCTGCCGAAATATCGCACCGAGATGGTGAAGATGTGAGGCGCGACGGACGCAGCCGATGTTTGGAATGGCCGCTTCGCGCCGATTGTGTTGAAAAACTCCGTTTTCGCCGATGACTGAAAATTCTCAGGGCCGCTGGTGCGCCTTACCCGGTTCGATGCGAGGGACCACGGCAATCTCTGCAGGAATTCCCGCCGGCGCTCGTACCGATTTTAAGGAGCCTTGCAGTGGCTGAATTCACCCACATGCGACATTTGCAAGATTTTCGAAGCCCCGCGAGTCTCGAGTTTTTCAACACAATCCGCCACGAGCGGCCGTCCAGCCCAGATCATGCGTTTGCATCCTAGGGTGCGCTTTGCAATATTCGAAAAAATCAGGCATTCCGCTGCCTGATTCCTCAGGCAGCTTCGAGAAGCTATCCGCGGTGTTCGCAGCGCCTGAGCAAATCAAACTTTTGCTATCGCCTATGATGATTTGGTCGAGGTCACCCGCTCGGAAATGCTCTTGCCCGCCGCATCGACGACGCGGCCGACTTTTGCAGAGATATCTCCGACCGCCGATTTCGCGCCCTCTACGGTGAGGCCCTCTTTGCGGGCTTCCTCAGTGACGGCGCCCATCACGCCTTCTGCAACCGTCGTCGCACGAGCGGTTTGTTCAGCGACGAACTCGGCGGCCTTCGCTTTAACTGTATCGCTGGTTTCGCCGAGATAAGCCGCTTCAACTTCACTCGAAGGCAGGGCGGCTGCAATCCCCGCACCGATCGCGAACCCGATCGCGCCCAACGCCAATGGCTGGGTCCTGAATAGCTCGGTCAAGTTGGAGCGGGCCGCGTCGAACATCTCTGCACCGGCACCAGCAATAGATCTGGCATAATCGGAACCAGCGTCGGCATAATCCCGTCCGAAGCGAGTTGCGCTATCGAGAGCGTCGGCGCCGCCGTCTCGCAGCGCGTCCTTTGCTGATGTGACGTGCTCGCCGATGGAATCGGCGCCGGACCTAAAGGTCGAACGGGCGGCTTCGAAAGCATTGCCGGCCGCATCCGGAATACGGTCAAAGCGAGCAGTGCGCCGGACAATCTCCTCGGCCCGTTCAACAGGTCGGCTGCCGGTGAAGAGCCACAACACACCCATTCCGATCAGCGCGGTAGATAAGGGGTTCTTGCGCGCGGCATTGCCCAGATCCCGAAGGAAGTCCGATCCTTTTTCGGAAATATCACTCATCGTACCATCTCCTTCGCCGCGGCCTTGTCGCGTTGCACCTGATCAAGAGTGACCGAGGGCTTGAGGGCATCGTCGGAAAGCCGACTCAATCCGATTCCTATCAACGCTCCCGAAACCAGCGCCGCGCCCGCTCCTGTGAACAGATAGGCGACGGGCTCAGAAAACCCGCCTCGAATCAATGCCGCCGAAAGCGCAAATAACAGCAGCACCAGCGCCGGCATCAGGATGACCGCGCCCGCGCCGATCATGGCGGCAGCCCGGCCGACCTGGCTTGCCTTTTCCGACAGCTCCACCCGAGCGAGTTCGAACTCGTTGCCGACGAGTTTGGCAAGCTGTGCGACAGCGTCGCTGAAAAGCTCGGGTATCGACCGGCTAGTTTGTGAACTCATCGCGATATCCTCTGTTATCTGTATTCGATTGACTCGCACTGTTTCGCGCGAGGGTGTTTCCGTCGCTCAAGACCCACCGCCTTCGGAAGTCTCAGCTGAGCTCTTTAAGAACCGGACGACGCCGAAGCCAGCGAGCACAGCCATTCCCAGGAGTGCTACCGGCTGTCGACGCGCAAAGGACTGAGCGCCTCGTACCAGGTCGTTGAAGTTACCAGTCCTGATGGTATCGGCGACCCCCTCGACCTGAGCTGCGGCCTTCCGGATGTAGGTGCCGGCAATCGGGAGATCACCGTCAAATTCCCGCGCGGCGCGGCGGATCGTCTCAGCTAGGCTTCCGACGTATTCCGCGCCGGCATTCTTCTGACCGTCGACCGTCTGCTTAAGCTTGTCGGTTGCCTGCGATGCGACATCCTTCGCCGCATCAACGAATTCCGAGGCCTGATCCTTGATCGCGTCCGAGGACGAGCCCGCCAGGCCGATCGCCTTGTCCTTGAGATCGCGCCCTACAGAAGGTGCCTGGTCGGTCACGGCCTTTGCCGCGGTGGCGGGTGTTTCGAAGCCATGAGGTGCCGTGCTCGATCCCGTTTGATCCGTGCTCCTGAATTTTTGGTCAGCCATGGTCGGTCGCTCCGTAAGTGCTTGGTTGATGATCGTCTTGTGTCGGTTCGAAAGCGGTCGTTACCGCAGTTTCCGCAACGCGCCGCACCCGCTGTCCGACGTCCTGTGCGGCCTTACCTATGCCGTCGGGCGTAAGGCCTTCCTCTTGAGCGCGCCGGGTCGCTTCGTCGACGACTTCACCGACGGTGTTCTTAGCGGTGTCGAAACCTTGCGATGCGGCGGTTTGGCCGCGTCGCTTCACCGCGGTGCTGGTGTCGCCAACCAGGTCGTCCTCGATCTCGGAGCGGGGCAGCGCGCTCGCGATCAGACCGCCGACCAGCAGGCCGACGCCCGCCACCAGCAGTGGATTTTGTTCGATCGTCTCGAAGATCGCCTTTCCCGCGCGCTCGGTGAGATCGGAGGCCTTGTCACGGAGCGCCCTTGCAGCATCCTGCCCGGCATCTGTGGTGGTGCCGATCGCCCTCTGACCGACGGATGTTGCGCCGGACGCAATGTCCTCGACCGTCGGGGCGGCCGAACTGGCTGTACGGGTGCCTTCGTCCCTGAGAGCGGTCGCACGATTGGATACTGAGGCTCCGAACGACGCCGCTTTTTTTTGAAGCTTCTGTGAATTCGAGGCGAGCGTAGCCCCCGCTGCATCGGCCGCTCGGCTCACCCGATCGGTTCCGCCGGACACGGCGGCGCTCGCGCGATCAAGCTGGTCGGATGCGTACGCCTTCGCAGCAGATGCAGACTCTCCAACTTGATTTCCGAAATCGCGGGCCCGACGTGCGACCTCATCCGAAATGTCGGAAGCGATTTCACCGGCCTTTCGTGTAGCGGATTGTTCCGTTTTGGAGCCCGCAAAAAACAGACCAGCCCCCACCATCAGCACCGGCAAGGGTATGGTTCGCGCCAGCCGCAGGAGCGGATATGCGACGCTGGCGCCGACTGCCACAGCCTGCATCGGATTCCTGCGGGCAGCGGCGGTGACGTCGTTCATCAGCCGCTCACCCCTGCTTTTTATGTAGTCGGACACCTCGGCCTTGATGGCGTCGGGACTGATACGCTGGCGAATGTCGCTCGCAGTCTCCGCCACGCTCGTACGGAGCTGCTCGACGGTATCGGTCAGGCCGGCCCGTGTTTTCTCTGTTTCGCGTTTGATCTGGTGCAGCGAACGGGTGTCGGTCTGTGGCATGACGCAATCCTCTTTCACCAACTGTTTGAATTGAAGCCTGAACTCCAATGATGGCATTAGTTTCCGGCGCTTCCGGAGGGACACTTGCCGCGGCCTAATCGTCCTCGATCGCCGTGGTAGCGTCGGCTACGCGGGCATTGATGCCTTCGCGCTTAAGTGCGCCCGCGACGACAAAGGCCCCCTCGTCCAGCCGGCCCAATCCAGGAACGCAAAAGACCGGCTTTCCGAAATCGCCACGCCTGAGGTAAGAACGGGCCCCGCAATTCCACAAGTTTAGAAAATACTAGAAGAATTGGTGCTTTGAAACTGCCTCACTTCTCGCGTCATTTCCTTTTGACGATTCTATTGCGCCCAAACGTTGGCCCGGTCTTTGCCAAACACCGCGACGTACCGCTGAGGTGGCCGGCATGGCCTGAGATTGACTCGCTTTGCTGAAGGCAAGCGAGTATCTACGCCGATTGTCCAAGACGTTGAGTGCCTAGTCATCTGATGGGCCCGGCCGGCTTAACGGCGGCGATCTATTTGGTTCGCTACTGCCGAAAAATTAGCGTGACGAAAAATGGCGGCAGTCGCCGCTTCCCTCATTCCCGAACGCCACAACTATTCAGGATTTGCGGAAGTATTGGGCGCGAGACACGCTGCGGGTCTGCGGACGCCGGCCGAAACATATGGTGTATCGATCGGCCATCGTCGCGTGTACCAACTAAATCTGACAAGTCATAGTTTCGGCGCCACTGCAGGCGGTGTTGAGATGCAAGCGAGGCGCGCGCTCCTCGCGACCTGCGGTCGCGTCTTAGAAATCGTTATCTGTTGATGTGCACAGTTGATCCAATGGCGGCGCGGAAAGATATCGGGCGAGGAGAACGCGAAGTGAAACAGCTAAGCCTTGGAAACATCGTCAGACTCAGCGCGGTCGGAATACGCTTTAGTGAATTCAGCGCCGAGTAAAAAAATCTGAGCTGAGTAATACACCCAGAGCAACATGGCGATCAGTGCCCCTGCGGCACCATAAGCAGAAGCCACCGCGCTGCTGCCGATGTACCAGCCAATTAGCGACTTTCCAGCGGTGAACAAGAACGACGTCACGATGGCTCCAACGATCACGTCACGCCATTCGATATGTTTGTCCGGCAGAACTTTGTAAATTGCTGCGAACAAGATCGAAATCAGCAGAAGAGATACTGCCCCGTTCACAATCGTGAGGATGACCTGACCAAACGCAAAAACGGAGTTCAGGTAATCGCCAAATGCGGACAGGCCCGCGCTTATCGCCAACGATACCATCAAGAGAAATCCCAACGAGACCACGAGCCCTAAGCCGGCCGCGCGTGCTCTAATCAAACGGGATATCGGTGTGCCCGTCGGGCCTGCTTTCCAGATGACGTTAAGCGCCGTTTGCATTTCACCGAATACGCCTGAAGCGGTAACGATAACCATGACCACGCCAATAACAGTGGCAATCTTGCCGGAGGTCTTATCCTGCGCGCTCGCGACAGCGGTCTGCAGAAGTTCGGCACTTTGTCGGCCGATCAGGCCACTTAGCTGAGCAATAATTTCATTTTGCGCAGCCTCCCGCCCGAAAACCATGCCTGCGATCGCGACGACGATTAGCAGAACCGGAGCAATAGACGTCACCGTGTAAAAGGCTATTGCCGCGCCCCTTCCAAGCGCCTCGTCATTGATGAATGCAGTAACCGTGGTCTTCAACAGACGCCAGGCTTTTTGCACGAGTCATACCCGCCGGGTCATTTTTCGATGATTACCAACACATGTCGGCAGCGTTCAGCATGCCTTCTCCATCCACGATCGATTTCCTCAGCTCATCTTGTTAATCTGGCATCCAAAGACGATTGTTGCGCATCATACGTCCTCGATGAAAGCAAAAACGCGCTGCTCTTTTAATATGCAAGAGTTTACTATCGTGACGGCATTTCTGCCCATGGCGATGCCGCTATTTCTCGAGCTCTTTCTTCACGGCCGCAGCCGAGTTTCCGACCTTGTCGACGACGCGCTGCAGCTCCTCCTTTGAAACTCCAAGATGTTTGGTCCAGTAACGGACCTCAAAGGCCTCATTCATCGCAATCTTCGATCGGTCCGACTGGCCTCTCTTTGAGAAATTGTCCGGCATCGCATCCTCCTGTTCCACAGCCTTCGACGGCTTTTTGGCACCATCGATCTTTTGGTCATAATCAAAGCGATTTCTTTCTAGTTCGCGTAACCAAAGATCAAGCTCAGCGATGCGTTTCCGAAGCTGGGCTGGTGTTTGGTCCGCATTGAAACTGCCGGAGCGATTCTTGGATAGGTTCTTTCTCCGGCCCTTCAACTCCCCTTTAATAGGACCACGCGGATTCCTCGCGCGCGCTTCCCTTCGGATCCAGGGGTGGTCGTTTTTCGTGCGCTCGGACTCCTTTTCCTCATGCCGATCAACAACGTTCCCAGCAATCCGATGCGCGCGAACACCATCCATGGCTCGCCATCCTCGGCCGCGCGGCGAGCAACAGCGGATCAGAGACTCTGGTGCGAGCTACCGTAATAATCGTCGATCTGACGAACGTAACTGTGATCGGCCCAGCTCGGCTCCTGGCCTTGAGCAAAGGTGGGCGCCTTCTCCAGCATCTCCTTGTTAACATCGACGACGTACCCGCTTTGGGATTCGTCGTAGTCGAGCATGCTCCAGGGAACCGGATGGTAACTATTTCCAATGCCCAGGAATCCGCCGAATGACATCACCGCATACGCAACATCGCCGGAACGCTTGTCGATCATCACGTCATAGACGGAGCCGAGAGCTTCGCCTTGACGGTTATAGACCGCTGTCCCCTCGACCTTGCTGGCTGCGATAAGAGTTCGTGTCTCACTCCGAGAAGCGTCGCCTTCGCGTCCGCGATTTGAACTTTGCAAAACTGCCTCCTCTTGATCCCTAAGTGTGGAGGACGAAAATGAGTTCGTCGTCCTGATTAAGGCTATTTAAGATGCCGGCACCCTGGATGTCACTGGCAAGAAAGGACTAAGCTAAGTAGTAAAAACAACCCTTTCCCTAAGGAGCCCGGCGGCGATGCTTCGTCCCTAACGAGCAAACGTGAACCGTGGAGCTTGCAGATGCGCCCAGTCAGCCCGCGTCGTGACCGCAGCCAGTTGCAGCAGATCGTATCTGGAGTGAGCGAAGGGATAATCATCATAGATCCGGATCGGACCATCGTCTGGGCTAATGATGCGGCACTTGCCATGCATGGTGCCGATCAGCTGGCAGATCTCGGCAAGAACGTTGAAACGTACCGAAAACGGTTCCGGCTACGGTACCGTAACAATCATCCTCTCAGCCGTGGCGAGTACCCTATCGAGCGTGTGATCGCCGGCGAGCGCTTCGACGATGTCACCGTCCAAGTGACCCGCGTTCGAAACCAAGATCAAGCATGGGTCCACCGAATTCGAAGCCTTGTCATCACAGAAAGGTCAGGTGAACCGGACTGCTTTATTCTGATCACCCGTGATGTCACGGAGCAGTATGAGGCGGAGAAGAGGTTCGAAGCAGCGTTCAACGCAAACCCTGCTCCCGCGATCATTTGCCGTCTTGCCGACCTTCGGTACGTGAAAGTCAATCAAGGCTTCACCGAGATGACAGGGTACCCGAGTGAAAAGATCATTGGCCGTTCAATTAACGATATCGATGTTTTGGCCGACGCGGAGCAAAGACAGCTAGCGCTCGAGCGCCTCAAGGAAGGCCGAACGATTCCCCAAATGGAGGCTCACATTCCGCTACCTGGAAGGGCTCAAAAATTCGTCATCGTCGCCGGCCAGCCGATCGAGATGGACGACGAGAACTGCATGCTCTTTACCTTTGCGGATATCGATTCGCGCAAGAAGGCAGAGACCGCGCTGCGCCAAAGCGAAGAGCGTTTCGCGACATCCTTTCGGCTCGCGCCCGTGCCAGCCACAATCGCCAACCTTGCAGGATTCGAGATTCTTGAAGTGAACGAGGCGTTTCGACAGATCACCGGTTATACGGAGGAGGAGGTTATCGGCCGTAGTGCGGCTGAGATACACCTGTGGGCTGACAGGGCTGCACAGCAGCAATTCGAGAAAGCCCAGGAAGAGACGGGAAGCATTCGCAACCTAGACCTTCAAATGAAAGCCAAAGATGGAACGATCTTGGATTGTCTTGTCTCATCCGAAATCGTGAGGATCAATGATCAGCGGTGCGTTCTTTGCGTGATGCTTGACATCACAGAACGCAAGCGATCCGAGGAAGAGCTGATCGAAGCGATTGAGGCGGTCATGCAAGATACTTCGTGGCTCAGTCGAACCATTGTCGAAAAGCTTGCCGCGCTTCGTCAATCGTCACGTGCTTCACGTTCCACCGCAGATCTGGACGACCTGACCGATCGTGAGCGTGAGATCTTAGGGTTGATTTGTGAGGGTATGACGGACGCGCAAATGAGCGCGACGTTGAGCCTCTCGAAAAACACGGTTCGAAATCACGTTGCCTCGCTTTACCGTAAGCTCGGAGTCAATCGGCGCGGCGCGGCTATTATTTGGGGACGTGAACGCGGAATTACGCGCAATAGAGTCGTCAAAAGGAAACGACGCGAGAAGTGAGGCAGTCTCAAAGCATCAACTCTTCTAGTATTTTCTAAACTTGTGGAATTGCATTGCCCGTCGTTATCTCGGGGCAAGCCCGGACAGGCGCAGAGCCGGCCGCGGAGAGATAGGTGAACCGCTTACGTCACCGCCTTCGAGATGGTGGCCTACCAGACACACCCAATGGGGTTGCGTGTTTCGGGCCAGCGTTGCACCGCGGACTTTCGGCTGTCGACAGGATGACTCGGGTTAGCACAAAGGAGTGAGCAATGGCTGCCAGACCAAAGACTCAGAAGACGCTCGAAGATCTATTTTACGAAACACTCAAGGATATCTATTTCGCTGAAAAGCAGATCCTGCGGGCCTTGCCGAAGATGGCGAAAGCTGCTGATTCTGAAGATCTGAGGAAGGCGTTTGAAACGCACCGCGATGAAACAGAAGGACAGATAGAGCGTCTAGTCCAGATTTTCGAATTGATCGAAAAGCCCGCGCGGACGAAGACCTGTGATGCTGTCCTCGGCATTGTCGAGGAAGGCAAAGAGGTAATGGAGGATTTCGATGGGTCGGAGGCCCTGGATGCCGGCCTTCTGGCCGGTGCTCAGGCCGTCGAGCATTACGAGATCTCGCGCTATGGAACACTTAAAACCTGGGCCTCGCAGCTTGGGCTGCGGGATGTTGCAGAGCTGCTCGATAAAACGCTGCAAGAAGAAAAGAAGACGGATGATCTGCTCAGCCAGCTTGCAAAACAAGCGATCAATCGGAAAGCCGCCTGAGCCATCTCAGAAACCCCACTGCCCATTTCAGGGCTCCAACCAGGAGGAACATCATGGGCCGTAGCGTACTTCTTTGGCTAATCGGAGTTCCCATCCCGGTGATTATCCTGCTGTGGTTCTTGATGCGCTGAGCGTCAAAATCCTCGGAGCCTGCTGCAGTACGGAGGAGTGGAAGGTGTGCGGGTCCTAAATGCAGAAAGAGAGCTCAATGCATTCACGATCACAAGACATTTTGGACAACGAGCTCCTCGCGGCACTCCCACACGAACGGATCGCGCATGACCTGCCCCTTACAACTCGCCGGCCAAAGGGCATCTGTGTCATCGAATAGCCGGGACGAACTTCCCTACCGCCTGCGTCAGCAATCTCTTCTCGGCGAGTTTGGCCGCTCTGCTTTGCAGACGCGTGATTTCCGACAAATTCTGCAGCGCGCGACCGAACTCTCTGCTCAAGGACTTGAGGCTCCTTTTGCCAAGGTCCTGGAATATCTACCGGATGAAAACCGTCTTCTCGTGCGCTCAGGCGTCGGCTGGGCCCCGGGCGCGACCGATAATATCGCACTGGGAGCCGACGTCGAATCGCCGGCTGGCTTCGCATACCATACCGGTAAAGCGGTCATCTCGAACCATCTACATGAAGAAACGCGGTTTCGCACGCCTCAGCTCCTAGCCGACCATGGCGTCAGGCGCGCGATCAACGTCCTTATCGAGCGAGGCGGTGAAGGCAACCGCCCGTTCGGTGTGCTCGAGGTCGACAGTCCGGACCCCGGTCAGTTCGACCGAGCGGACGCCGACTTCCTTGCGGGCTTCGCAGGACTTCTCGGCATCGCTATCGAGCGTCAGCAGGCCGATGCCCGGCTTCAAGAGGCGCTTGACTATCAGGCCCTGCTAACGCGGGAGATGAGTCACCGTGTCAAGAACAGTCTTGCTGTTGTCGTTGGGCTACTTCGCGTTCAGGCGCTCAGCGCGCAGTCAGAGGACGCGCAAAGTGCACTAGCGGACGCCGGCTCGCGAGTCGCAACCATAGCCCAAGTTCATGACCACCTATGGCGCGGCACGCAAATCGGTTTCGTCGAGCTTGCCGACTTTATGGGCGAGCTTTGCAACAAACTCCAGGAAACAACACCTGGACACACCGTACTCTGCCATGCTGACCGGACGGGGCTTTCGGCCGACCAGGCCATTCCGTTGGGGCTTCTGGTCAATGAACTCGTGACCAACGCGGTCAAGTACGCCTACCCTGATCGCGCCGGCACAATCCAAGTATCCGCCCGCGAGATTGGGGGGCGCCTCCTGGTCGAAGTTTCCGACCAAGGCATCGGTCTCCCGGAAGGTTTCGACATCGATCAGCCCCGCAAGAGCCTGGGCCTCAGGCTGATCAATGGCCTACTCAGGCAACTCAACGGCCAACTGAAGATGGCATCGAATGAGCCGAAAGGCTCACGCTTCACGCTCGACATGCCACTTCTAGTCGGCACGCCACATACGGGAGGTTGATCCTCGTCTCAGTCAGGGCAAGAGAACCCGCTTCTGGACAAATGATCTGTCCGCCTCGCCCCGGAGAATCAGCGTAAGCTATTTGCCGGCCCCAATGAGTGATCCGATTGGAATGTTAGGGCAGATTTTCTACTCCTGCGAATGATCATTCTGGTTATTTTCGCAGCGTTTGGCAGCATCGGCTTCGGCAGAAGTCTTGCAGCGTTGCTATGGATGTCCACGATCCTAAGCGCTGTCGTTGGAGCCATGAGGCGCGAGCCTCCGCTCGACACCGTTCTCAATCACTGGATGAAACGGCGGCTTACGCGGCTCTGTGCTGCCTGGTCAGCGTGATCAACCAGGCTGCCCCATTTTGAGATGGCAACCCGCGATCTTATGCGGCTCCTATGAGATCGCTGTCTGGACGCCCTCGGTACGATCGCCGAGCGCGTCGGCAATCCGCATGACACCGATCCCTGGGAATGGAGCTGCGGTTTTTATCCGGGCTCGCATCCAGGCGAACACCAGTCCGACACCGCCGCGACCTTCGACGATGCCCGCGCGGATTTCGAACGCGCGTGGCAGGTGTTCTTATCGAACCGCACCGAGGCCGATTTTCAGAAATGGCGCGATGAGAGAGATTGGACCGAACGGAAATATGCGCTGTGGGACGCTGGCAAGCGGCTGGAGCCGCCAAGCTATGGACCGGAGGCGGTGTTGGTGCACGTTCCCCACGTTACTGCGGCGGGGCCAAACTCAGTCGGGCACCAAGTTTGCTCGCATTAGCCAACCGTGAACGATCTGCCACTTGTCGCCCGAGCCTCGAAAATCAAGCAGGTCGGGCCGGTCGTTTTGAAGATGATTGAAGAACGAAAGGCCGTCTAACCCGCTCGGACTGCTCTTGCCCGTCGTCGGCCACCACCTTCGCCATTCCGCCAGAATAGCCGGTCGCGCCTCTTCCTGTTTCATAGGTGTCTCTTCCCCTATTTTGCCGGCGAGTTGGTCGTCAACGTATCGACGGTCTCACGCACGAATGCACGCACCTTCTCCTGTCGCATTGGAGACATCGGAGCCAACGGCACGGTGTCGGCCATCTCGAGCAACTTCTTCTTGAGACCCGCGCGATATTTGTCGGGGTCATCCGCCATCGCGCTGATGATCTCGACGATCGTTTTCAGCATCAACTGAGTGGATATGTTGCCGGTAACATATCGTGCGGTTGCCGTTTCGTCGTCCTCTACCATCGGTTTCCTCTGCGCTATCTGGTTTTGCGACTGCTGATTATAGGGCTTCGCGGGAACGCTTTCGAGCCCCGGAGCAGCGTGAGTGATCGGAGGTAATCAACTGCGGTTTCAGCGGGTCGCTTTCGTGCTTAAATTCTCCGTATTGCGTCTGTGGAGTATTGCCTATGCCTCGAAATTGGACCCCGTCGATCGTGCCGACCGATCACGATCAAACCATTTATCTTGTCGTCAATAATTTCGGGCACCTTGGCATCGCCTTTACCGAGACCGATGTCGAGCGGGCCGATCTTGAAACCGTCATCACCGATTTGATGTCTGGCCAGTACAGCGACCCGGTTCGTGTGGTCGCATTCAACACCGCTGAGCACTGGGCGGAAGATGTTTCGGAAGATGTCGCGCTAGAGATTCTGCGGCGCGTTGACGAGCTGCCGTCATCGATCGAAGCATTCATTGAGATGCACGCCGGCCCGTCACGTCAGCTGTCGTTACGACTCAACTAGGTGTCCTGGGATCAAGAGTTTTTTGATCCGATCATATTGCCGGGCCGAAAGCAGCCGCTGCGCACGTTGCGCGATGCCGCCCAGTACATCACTAAATTGCCGAAAGCGGAACACGATGCCCACGAATGGCAAGCCGCGATGGAAGCGCTGTTGCTGGTCGCGGAACAAGGCGGACCGCCGATGCTTGCGCGCATCGGCATCATGAGGGCATTGAACCGAGGCTACGTTCGGGAGTTTAACTCATCGCGCAAGGACACGCATTGGCGACCGCGAAAACACCTTGGGACACAATATGAAGCTCACCCATAGATTTGCGGAGATGACGCCCGACAAGCGCCCACAAGACCCGCATATGGACGGCACCGGCTTGCGCTTCGAGACGTTGGATCACGGCGGCGAATATCCCGACCATGCCGCAGGCCATCAAGCTCACCGACGCTCAGGTCCGGTCCGCCATCTATGTGCCGATCACGCAAGACGGCAAGGTGGTCGACGGCCTGGGGTATATACTCGACCCGGAGGATGAATAATGACCGGTGATCTCTGCTTTCGAGGGCGATACAGACATCCCGTGTCACCAGCTTAACGTCGCTTTTGGTAGAGTAGAGATGTGGCGCGGTGGCGTTAGGTAGAACATATCTGTTGCCGCCCCTTTTGTCTGGCGGTGCCTCACTGGTTCCACCATGGCTCCGTTTCCACATCCCGCTCATCGGTAGGGTCGAGGACTGGCGCGCCGGCAGGCCACTCGACCGTGCCACGTTTCCAGTCCCCTCCACGTCGCACGCAGCATGCGGATTTCCCGCACTGCGCGCCCCCATTTGCTTCACGCCA
>Ga0137412_10003058_pt1 | contig 13354 bp, 16 predicted proteins | sample CZODoug2_1_16fun_FD_122160 | JGI IMG/M metagenome (GOLD analysis project Ga0137412, IMG submission 122160) | Vadose zone soil fungal communities from Angelo Coast Range Reserve, California, USA - CZODoug2_1_16fungal (Hybrid Assembly) | ecosystem: Environmental > Terrestrial > Soil > Vadose zone... | reverse complement strand
CCCGAACGCAGCCCCGCCGCGCGCAGGATCGAGTCAAGCATCGCGGCGGTTGAGCCTTTTCCGTTCGTGCCGGCGATGTGCACGGATTGGAACGCGCGTTGCGGCTGCCCGAGCCGTTCGCACAGCGTGGTGATATTCACGAGGTCGAACTTCGCCGCACTCGCCTGCTGCGGCGAGGCAAGCTCCCGTCCGAGTGAGAGAAGATAGCGGACCGATTCTTCGTAAGTCATGCGGCTACGCCAGGAAAAAATCGAACGCGGACGAGATATAAGTCTTCAGGTCCTTGCGATGAACGACGGCGTCGAGGAACCCGTGCTCCAGAAGAAATTCCGCCGTCTGAAAACCTTTGGGAAGTTTTTGGCGGATGGTCTGTTCAATGACGCGCGGCCCGGCAAAACCGATGAGCGCGCCGGGCTCGGCGATGTTGATGTCGCCCAGCATGGCATAGCTCGCGGTGACGCCGCCGGTCGTGGGATCGGTGAGGATGGAAATAAACGGCAGGCGGACTTCATCGAGCCGCGCGAGCGCGGCGGATACTTTCGCGAGTTGCATCAGGCTGATGGTGCCCTCCATCATGCGGGCGCCGCCCGAACAGGAAATAATCACGAGCGGAACTCTTTTCGCAATGGCGGCTTCAATCGCGCGCGTCACTTTCTCGCCGACCACCGCGCCCATCGAGCCGCCGATGAAGTTGAACTCCATCGAGCAGCAGATGACCGGCCGCCCGCCCAACAGGCCCTCGGCGGTGACAATGGCGTCGGCCATGCCGAGTTTCTTGCGCGCGTCCTTCAATCGCGACGCGTAAGGTTTGGTGTCCGTAAAGTGCAGAGGATCGTTCGAGGCGAGTGCGGCGTCGTGCTCGACCCAGCGCGAATCGAGCAGCAGCACAAGCCTTTGCGTGGCGTTCAAACGGAAATGATGCTGGCACTTGGGGCAGACGCGCCAGTTCGCTTCGAGGTCCTTCTTCCAGACGATCGCGCGGCAGCTCTCACACTTGGTCCACAGCCCTTCGGTCTTCACGCGGCGCTCGTCGGGCGGCGTGGGCTGATCGATCCGTTTTTTTTCTCTCTTAAACCAGGCCATGGAAAATTTAGTAATCGATCCCGCGTTGGGCGAGAATGCCTTTCGTATAGGGGTGCTTGACCTCGCGCATCTCGGTGACCAGGTCGGCCGCCTCCACCAGCAACGGATGCGCGTTGCGTCCCGTGCAGATCACATGCACCCGCTCGGGGCGCGCGGCGAGCGCCGCAACGACTCTTTCCGGGTCCAACATATGATAGCTGATCACGTAATTGATCTCATCGAGGACCACCAGATCGTACTTCTCGCTCTGGATTCGCGCCAGCGCGAACGACCAGGCCTCCTCGCAAAGGCGCACGTCCTCGGGATCGGTCTCCGCGCCGCCAACTTTTACGAAGCCGCGCCCCATCGGCAGAATTTCCATCTTGTCGTCGCCCAGCATTTTGGCGGCGTCGAGTTCTCCGTAATGCCAGGACCCCTTGATGAACTGTACCATGAGCACACGCAGGCCCTGTCCGACGGCGCGAAACGCCGTGCCCAGCGCACAGGTCGTCTTGCCTTTGCCCGGGCCGGTATAAACGATGAGCAGACCCTTATTGTCGGACATGCGCTCTGATCCCTATCACGCGTCCCGATTCGAAGCATGTGGTTCGCAGCAAAAATGTTCGTGCGGCGATCAAGGCAGCATACTGACGGCAGGCCAAGGAAACGTCAAGCGGACTCGCCCGCAACGGTTCAATCGTGACGGGCCGTTTTTGTTTTTGTGCATGCTATACTTCTAGGCACAGGGAAGTGACAATGAAATCCAAGCGGAAATTCACGGTCGTGATCGAACGCGATGAAGAAGGTTACTACGTGGCGTCGGTTCCGGCGCTGCGAGGCTGCCACACGCAGGCGAAAACGCTCGATACGCTGATGAAGCGGGCCAGGGAAGTCATCGCACTCTGCATCGAGGACGGTGATAAGGCTGATGATTCTCTTGAGTTAGTCGGAATCCAGCAAATTTCTGTATGACCTGCCTGCCCCGCATCTGGGTGGCAACTGAAATTCCAGGACATGAGCGGCTAAACAGGTTGCGGTAAAATGCGTTTTCGGGCCGGCAGGGGTTAAAACCCCTGAAGAAAACGCAGTCTTTATGTCGTGCCTAAAGGCACGACCCACAAAACTTAAGAGTTTTTCTGCTGCCTGGAAAGCCGATTTGATTACGCACGGATTGCGTCACGGCTGAAGCCGTGACCCACAGACATTTGCGCTTTGCCACCCAAACTCAAGAGTGCCTCCTTACCGAGTCCGCTGCAAAAATTGGCCAGCAGCGTGATTTTTCTCACTGCTGGCCAATTCGTCCTGCGTTTTTTCAGTTCACTCTATGCGGCTCCGGCCACTTTTTTCAGGTCGGAGAACGGCACCACAACTCCATGCAATGGCGCAATCGTGGTCGGGTCCAGTTTCAGTCGCTGGACTTGTTTGTACAAGTTAGACGTGAAGATGCGGGGGCGGGGGCCCGAGGGAGCGGGTACGCCCGGAGCGTCCGGCGTGAAATCGTCAGCTTCCACCAGGATTTTCTCCTTGGGGATATAAACCATCATGAGGCCGGCATTGTGAGTGTCGCCGTCGATGTGAAAGATTTCCAGCGAACGCCCGCCATCGTCCAGGGCGTATTTTTCTTTCACGGGGACGAAAGTTGGTTTCTTTGGGTCCTTCGACAGCATGTCCGGGGCCAGCGTGCGAGGCGCACCGAAAGCTTTCTCGTAGAAGGGCAGATTTATTTCATTCGTGATGACACTGGCCCCTTCCGCGATGTACGTCCGGACTCCTCCTGTGTGATCGAAATGAGCGTGTGTGTTGATCAAGTACTTGATCGGTTTGTTGGGAGCTAGTTTCTTGGCTTCCTCGATGACGGCCAGCGATCGAGCCTCGCTCAGAGGCGCCTCAATCATCACCAGGTAGGTGGGGTACTCGAGAAGGACGCTGTTGTGTGACCCGCCGCCCATAAACCAGGTCCCATCGGCTATTTTCTGCGACACCACTTTGACCGGCGGAATCGCGGCCGTTTTGACGGCGTCGGGAACTGAGAGGCTCAGGCCCGGGTTGGTCTTCACGCCGGTCACTTTCAGGTCGAATGTGGGGAACCCTCCCTGCTTTTGCACGATCGTCGATGGGAACTTCACCCCGTTGTAGTCCTCGTAGCTTGAGAAAGTCGTTTCCACCAACATGTCGCCAAGGACCGGGTTGGGAAGCCAGGTCTCCGTCCTGGCAACCATATTTTGTGCGTCAATCGTGCCGGTCACTTTGAATTTCCCGCTGGTGAACGACACCACGGTTCCTGTTGTGCCCTTCTTGGCGGCAGCCTGGTTCTCCATGGCGGCCTTCAAGAAGCCGTGGGGAGTAAGCCAAATCTGCAGTTGCCGTTCGTCGGCTAAGGCGACCTGGGGCACTGGAGCGCTTCCCGGCTGGTCCCAGGCGTATTGGCCGTTGACGAAGTTGACTTGCTTATCCTCTCCGGCAAATGGCCGGCTTCCTCCCTTGACTGGAGGAATCTGTTCCACGCGGGTCAGCTCTTCTTTTGCAGACCGGGATGCATAGTCAATGGTTTTCATATAGCTGGTGACATTGGTTTCAGGGTAGGCGCCGCCCGGCGTAAAGGCTTGTCCCAATTGGCTGAGATGGCCGGTGCCCGAATATTGAATCGATTTGACGTCGCCCATCGCCTTGGTGGCGGATTGCAAAACGGATTTCGCGTCCTGAGCCGATGCGATTCCCCCCAATAGCGCCATTACAGCAAGCGCAAACCACATTTTCCTGGTCATAGCTCCTCCTGACGTTTTTGAGATCGTGATGCCCGATTGTGGCCGGATGATACGCCAAAGCGCACTGCCTCGCAACCATCGCAACCTGTGCATTGACCTTCGGAGGAACGACACCTATAATAGGGGTTTCCGATCTGCATATGGAGGGGCGATGTACGCCGTCATTCGAAGTGGCAGCAAACAGTATCGTGTGGCACCGGGCGACACCGTGAAGGTCGAAACCCTTCCCGGCAAGGTGGGCGGGAAGATCACCTTTGAAGACGTGTTGGCCGTGGGTACCGACGAGAAGCAGCTTTTGACCGGACCCAACGCCGCGAAGGCGAAAGTCGTTGGAAAAATCATCGCGCAGGGGCGGCATCCGAAAATCACGGTTCTCAAATTTAAGACGTGCGGCCAGTACAAGATCAGCCGGGGTCACCGGCAAAACTATACGGCCGTCCAAGTCAGCGGTATCGAGCTTTAACGAGCTCCAATCGGGTGCGGGCTCCGTTTGGAGCCCGTCGGAAAAGGGATAGCCTTATGGCACATAAAAAGGGTGGCGGCTCCTCCGTAAACGGCCGCGACTCGCAGGGACAGCGGCTGGGAGTGAAGCGATTCGGCGGCGAGTTGGTCCACGCGGGTACGATCCTGATTCGCCAGCGTGGCACGCGCCACAAACCCGGCATCAATGTGGGCCGCGGCAAGGACGACACCCTTTTCGCGCTCATCAATGGGGTGGTGCTGTTTCAAGACAAGGGCCAGGACGGCCGCTACATCAGCGTCCTGCCGCCGGAGCAGGCCGCGGTTCACCGCGAGCGTTCATCGCGAGCGGCATTGGCAAAGCCAGAGCCCGTGGCTGCCTTAGCGGATTAGCTGAATTTTGAATTCGAAGGCGTCCCGGCGGGGTCGGGGCGCCTTTTTGTTTTTACACTGAACGCGGGGATGTAAATCGGCTCCACAGTGTCGTATTCTCATTTGGGCAGGCACCGCGTCCCGGCCAAGCCAGGACGTTCACCCCAAAAGTAGGGCCCGCATCCTGAATTGCGGAAATGGAATCCATGTGTTTGTTGATGAAGCCAAAATTTACATAAAGGCCGGCGACGGAGGGAACGGCTGCGTCGCGTTTCGCCGCGAGAAATTTGTGCCTCGCGGCGGTCCCGCCGGGGGGGATGGCGGCCACGGCGGAAGCATTTACCTTGAAGCGAATCCCCACGACAACACACTGCTTCGCTACCGCTTCAATCGCGAATTCAAGGCCGATCGTGGACGGCACGGCGAAGGCTCGAATTGCTCTGGGCATGCCGGCAAGGACATGGTCCTGCTGGTGCCAGTTGGCACCGTAGTTACCGATCAGGATTCCGGCGAACAGCTCGCCGATTTGACCAAGCCGGGACAGCGAGTTTTAGTCGCGCAAGGCGGGCGCGGCGGGCGCGGCAATCAGCACTTCGCCAAGCCTTGGCATCAGGCGCCGAGAGAATCCGAAGAGGGCGTGCCCGGCCAGGAGCGCCACCTCCACTTTGAGTTGAAGCTGCTGGCGGATGTGGGGTTGGTGGGCTTTCCGAACGCGGGGAAATCCACACTGATTTCCCGCATTTCGGCCGCGCATCCGAAAATTGCCGACTACCCGTTCACGACGCTTGAACCAGGCCTCGGCGTGGTTTCCGCCGACGGAGCGATGGGAAAACCGTCGGAGAAAAATAGTGGCCGCACGTTTGTCGTCGCCGATCTTCCCGGACTGATTGAAGGGGCGCACACCGGCGTAGGACTTGGCATTCGTTTCCTTCGCCACATCGAGCGCACGCGCCTGCTCGCGCATCTGATTGACACCAGCGACGCCTCCGACCGCGATCCCGTGCACGATTTCGAGATTATCTGCGGAGAGCTTGCCGCCTTCAGCGAAAAACTTGCCGCCAAGCCGATGATCGTCGTGGGAACGAAACTCGACGCGACCACCGACCGCGCGCGCCTGGAAAAGTTGCGCGACTTCTGCGCTACGCGAGGCCTCGAGTTCCACGCCATTTCGGCCGCTTCCGGTGAAGGCATTCCACAACTGGTGCGGGCGATGGCTGACGCGCTCGACCGTCTGGCGCCCCAAGGCGCCGTGGACGATGCCCCCGATTTGGCCGAACCCGGCAAGAATGAGCCCCTCGCATCCGCGCCTGAAGCGGCCGCTCCTCGAACGGAAAACCGTTGAGCGTCGCCCCGCCGCAAGGCCACGGCGCTTCCCGGGGTCCCGCGCACGAGCGCCGGATTGCGCTGTTCGGCGGAACATTCGATCCGATCCACGTCGGGCATTTGGCGGTCGCGCGAGCCGCGGAGCGCCGCTTTCGCCTCGACGAAATCCATTTCATTCCCACGGGCCGCCCGCCGCACAAACATCGTGGCGGCATGGCGTCCTACGCGGACCGTTACGCGATGGTGACTCTCGCCTGCGCGGATCATCCGCGGTTCATCGCATCCCTGGCCGAGTCTGGCCCGGGACATTCCGGCCGCGAAGTATATTACTCGGTGGAAACGGTGCGGCATTTCAAGCAGAAGTTCCACGGAACGGAAACGCATCTTTATTTTTTGCTGGGCGCGGACTCGTTCCTTCATCTTCCGTCGTGGAAAGATTACGAATCGTTGCTGGGCCTGTGCGATTTCATCGTGGCCAGCCGTCCCGGCTTTCGCGTGGAGGCTTTGCGCCTCGTGATTCCGCCGGAACTTTTTGGGCGGCGGGGCGCCGCGCATGCGCCGCTTGATCCGCGGGCGATCGTCCTTCGCCGCACGTCGGTCTATGTGCTGGACACAGTCTCCAGTCACGTTTCCGCCACGGAAGTCCGCGAACGCCTCGACCGCAACGAATCGATTCACGGGCTTGTGCCGCCGCGCGTGGAGGAATACATTACAAAACAGGCTCTTTACCGGTGACAGAGAAAAAGGATTCACTGCAACCCGAACTTCGCGTGGCCATCGCCGCGGCGCAGGAAAAGCAGGCGGCGGCGATCACGCTGCTTGATTTTCAAGGGCTCGGCGCGTTTACAGACGGCTTTCTGCTCTGCACGGGCTTCAGCGCGCGGCAGGTGGAGGCCATCTGCGACGAGATCGAACAGCAACTCGCGCGGACCGGCGTGCAATTGAGGCACCGTGAAGGCACGGCCGGCGCCGAATGGATGCTGCTCGATTTCGGCGGCTTCATCGTGCACGTCTTCACCGAGCGAGCGCGGCATTATTACGACCTCGAGCGCCTTTGGCGCGCCGCGCGCCGCGTTGATTTCACCGAGCGCGGCGCGGCGGGCTCCGTCCCCGGAACCGCGGAGGCGGAGCGATGAGCGAGCCGCGAATGGCCTGGATCGCGGAAGACCCGGCGTCGAAGGCCGTCGTCGAACTCGCGCGCAAGGTCGCGGAAACGTCCACCACTCTGCTCATCACCGGCGAAAGCGGCACCGGCAAGGATCATCTCGCGCGGTTGATCCACGAACTCGGGCCGCGACGCGATGCGCCGTATCTAAAAATCGATTGCGCCAGCCTCCCGCAGGAATTGGTGGAATCAGAGCTATTTGGCCACGAACGCGGTGCTTTCACCGGCGCGGTCGAGCGTAAGCTCGGCCGGTTGGAGATGGCCGGGACGGGAATGATTGTCCTGGACGAGGTCGCGGCGCTTTCTCCCGCCACGCAGTCAAAGCTCCTCCGCGTGCTCGAGGAACGGCAGTTCGAGCGGCTGGGGAGCACGGAAACAATCACGATTGAGGCGCGTCTGGTGGCGCTGACAAACTCCGACCTCGCGCGCCTCGTTGCGGACGGCCAATTCCGCGAGGATCTTTTCTTCCGCCTGAGCGTACTGACGATATCAGTTCCCGCACTGCGCGAACGTCCCTTGGACATCCTGCCGCTCGCCGACGCGCTGCTGGAGCGTGCGGCGCGCGTGCACGGCCGGCCCGGCACCGTGTTTGCCGAACCTTTGCGGAGGATGCTGGTTGCCTACAGCTGGCCCGGTAACGTGCGGGAGCTCAAGAATGCAATCGAACGCGCACTTGTTTTCTCCACGGCTTCGACACTAGCGCCGGAAGATTTTCCCGAGTCCGTGCGAACCGCGGAGGCCGGCGCGGGAGCATCCCTTCGCTCGCTCGAAGAGATTGAACGCCAAGCCATCCGCGCCACGCTCGATGCCACGCACTACAAAATCAGCAAGAGCGCCGCAATTCTGGGCATCAGCCGAAAGACCTTGCTGGACAAACGTAAGAAGTACGGATTGAACTGAAGCCCGTCGCCCGGCAAGCGAGCGGATCGCGTAACAGTGGCGCCGGCATCTTGCCGGCGAGACGCCAGCGCTACCGAAGTGCCCATGAAAATTCGCTTGGTGATGCTCGGGAAAACTCGCCGTCCGGAGATTCGCGCTCTGGTGGATGATTATGTGGCGCGCACGGCGCGTTTCGCGGAGGTTGAAGTCGCGGAGTTGCGCGAAGATTCCTCCGCATCATTCCGAAAACTCACGCTGGATTCCGCCGCAACCGTCATTCTCCTCGACGACGGGGGAAAGCATCAGACCTCGGCGCAATTTGCCAAGTGGCTGGGCGAGACGCGTGACCGCGGCGCGCGCGAAATTATCTTTCTTTGCGGAGCTGCGGATGGATTCCCAGACGCGCTGCGCCAACGCGCCACGCAAAAGCTTTCGCTTTCCTCCCTCACGTTTTCTCACGAACTGGCTCGCGTCATGCTCGCCGAACAGATTTATCGCGCCTTCGCCATTCTCGCCGGGCACCCCTATCCAAAATGAAGGCCGCTCGGAAACCGATTAAAACGCTATTCGGCTGGATCAAATGTGTGGCGGGACAGAGAAAAACAAAATTCCGGAAACGGCGGCGCGCCAACCTGTTCAGCTGAAACATCAAAAAGCTAACAAAAATTGGACCTCCGAGTCTGTGTGAGAACTCGCTTCGGGAGCGTTTTTGTAGTGTCGGCCTTCAGGCCGACCTTGTAGATGCAAGCACATGCCCGCCTGAAGGCGGGCGCTACATATGCCAAAACCCAGTTCTCACACGGACTCCTCAGCCCCTGGATCGTAAATCACACGCCGGCAGCGGAGATTTATGAGACTAGTTCCAGTTAATCCTGCGCATCGACCAGAACGAACGCGACCTTGCACGGCTGATTTCCCCGGTTTACCCAGGCATGATTGGTCGCTCGCTGGATCACCACGTCCCCGGCGTTCAAATGGACCTCTGATTCGTCGAGGAGCATGTCAATCTCACCCGACAGGATTACGACGTAGTCGACGGTCCGTGTTCGGTGCATGCCGGATCCCGCGGATTTTCGCGGGAAGGTCCTTCGGGCGTGAGGCCCATGCGCTCGAAAAGTTGGCGCCTGGTTTGGTAATCCGCCTGAACATCCTTCGCCGGACCAAACTCGACAATCCTGAAAATCGTGCCGCTTGGGGGAGGCACAATTCCGATCTCACGGTTCCCCGCATCGCCTTGTTCACGCAGGCTGGCAGGGGTGGAATCCGTCACCCAAAGTAGAGTGGTCGTGACTCCCAACTCCTTGCGCGCGTGAACATGGCTGGCCGAGCCGTCGGTCACCACGATAGCCCTGCCAGTTCCGTCCTTGCCCGTCACTACACGGCGAATAGGAGAATTCATCGGATATCTCCAAGGAAGCGTTGAACGAGAGGTGAAAAAATTGATTCCGTGTCTCCCCCGTTGGGTGTGAACCTCCTACACGTTGTAACCACGCTCAAATCCGCATTGATACGACAGATAACGGATAGCGCCGGAAGGTTCGCGTGCAACCTTCAAAACGGAAATGTGGGGGGATTACCGCTCTTATTGAGAACGGCCGTAGCCCCCAAAGTACCAGCGCGCCCCGATTGTCGTATAGAGTCCGTAGGGTCCGGCAGTGCCGAGGTCGGCAAGCCCGGCGTTGTGGTTGTACTTGCCCAGCCAGTCCACCTGGTGCTGGGTCACGCGGAACTCAAAATTCCTTGGCAACTCGATGCCCAGCCCGACGGCGCGCTCAAACGCAATCCCCGCCATCGAAGCCGTGTATTTGAATTGCGGCACGTTGTTGCCAAAAGAAAATGTGGGCGTGAAGAAAACGAAGGCGTGGCGCGCGAATGTCTTCCCAAAGGGTTGCAGCTCCAGGTATCCGCTCAAAAGATAGCGCGCGTATGCATTGCAGGTGGAGCTGGCGCCGCCGGCGCTTTTTATGACCGTGGAGGACGGCGAGCAACGGCCCAGGTCCGGCTCGTTGTGCGGTGGTGCGAAGGAAAAATCCGTGTAGCCGCGCACCCAGTTGTGCGGGAAGAGCGTGCGGCCTTCGCGGGCGCCCCAAGGCGCGGGCCTGGGGGCTGGATCCGCCATCGCAGCAGACGTGGCGAGCGCAACAACTCCTGCAACGTCCTGCGCGAGGCCCGGCATGCACGCAAGGGCCAGAAGCGCCGGCAGCAACAACACAATCTTTCTGATTCGGTTTTTCAACGCAATTCTCCTTTTCAGTATTCCCGCGCGCTCCAAGCGGCCGACGTGCCACTCGCCCGCCAAAGCAGCGCGGCGGGCGGGACGCCAGCGCTATGGCGACGGCGCTTAGAGCCCACTCCCGATTCCGGCGGGTTCCACCCTTCACTTTACAAATTCAGGCGCACGGCCCTCGGACCACGGGTTGTACGTCTGGGCGAAACGCATGCGCTCATCGAGTGGCGGATGATTGTAGAACCAGAATTTGACGGCCGTCGAGGGATTCGGTTCCTCGAGGTCCACTTCGCCCAGCACCTGGAAGGCGTGCGCGGCCACCACCGGCGCGTCCGGCACCAGACCGTGAATCACTTCGAGGCCGTACTGGTCGGCTTGGTGCTCCAGGTGCCGGCTATACGCATTCGAGACCGGAGTGAACAGAAAACCGAAGACCGTAAGCAGCAGGATCAACGCGGGCAGTGAAGCAAGGTCGTCCGCGCCGCGGATGGCCCAGGTCTCTCCCCAGCGGGCGAGCATCCAGTGGAGGATGTGATAGGCGAGAAAAAGAAAGAACAGGAGGACGCCGCAGAAAAACAGAATGCCGTTGCGAACGTGGCCCAAAACGTAGTGGCCCATTTCGTGGCCGAAGACGAACAGGATTTCGTCCTCCGTCATGCGCTGGATGGATGTGTCCCAAACGACCACGCGCTTGGTCGCACCGAGGCCGGACGCATAGGCGTTCACCGCTTTCAATTTCGAGCTAGCGTTCATTACGAACATGCGGCTCTGCGGAATCTCAAGCCCCGCGCGCTTCACTACACTCTCGATGCGCTCGGCAAGGTGGGGCTGCGAGTTTGCGAGCGGCGTGAATTTGAAAAATAGCGGCTCGAGAATCAGCGGTTCGGCGACAGCGCCTAAAACGGTTAACGGCACCGCTATGACCCAGAAATAGAGCCACCACCTCCGCGGGCTCTTGCGAATCAGCGCGTATAAAATCCAGATCACTAAGACGCCGATCACCACTTCCACGGCTTCGCCCTTGACCCAATCCACCAGCCACGAATCCCATCCCTGAATCGATTGCTGATACTTCAAGGCCAGCCGGTGACTCCAGATGGCCGTGGGCAAGCTCAGAATGTCAATCGTAAGCAAGAACAGTGGAGCGAAAACGATGGTTTGCACGAAGCTGTTTCCGCTCGCGCGCACTGCCAGGTCCCGAAATTTTGGAGCGACCCGAAGGTGTAGCAAGAGGACCAAAAGGAGCAGTTCGTAGGCGACATCGAGAAAGTAGAGTTCGTGCCGCGCGCGTGCGTAAGCGATCGCTTGCGCCTCTTGTCCAGGCGTAAGCGTGTAACCCTGCACCTGCCCCGCCGGAGAGGGAACTGGAGAGGTTGGCTGTGACTGTTGCTGGGCGTGGCTCTTTGCCGGAGAGAGCAAACTGGCTGCAAGCAGGAAGAGAAATGCAGGAAATACCTGCGCGATGCGAATCAGTCTACGGTTCAATCGATATCCCCCGAGCAGCCACGTAGCGGCGAGACAGCTCCCACCTTGCAGAGCGCGGAGTATGATCCAACGTGCGCCACGCACGCAAGTGCACTGCCTCACAAGAATGAGTTTGCCCGATGCCAGGTTTTAGTGGGACAGCCACTCTTGTCGTCCACTCGTGCTGTAGCGATATCGAATTGGACAGGCAAGAGTGCCTGTCCTACCCAATAAGCTGAATAGTTTCGCAAGTCTGGCCGCGAGCCGAACTAGTTTTTATGCGCTGTCTTCAGGGCGTAATTGCGCGCTGCTCCGCCCGTAGCCACGCCGAAATGGACAATGGAAGTCCAGCGCTCGAGCCGGTGGTGGCCGGTACGATGGAACAGGTAGGAGGCGCCGATGGATGCCCCTGTCGCCGCCGCTTCGATCCCCGCAAATAACGGATGGTTGTCCACGATAGAGTTCGTCAGGAAAATTTCGTCGAGCCCGCGCCGGCGAAGATTCAGCGTCGACGCGTAATCGAGGGCGCGCGCAGCGCCTACTCCCGCAAACCACATGTCATTGGTCCGATCCCAGAAACGGTGAGTCGTCCGCGGCGCGCTTGCCTGCGGAGCGGGAGCTGAAATCTGAGTTGCCGTTTGGGATTGGTCCGTGCCCTGGATTTCTATGGCCGCCGGTTGCTGCGCTCGGGCTTTAGCCGCGCCGAGTGTAAACAGAATCGTGACGAGCACCGTGCGTCCCCACCTAAATCGCATCCGAAGGCCTTCCCTCCGCCAGACAATTTCCCTGGTGTGCCACTCTGGAAAGGACAGATTGTGTGCAAACCCTCCCGGGTTGTAAAGAGCGGGCGCTATCTCTGATGGAAACGGTTTCTCTGGCGCTCACGGCGATCGACGCCAGCGCGGTTCGCCCGCTGGTTTACCACGCAACTGAGCCATACGCAACACGACCACTAGGGATTGTATATTAGGGCTTGACACCACAAGAGACTCGCCGCAGAATCCCTGCAACTTTTCCGCGTCGTTTCTGGTCCAGGGGACCAGGGTGGAAAAAGGCGCGCATCGTTCCAGGGTGTGCTGGCTCTACTTTACGCTCAACGTTTCAAGCGTGGAGCCCGCCGGAATAAAGGGGGAGAAACGTGCAGTATTTGCCCGGTTGGACCGTGCAATGTATTAATCCGGAATGCCTGGCCCGTGGCCACTGGCTGCGTGCCGGCGACTCCGGAGGCGAGCTTTGCAGCAACTGCAATGCGCCGCTCCACAATGTTCCGCCACCGCTAAGCCCTCGCCTGCGGCTGCGCCCTCGCTCAATCGGTAGTTACCGTCCCCCAGGTCGTTCCCCCGGGCGTCCGCGGTAGCCACCGCATTCGAGCTGGCCCCCGGGAATCACTATACTCATCCCCCTTCAGCTAGATCGATGCGGAATGGAATTCGCAGATTGCAGTTGATCAGGCAAGTCCTGCGCACGGCGCGCCGTTCTCTAGACCACTAATCCTGAATGTCTTCGCGCCATACGAAGAATCTCGACTCTCCTGGGAGGGCTGTGCCCCAATTCGGCCGGGATCTTCGACTTCAGCCCGGGCGAAGCAAAGTTTTTTGAAGTCGCCTTTGGCAGTTAAAGCGTTGTCAGGTTCGGGCT
>Ga0137412_10003056_pt1 | contig 13360 bp, 15 predicted proteins | sample CZODoug2_1_16fun_FD_122160 | JGI IMG/M metagenome (GOLD analysis project Ga0137412, IMG submission 122160) | Vadose zone soil fungal communities from Angelo Coast Range Reserve, California, USA - CZODoug2_1_16fungal (Hybrid Assembly) | ecosystem: Environmental > Terrestrial > Soil > Vadose zone... | reverse complement strand
GACCCACAGCCAGGGGCCCTATCCGCTGCGTGGCGAGATCGCTCGAGCGCTCGACCTCGATCCGGAACGAATAATCGTCCAACACGTCGAGGGCGCGGGATGCTACGGCCACAACGGTGCCGACGACGCAGCGATTGACGCCGTGCTTCTCGCGATGGCGACGCCCGGGCGTCCTGTTCAGGTCGTCTGGTCCCGGCAAGACGAGTTCGTGTGGTCGCCGTTGAGCCCGGCCGCCACTGTCAGGATCGAGGCCGATGTCGATGCCGAGGGGGGTGTGCTGGCCTGGCGGCATGAGATCTGGGGCAACGGACACAACACCCGCCCCGGTCTCGGTCCGTCGATCTCGCTGCTCGCGGCGAGCCACCGCGCCAGCGGCGGACCGATCATCGACCCGCCGGAGCCAGCCATGGCCCGCGGCGGCGCATCTGGGCGCAACTCCGTGCCCAGCTACGGATTTCCGGCCTACTGGGGAGTCGTGAACCATCGGCTGTTGGTCATGCCATTGCGTACCTCGGCGATGCGCTCACTCGGCGCATTGCTCAATGTGTTCGCCGCCGCGTCGTTCATGGACGAGCTCGCCGAAGCGGCGGGTCGATATCCGATCCAGTTCCGCCTCGCCCACCTGACCTACCCTCGTGCCAGGGCAGTGGTCGCAGCGGCGGTCCGTCGCTCCGGCCGGGCCGACTGGTCGCCGGGAGATTCAGTCGGACACGGATTCGCCTACGCCCGCTACAAGAACACAAGCGCCTATTGCGCCGTAATCGCCGAGGTCGAGGCGTTCGAGCAAGTGCGGGTCCGGAAGTTGACCCTGGCCGTCGACGCCGGTCTCATCGTCAATCCCGACGGCGCCATCAACCAGGCCGAAGGTGGCGCGATCCAGGCGACGAGCTGGGCGACACGAGAGCGGATTCGCTTCGACCGATCCACCGTCACCAGCGACACCTGGGAGACCTACCCGATCCTGCGCTTCTCCGAGGTACCCGACATCGCGGTGGAACTCATGCCCGGCAACGGCAACCCGTCCCTGGGCGTCGGCGAGATGGCGCAGGGACCCACGGCCGCCGCCATCGGCAAACGCGCTCTACGACGCCCTCGGCGTCCGCGTGCGGTCGTTGCCCTTCACCGAGGACACCATCGTCGCCGCCATGCCCGACTGACTACCGAGCGGTCAGGTCCCGGAAAACCCCAGCCAGCCGGCGCCGTCCTCAGCGCTGATGACCTGCAGCCTCAGGATCTCTCGGTACCCGTCGGCGTTGACACCGGTAGCGGCCAGTGCGTGCACGTTGACCACCCGCGCGCCCTCGCGGACCTTGAGCACAACGGCGTCGGACGTGGATGGGCTGGCATCGAGGGGCGGGTCAGCATTCTGCTCCAGCATTTTGCGCCCTCACCACCGCTGCCGACCCATAGCCCGAGGATGTCTCTCCCCCGTCCAGGCTGACCCCGATCGCCGGCTCAAACGTGCCCGCCCGATCCCGCGGGACGTCGATCTCAACGTGCCCGGTGTTGTCGGCCAGGACGGTCTTAGCCCTGCTGCCGTTACGGACGTTGCCCGATCCGCCGCCGACCGAATCATGCTTTTCATAGCCGAGGTGCTCGGTCATCTAATCGGCCCGCGCGGTCCCCAGGACAGCCTTAGTCAGCAGCTTGAACAGCCCGTCCGGGGCCGGTCAGCGACAGGCCCTGCTCCTTCGCCAGGCGCACCAGCTCAACGGCGGCCTGTTGCTCGCCCGACTGCTCGATCAGCTTCTTCCTCGCCACATCGTCGAGTGTCTCGGTCATCACGGCACCTTCCCGCCAAGCACCGCTCGGCGTGTCAGGCCGGAAACACCGTTAGATCAACAGTCCCGAGAAACGCCCGCACCTGAGGTGAAGTCGATCTCGTCGAAGTACCTGATCGACATGGGCTGGTCGAGCATTTCCTCGAACGTTTCGGTGTAACCCGTGTCAGTTCGCCACGCCAGGTAGTCCTCGTAGTGTCGGCGGGTACGCCATTGTGTGAAGGAGATGACGTTGGTTGCGTCGTCTTGGTTACGTTGGATCGAGATTGCCTCGCAGCCGTCGTGACTCAAGCTGTCCGGTAGAACGCGTCCAAGTAGTTCGACCAGGTCGTTGGCGCGGTCGGGCTTGGCGTGAAACTCGGTAATGACGTGTGCGCTCATGAGGTCCCTAGGTTGATCTGGTTTGGGATAGGTGGCCCCGGACGCTCCAGGGCGGTGGGGTGCGGCTGAATGTGGTCCTGCCGCATGGTGGCTCGAGGCCAGCTCGACGGCGTGGTGCGCCGGCGCGGCCGTCCGACAAGAATGTTCCGTAGCAAGTGCACCTCGACATATTCTCTGCATTCGGATGCCGAATTCCCATATGATCGAGAGGGCCGCGTGGTGGCGGCCGATGCCATCCCACTCTGCGAGCAGAGCTGCCAGCCCCCTCGATACTCAGATTCGCATTGAGTGACCTTGCAACGTCCGATGAGGGTTCTTCAACTGCCGACGGACAACTGGACAGCATCTGTACCATAGGCGACATTCCGCTGAGCATCGAGTGCCGAGAGACGATCAGCGAGGCTCTGCCGAATCAACTGGTAGGCGTCGCTACCCAAGGCGAGACGTCGAGGCGCTGGAGTAGTCTGAGTCGATTCAATGATCGCCTCCGCGACTCGTGTCAAGTCCGATACTGCGGCGGCGTTCACGGCGCCAGGAGTCATCAAGAATTGCCGAAGCTGGGCGACCGGGCCGCCTGTATACGCGTCGACTTGCGGCGCCAGGGTCATCGAATTGCTGAAGTTCGTTGGCACGTTGCCCGGCTCGACCAGCGTGACCTCGATACCGAACGCAGCCACTTCCCTAGCGACGGCGTCGATGAAACCCTCAACACCCCATTTTGTAGCATTGTACGCACTTGTTCCGCTAGTAGTAATCTGCCCCCCCATGCTGCTCAGCTGGACAATATGGCCGCCACCCTGAGCTCGAAGGTGCGGCAGGGCCGCCTTGACCAAGCGAATCGGCCCCATCAGATTGGTGTCGATCTGACGGGAAATATCGCTGTCCGTAAGCTCTTCAGCCGCTCCCGCTAGGAGGTAGCCAGCGTTAGAGAACATCACGTCAACGTGGCCGAGCTCGGCGAACGCACGCTGAACGGTCTGACGGATTCCTAGAGGATCCAGCATATCGAGTTGAGCTGTCCACAGCTGCTCGCCGTACTTCGCAGCAAGATCGACGAGCTCAGTAGGGCGACGGGAGGTAGCTGCGACTCTGTCTCCGCGCTCGAGCAGGCACTCAGTCACCCTACGACCGATCCCGGAGTTGGAACCAGTGATGAACCATGTCTTGAGCCCCACAGGCACACTCCTCACCATTGGACAGCAATCACCGAGAAGCCGACTGCGACCCTCGTCAATGGCCGTCGCGCCTACACTCGATTGCTCAACTACGGCCAAAGTTGCCGACGCCACAGTGGGCCAGCGAACCTCGTCTACGACGACCTCGGTCGGATCAAACCAGAGACAAGACTGGACCCTCCCCCAACAGGAGGGTCAACTCAAGATCACGATCCTATGGTCCTCAGTCGTCTGAACCTCCAATGTCAAGGCCCCTCGGATTGAGAAAGTCACCCAATGGGTACGACCGCGGTTCGCGGCATGACTGTTGCCGCATCGGGCTATTAGCAGAAGGGCAAGCCGCCGCAGCCCTTGAGGGCCGACGCTGTCCGCTGCCTCGAGCATGGGACCACCTGAGTTCTAGTTTTGCCAGGTGCATGGGGCCAGGGTTTTGCCAGTGATGGGACCACTTGTTTGCCAGTAGTGGGACCGTCGGCGTGGCGTCCTGCCTTCCGGTCATGGGGCCGTTGTGGTTGCCCGCATGTCCTACCGGGAGGTGTCCGTGATCGAGGTGAAGGAAGTCCTTCGGCTGTGGTTAGAAGGCCGGTCGCTGCGTGCGGTGTCGACGCTGGCCGGGGTGGATCGCAAGACGGTCCGCCGGTATGTCGAGGCCGCGCGGGACGCCGGGGTGAGCCCGGAGTGCGGTGTGGGGCAGCTGTCGGACGAGCTGCTCGCCACGGTGATCGCCGCGGTGCGCCCGGATCGACCGCGCGGGTTCGGGGCGGCCCGGGAGTCGCTTGGGCCGCATCGGGAGCAGATCGCGGCCTGGCTGGCCCAGGACCTGACCCTGGCCAAGGTGCATGTGCTGTTAGGCCGGCGCGGGGTGGTGGTGCCGTATCGCACGCTGCACCGCTACGCGGTCACCGAGCTGGGTTTCGGTCGGCGCCAGCCCACGGTCCGGGTTGCTGACGGTAGCCCGGGTGAGGAGTTGCAGGTCGATTTCGGTCGGCTCGGGCTGATCCCGGACCCGGTGCGCGGTGCCCGCCGGGTCACCCATGGGCTGATCTTCACCGCCGTGTACTCGCGGCACATGTTCCTCTACCCGACCCACCGGCAAACCCTGGAGGAAGTCATCGCCGGGTTCGAAGCCGCCTGGGGGTTCTTCGGCGGCGTCTTCAAGGTCGTCATCCCGGACAACATGAAGGCGATCGTCGATCACGCTGACGCGATCGACCCACGGCTCAACGACGCGTTCCGCGAGTACGCCCAGGCTCGGGGCTTCGCCGTCGACCCGGCCAGAGTGCGCCATCCCCGTGACAAACCACGCGTGGAGAAGTGTGTCCAATATGTACGGTCGAGCTTCTTCGCCGGGGAAGACTTCACGGATCTCCCCGACTGCCGAGCCCGGGCCGCGGCCTGGTGCGCCGAGGTTGCCGGGCAGCGTATTCATGGCACCACCCGGGTCCGTCCAGGCGAGGTGTTCGCCGCCGAGGAAGCACCGCTGCTGCTGGAGGCCCCCACCGCGCGCTTCGCGATCCCGGTCTACACCCGGCCGAAAGTAGCCCCTGATCGGCATGTCGAGGTGTCACGAGCGCTGTATTCGGTGCCCGGGGAACTGGTCGGGCAGCGGCTGCTGGCCCGCGCCGACGCCCATACCGTGAAGCTGTTCTCTCGGGGCCAGCTGATCAAAGTCCATCCCCGCCAAGAGCCCGGTCGCCGCCGCACCGACCCAGCCGATCTGCCCAGCGAGGTGTCCACCTACGCGATGCGCGACCTGGACGCCCTCGCCCGCCGCGCCGCCGGCCACGGCCAGCACATCGGCGCCTACGCCGCCGCATTGCTGGATCACCCGCTGCCCTGGACCAAGATGCGCCAGGTCTACCGCCTACTCGGGCTGGTCCGCCGCCACGGCGCCGACGGGGTCGAGCAAGCCTGCGGGCGGGCACTGGAGGTCGAAGCGGTCAACGTCGGGCTGATCGACCGGATGCTGGCCCGTGGCCTTGAATCCAACACAGAAACCGACCCCGCCACCGACACCACCACAGCCACCGCGGCGGGACAGCTGAGCATCCCCCTGACAGCCCAGGCCGGCGAGCCCACCTCGAGGGTGGTGCCCGCCGCCGGGCGGTTCGTCCGCGACGCCGGCGAGTTCGCCACCAACACCAACCACAACCAGATGCCGTGGCAGACCCAGAGGCCGTCATGACCACCCGGCCGAACACCACACCCCGCACCAGCACACAGCGCGTCGAGGTCTCCACCGAGCTGAAAGACCTGATGCGCCGCGTCAAGCTCGGCAAGCTGCTCGACACGCTGCCCGAGCGCCTGGCCCTGGCCCGCACCCAACACCTGCCACACCACGACTTCCTCGAGATGCTGCTGGCCGACGAGGTCGCCCGCCGCGACCAACAAGCCGTCCTACTGCGCGCCCGCACCGCCCACCTGGACCCGACCATGGTCCTGGAGGCCTGGGACGACTCCAGCACCGTCGCGTTCGACCGCGCCTTGTGGGCCGAGCTGTGCTCGCTGCGTTTCTCGACCAAGCCCACAACATTCTGATCATGGGCCCCGTGGGAGTGGGCAAAACGTTCCTGGCCAACGCGCTCGGCCACGCCGCGGTCCGCCGCAAATACAGCGTGCACGTCGAACGCGCCGACAAGCTATTCAAGCGACTGCGCGCCGCCCGACTCGACCACACCCACGAAGACGAGATGCGCAAGCTGCACCGCGTCGAACTACTGATCATCGATGACCTCGCGCTGCACCCGCTCGGCACCGAACAGACCAACGACTTCTACGAATTGATCGTGGAGCGCCACCGCGAAGCCTCCACGATCATCACCTCCAACCGCGAGCCCCCGGAGATGTTGACCATGATGGCCGACCCGCTGCTAGCCCAATCCGCGCTCGACCGGCTGCAATCAGCGGCATTCGAACTCGTCGTCGAGGGCGAAAGCTACCGGCAACGCCAACGCCCCAGTCGCGGCCCGTCCGTCACCGTCGAGACCAGCCAATGACCCGCACCGAACACGATCAACCTCAGCGCCCACCCAGTTGACGACCCAGGCCTCACTCAACGATGATCAGCACTCGGCCCGTGACCGCCGAAGTGGTCCCTAGCACCTGGCAAAACGGTGGTCCCATCCTCGTGGCAGGCGACAATCGCCCGCCATCTGCGAGCGCTCTATCCGCACGAGCCCAGCATGCGGTTGTGCCACGAGAGCCTCTACCAGGCCATCTACCAGCCCGGATCGAAGCTTGCGCGGCCGGCAAAAGTCTCCTCGAAGCACCGCTCGCCGTTACGAACCGGACGGGATCACCGGCGCGCTCAGCAGAAGGCGAAACGCCGACGGCCCCGGTTCGCCCAGCCGATGCTCTCGATCCACGATCGCCCCTTCGACCCGGCGAACAGGTCCGAGCCCGGCCATTGGGAGGGAGATGTGATCGTCGGAAGCAAAGCACGGCTCGGCCATCGGGACGTTGGTGGAACGCCAGACCCAGACGATCCGGCTACTTCACCTTCCCGTCCATGACTCACAGACACTCGAGGCCTCCCTGGTAAAGCGGATGCGCGATCTCCCTGCGTGGTTGCTGCGCTCGATCACCTGGGATCAGGGCACCGAGATGGCCAGGCACAACGAGATCACCGCCGCGCTCGGGATTCCGATCTACTTCTGCGACTCGCGCTCGCCCTGGCAGCGCGGTTCGAACGAGAATGCCAACGGTCTCCTTCGGCAGTACTTTCCGAAAGGAACCGACCTCGCCGTCCACACGCCGAGGCACCTGCTCGCGGTCGAGGACGAAATCAACAGACGCCCGAGAATGATCCTCGCCGACCGCCTCCAGTCGATCTCTTCGCGGAGTTGCTAGCCTCGTCGAACTTGCCAACGTTGCGACGTTGACTAGAACCTGCCCCGCGGGGGTCTGTAACAAGATCGGTGTTTTCGGCTGTTCTGGTTAGTACTTCTCGGCGCTCGGCCAGCGGTCACCGAACGTGTTCGCGAACGCGTTCAGGGCGGGTTTCCATCGCATCGTCCACCGTGTCTGGCCCTTACCGGTCGGGTCCAGTGACCGGGTGACCAGGTAGAGACACTTGAGCGCGGCTTGCTCTGTGGGGAAGTGACCTCGTGCCCGCACAGCCTTACGATACCGCGCATTCAAGGACTCGATGGCGTTAGTAGAGCACAACACGGTCCTAATTTCTGGATCGTAGTCCAGGAACGGCGTGAATTCCTCCCACGCGTTGCGCCACAGTCGGATCATCGCGGAATACTGGCCACCCCACGTCTCCTCAACTCATCCAACGCGACCTCAGCGGCCACTGCGGTCGCCGCCGTGTAAATCGGCTTCAGATCCTTCTTCAGCGCGTCCCAATCACGCTTCGACGCAATCCGGAACGAATTCCTAATCAAGTGGATCACGCATGTCTGCACTCGAGCCCGCGGCCACACATCGGCCACCACGTCGGGCAGCCCCTTCAGCCCATCGCAGACCACGAAGAACACGTCCTTCATGCCACGATTTTTCAGGTCCTGCAACACCTGCAGCCAAAACTTCGCCCCCTCACCGCCCGGACCAGCCCAGATACCGAGCACGTCCTTGCGGCCCTCCAGCGTCACCCCGATCGCCGCGTAGAACACTCGGTTCGAGACCTGGCCGTCCCGTACCTTCACAACCACGGCATCAATAAACATGGCCGCGTAGCATTCATCGAGCGGACGCGACTGCCATTCCTCCATCTCCGCGACCACACTGTCAGTGATCCGAGAAACCGTCTCCCTCGACACCGAAGCACCATAAATCTCGGCGAAATGCGCGGAAATCTCGCCCGTTGTCAAACCTTTCGCATACAACGACAACACGATCTCATCAACACTGCCCAGGCGCCGCTGCCGCTTTTCCACGATCACCGGCTCAAACGTGCCCTCACGATCCCGCGGCACCGCCACCTCGACCGGACCAACCGCATCCGAGATCACCGTTTTGGTGCGGCTGCCGTTGCGCACGTTCGTGCCCTCACGACCCGGCTGATCACCGTGTTTCGAGTGGCCGAGGTGCTCAGTGATCTCCGCGGTCAACGCGGCCTCCAGCACCGTCTTGGTCAGCTGCTTGAGCAGCCCGTCCGGGCCGGTCAACGCCAGTCCCTGTTCCTGCGCTTGCGCGACCATCGCCGCAACCAGCTGCTCCTGAGCACTCGCCGGCTTGCTGGCCTTCGTCTTCGACGTCCGTGTTGTCACAGCGTCAACTGTCATCACACTCCGTGCCCATCCCGCCGGACCTCAGCCCGGCGCGTCAGGCCGAAAACACCGAAGATCGAACAGTCCCGGTTCAGAGGTTGCCACCACGGCTGATAGGCCAACCTCCGGCGGTCAGCGTCATCGCGCCGCCGCATCTGGCGACCGGCGCTCTGGATGCGTCGCTCAGCTGCCTGCCTCCGCACCAGTGCCGAGATCACCGCTCGCATGGCTGCCGGGATGGGACCGCCGTCACCTTCTAGTGCGTCTGTCGTTACCAGCTTATCAGCGATAACTTAACGGTGATAAGGAGGTGTGACCCGGTGTTCCCCTATGACTTGCGTGCAGTACCGGCTTGCGTGGTCAACACCGAAGTGGCAGCCGGTTGGTCAGTTCGGCGGTCTTCCGGGCGAGTGTGGATGCAACCGCCTCGGTCGGTTGCAGTCGTCGCCGCGAAGGTCGGGCAAATGTCCAGCGTGGAGGTCTGATGGTTGCCGAGGAGGGCGCCGCACCCCCGAAAACTGTGGTCTTGGGGCACGTCCCCACCCCGTTGGAGAGGGCCGCGCAGCCGATCGGGGGGTTCTTGGCGACGGCCGCCGACACGATCATCGCGACGTTCAAGCCGCCGTTCCAGTGGCGGGAGTACATCCAGCAGTGCTGGTTCGTGGCGAGCGTGGCGATCGGGCCGACGATCCTGCTCGGGATCCCGTTCGTGGCGCTGGTGACGTTCCAGTTCAATCAGGTGCTGACCGAGCTTGGTGCTATCGATGCCTTCTCCGGTGCGGGGTCGGCGTTTGCCACGGTGAGTCAGATCGGGCCGGTGGCCACGACGTTCATCATCGCCGGCGCGGTGGCCACGTCGATCTGCGCCGATCTCGGTGCCCGCCGGATCCGGGAAGAGATCGACGCCATGGAGGTGCTCGGCATCGACCCGGTGCAGCGACTGGTGGTGCCCCGGGTGCTGGCCGCGGCGACGATGGCGGTCTTCCTGAACGCGCTGCTGATCCTGATCGGCATCGGTGGGGGATTCTTCTACTCGGTGTTCCTGCAGGGCGCGAGCCCCGGCGTGTTCATCGACTCGATGAAGGTGCTGACGGGCAACGACAACCTGGTCTCGGCGACCGTGCGGGCGGCGGTGTACGGCTGGCTCGGCGCCATGATCGGCGGCTACCGCGGTCTCATCGCCACCGGTGGCGCCAAGGGCGTCGGAAACGCGGTGAACGAGACCGTGGTCTACGTCTTCCTCGCGCTCTTCCCGGTCAACACGATCTTCACCCAGCTGCAGTACGTGCTGGGCCTCGTCAAGCACTGAGCAGGAGAGGGATAAACCCGATGGTGCAGGAAATGGCGAACCCCGGTATAGCTCGTTCGATGGCCCGCTTGCTCGGAGCCCCGTTGCGAGCGCTCGATGAGCTGGGCAAACAGGCGAGCTTCTACGGGGAGGCTTTCGGGTGGGTGCCGAAGGCGGTCAAGAGCTACAAACGGGAGCAGGTTCGCCTGATCGCCGAGGTCGGCATGAGCGACGGGGCGCTGGCCGTGATCGGCGGTTCCTCGGTGATCACGCTGTTCATCACTTTCTTCGCCGGGCTCAACGGCGGCGTGCAGGTGTACTACGGCCTGAGCAACCTAAGCCTGGAGGCATTCGCCGGCTTCAGCGGCGCGATCATCTGTCCGAGGCTCCTGACGCCGATTATTGCGGGCACAGCTCTGGCGGCGACAGTCGGTACCGGATTCACCGCCCAACTCGGCGCGATGCGGATCAGCGAGGAGATTGACGCGCTTGAGGTGATGAGCGTGCGGTCGTTGCCGTACCTTGTCAGCACTCGGGTAACCGCCGGAATCATCACGATCATCCCCATCTACGCGATGGCGTTGGTCGGTAGCTGGGTGGCCTGGAAGCTGGCTCTGGTGCAGTTCTTCGGGCTATCGGCTGGCACCTACGACCACTACTTCGACACCTTCATGCACCCGGCAGACATCGTTTACGCGATGATCCAGGCCGTCGGGATTGCCATCGTGGTCATTCTGATCCACACCTACTACGGCTACACTGCCAGCGGCGGACCCGTCGGCGTGGGTGAAGCGGTGGGCAAGGCTGTGCGGGCCTCCTTCGTCGCCGTTATGACCGTGTGTCTCCTGGTCGCGACCGCCCTCTACGGCAGCGCCGACACGCTGCGGATCTCGGGATGACGGCGATGAATCAAACACGCCTCCCGATAATCCGAACAACGCCATGGGACCGGATCAAGTTCAAGGTCTACGCCCTCGCTCTCCTCGCAATCATTCTGGCGGGCGCGGTGATGTCGGGCCTCGCGTACAAGAGGACCTTCACATCCACTATCCCGGTGACCCTCAAGGCAGGCCGGGCTGGCTTGCAGATGTACCCAGGGAACCGGGTCAAAGTGCAGGGGGTCGACCTTGGGCGTGTGAAGTCGGTGGAGCTGACCCCGGATCAGTCCGGAGTGGACATTGTTATGTACCTCGACCCGGAACTAGCTCACCAGGTTCCAGTGAACGTCGAGGCAAGCCTGGAGCAACTCACCGCGTTCGGCGACAAGACAGTCCAGCTGACGATGCCGTCCAACCCGTCCCCGCAGACGCTCGAGGCTGGTTCGGCGATCAATGTTGACAATGTTGCCGGTGAGATCAACAACACGTTCGACCATCTCATGACGGTGATCGACGCGGTGCAACCAGCCAAGCTGAACGCCACGCTGGGAGCTTTCGCCGGGGCCTTGCAGGGCAATGGCGACTCCCTTGGGGCGACACTGACCAAAGCAGACAGGTATTTAGCGAAGTTCAACGGCAACCTGCCCGCGCTGCAGAACGACTTCCGTGTCGTCGCTGGCTTCGCCAACGTCTACGCCGATGCAGCGCCGAATATTGCCAACGTGGTGAGCAATCTCGGGGTCACGACGACCACCTTCGCCAACGGTGATTTTCCGCCCGTTCTGAGGTCGCTCACGGCTCTTGGTAACGAGGCGGCGCCTTGGTTCGAGCAGAACCTCCACCCGTTGAGTGATGCGCTGGAATCGTTACTCCCTACCACGAGCCTACTCAAGAAGTACTCGCCAGCGCTAACTTGCTTCTTGGATGGCGCGGCCAAAACTTACGACAATCTCAACACCGCTGATGAGTCCGGCATCCAGTTCGAATTCTCGTTCCATGGCGGCCCAGGGCCCTACAAGTACCCCCGGGACCTGCCGGAGAACGGCCCAGGCCTGATCCCGCCCGGCCCGGACTGCCACGGACTGCCTTCGCTCGGCCCCGGCGATCTGAGCAAGGCTGATGCAACCGTTGGGCCGTCCAGCTTGGCGCCAGGTCGGGAAGGCAACACTCCGCAGATATTGCCCCGGCAGCCCGCGCTAGTGCAGTTCTTCGGCCCCGATGCCCTGCCGGCTCTGAAAGGCGGGAAGTGATGGCGAACAGGGACAATGCGCTTGCCGTTGGCCCCGCGCTGGTCAAGTCGATCATCTTTGCGATGGTCGGGACCGTGATTCTGGGTGTGCTCTGGATTCAGTTCGGCCAAATCCGTTTCAACAGTCAGAAAACTTACGCAGCGACATTCACCAGCTCTTCGGGCATTCAACCAGCATCCACCGTTACAGCGTCCGGAGTCGATATCGGCCGAGTCGACAGCGTTGAGATCGATGGCAACAACCAGGCCAAGGTGGTCTTCACCATCGACTCCTCGTTGCCGCTCACCCAAGGCACGAGGGCCACGATCAAGTTCAAAAATCTTACCGGTGATCAGTACCTGGATCTCAGCCCTGGTCCCGGCGGCACCCGACTACTGGCAGTCGGTGGGACGATCCCGGTCTCACAGACCCAACCAGCGCTGGACATTGACGTGTTGCTCAATGGCTTCAACCCGCTATTACAGGGGCTGCAGCCAGCACAGGTCAATCAGCTCAGCGGCGAACTGGTGAGCGTCCTACAGGGGCAGGGCGGCACGATCAACTCAGTGCTCGCACACGCCGCGTCCTTCAGCGGTTCGCTGGCCGACCAGGACAAGGTGATAGGGAGCGTGATCACTAATTTGAACATCGTACTCGGTGGCCTTGACTCACATTCGACCCAGCTGTCCGACACGGTAATGCAAGCTCAGAAATTAGTCACCCAACTCTCCGCCGACCGCAAGGACATCACGGGCGGGTTGCATGACACTGCGAAACTCGCGCACCATATCGGGGACCTTGCATCCGCGCTGCGCACCGCACACGGTGCACTGCACCAGCTGGGTGCCGCAGCGACCCGATTCACCGACGACGGCGACGAGTTCGATCGAATCCTGGGCTTGCTGCCCGGCGCCTACCTGCGCCTTGGGCGAGTCTCGACCAACGGCGCTGGCTACGACTTCGAGCTCTGCGGACTCAAACTTCGACTGACCGGCCCGGATGGCAAGCCTTTCATCACGCCCCAGATTGGCCCCAGTGACAATAACAAACAATGCAGCCGTGACAATGTAGCCCCCTTGCAGGGTGAAAGCCCTATGTCTCCGTACGGGCCACAGCAGAAGCTCGCACCGTCGGACGGGCAAGCCGTCGCTCGGTCGGCGAACGAACAGGGCTACGTCGAACCGCACGAGGTCAACCCAGGCAACCCAGAGACCGGGGGAAGGTGAGCGATGAGCAGAAGCACAATGCCTAGGTTCCGAGAATTCAACGTTCTCAAAACCGCGATTGTCGGGCTTGCCATTACGACCGGATTTCTGGCTGCCGCGTTCGCCTTTCCCACGCTGCCATTCGTGAGGGGACCCAGCTATACGGCTCTGTTTACCGATGGTGGCGGGATGGCCATCGGTGACGAG
>Ga0137412_10003055_pt1 | contig 13364 bp, 10 predicted proteins | sample CZODoug2_1_16fun_FD_122160 | JGI IMG/M metagenome (GOLD analysis project Ga0137412, IMG submission 122160) | Vadose zone soil fungal communities from Angelo Coast Range Reserve, California, USA - CZODoug2_1_16fungal (Hybrid Assembly) | ecosystem: Environmental > Terrestrial > Soil > Vadose zone... | reverse complement strand
ACCGGCCTGGTCGACCGCGACGACATCTCGGTGTTCCACCTCGCCTCGATCCTGTCGGGCGGCGGCGAGCAGGATTTTGACCTCGCGCTCAAGGTCAACCTGGACGGCGGGCTGAACGTGTTCGAGGCACTGCGGGCCCGTCAGGGAGGGGCCCAGCGGCTGGTCGCCGCCAGCTCGATCGCGGTGTTCGGCGGCTCGGCGATGCCCAAGACGGTGTCCGATGAGACCAAGCAGACCAGCCAGACCACCTACGGCATCACCAAAACCATCACCGAGCTGCTGATCAACGACTACAGCCGCAAGGGCTTCTTCGACGGCCGCACGGCACGGCTGCCGACCATCTTCATCCGCCCCGGCAAGCCCAATTCGGCCGCCTCCAGCTTCTGCTCCGGGGTGTTCCGCGAGCCGCTGAACGGCGTGGAATGTGTGCTGCCGGTGACCAGCGCACAGCTGCCGATGCTGGGCTACCGCAACTGCGTCGCCGGCTTCATCGGCCTGCACGACGCGCCGGCTTCGGCGGTGGGCGACGACCGCGCGGTGAACCTGCCGAGCCGCGCCTGCACGGTGGAGGACATGGTGGCGGCGGTGAAGCGGGTGGCCGAGAAGCATCGGATTCGCCTCGGACCGATCATCACCAAGCCGGACCCGGTGATCCAGGCAATCGTCGACGGCTGGGCCACCGACGCCAGCTGGGACCGGGCCAGGGCGCTCGGCCTGCCGATCGACGAGAGCATCGACCGCGTGGTCGAGGACTACATCGAGGACTTCCTGCCCACCCGGCTCTAAAACTGCCCGCGAGTCGGGGCTCTCAGCACACTGAGTCGGCGCTCTCAGCACACCCACGCGCCCAGCTCCCGGGCATCAGCCGATTCACCGGTCCGACGGGTTGCGCAGCGCGAAGGAGGTAAGGACCGCGCCGACGATCGCCACGGCCCCGAGCGCGATGGCGACCACGTGGAAGGCGGAGGTCAACGCGGTGGCGGCCGCGGTGAGATCCACCGGGGCGACGTCACCCTGCACAGCGTGCCCGGCGACCGTCGCCGCGGAGCGGCCCGGCAGATGAGCCGCCGTCCAGGTAGTCAGCACGGCGGCCGCGCCGGCGATCGCCATCGACTCCCCCGCCAGGCGCATCGTGTTGAAGATCCCTGCCGCGGCACCCGCGTGGTTGACCGGGACAGTGCTGACCGCGGCGTTGTCCATGACGCCGAACGCGAGCCCGACCCCGAGACCGGAGAGAAGAAGCGGCAACGCCAGCTCGACCCAAGAGGTCGTCGGGTGCAGCGTCAGCAGGGTGAACGCGCCGGCGGCGTTGAGCAGTGACGACGCGGCCAGCACCGATCGCAGCGAGAACCGGGCGGCAAGACGCGCGCCGACGACGGGCAGCACAAGCACCGGGACCGTCAGGGGCAGCAGCATGAGCCCGGACACCAGCACCGATCGTCCCTGGATGCCCTGCAGGTACGGCGGCAGGTAGGCCAGCAGGACGACAAATCCGAGGGTGACGGCGAACGGCTGGCAGACGATCGCGACGAACTCCGGCCGACGGAACAGCCTGACGTCGAACATGGCAAGCTCGCCTCCCCGTATCTCGACGATCACGAAGCCGGTCACCAGCAGCATCGCGGCAACCAATGTGCCCACGGTCGCCGGGCTCGCCCAGCCTTCGGTGGCGGCGGCGACGAACATCAGCGAGACGCAGGCGAGCCCGCCGGTGAAGGTGAGCAAGCCCGCAACGTCGACCGTCGACGCCCGCGGGTTGCGTGACTCCGGTGCCCGTGTCGCCCCGGCGAAGGCGGCCGCGGCAACAACCGCGACCACCACGAACGGTGCTCGCCAGCCGGCCGCGGCGACGAGAGCTCCAGCCGCGAGTGGGCCGAGCGCGAGACCGGCGCCGAACGCCGTGCCCAGGACGCTGAACGCCAGCTGTCGCCGGCGTCCGGAGGACGCGTGCGCGAGCACCGCCGCGCCGCTGGCGAGCACAGCGGCGGCACCCGCTCCCTGAACCGCGCGCTCGATGTCGATCAGCACGATCGAGCTCGTCACCGCGACGAGCAGCGCAGCGATAGCGAAGGTGGCGATACCGGCGAGCAGCACACGTCGGCGACCGAACCGGTCGGCCAGACTGCCGCTCGCGAGTGCCAACGAGGCGAAGGTCAGGTTGAACGCGTTCTGGACCCACTGCGTGCCACTGATCGAGGACCCGAGATCAGCCGACAGGCTCGGCAGCGCGATCGCGGTGCCGGTGACCGAGAACGGCAGCGTCGCGCTGGCCGCGGCGACGGCAATCAGGGTGAGAGCGAATCGCGGCTCGGACGGCGCGGTCGTCCGCCCGACCGCGGTGGTGGTCGTGTTGGTCATGCGGACACTCCTGGAGGTCGGAGAGAACGGCCGCCCGATCGCGGCGCTCTTCGACCCTGGATCAGCGGGGCGCCGAGGAGAATCGGCGTGTCGTTCCCAGGACATGACAGGGCCACCCACCAACCGAGGCTTCGGCCGATACTGGAGAGGTGGCAGATCCCGCCTTCGCTACCTACCTTCGCCGCCGCCGCGCCGCCGTCTCACCCGAGGACGTCGGGCTCCCCTCGAGCGGCGTGCGCCGGGTCCCAGGACTGCGCCGCGATGAGGTCGCCCACCTGGTCGGGGTCAGCACCGACTACTACACCCGCCTCGAGCAGGGCCGCGTCGGCCGACCGTCGGACAGCGTGCTGGACTCCCTCGCCCGGACCCTGCGGCTCAACCAGGCAGAGCACGCCCACCTGATCGACCTCGCCGGGCCACACCGGCGACGGCGGACGGCGACACCGGCGAAGGAGCCCGTGCTGCGCCCGGCATTGGCCAGGCTCGCAACATCGATCGTCGCCTACCCGGCCGTCATCATGAACCGGCGGACCGACGTCCTCGCCTGGAACCCCCTCGCTGCCGCCCTGATCGCGGACTTCGACGCCCTGCCGGCGGCTGGACGGAACATGGCCCGCCTGATCTTCCTGCACCCGCACGCGAACGACCGGCACGCCGACTGGGACCGCTCAGCCCGCGACACCGTCGGGATCCTGCGGATGGCCGCCGGCCGCGACCCGCTCGACCGCGGCCTCATCAGCCTCGTCGGCGAACTCTCCACCCGCAGCGAACCGTTCCGTGTCCTCTGGAGCGAGCACCACGTCCACGAGAAAACCCACGGAAGCAAACAGTTCCGCCACCCTGACACCGGGGTCATCGACCTCACCTACGAGACCCTGCACGTCCCCGAGCCCGATGACCTCATGCTCGTCGCCTACACCGCCGAACCCGACTCCCCCGCCGCCGACGCCCTCGCCCTGCTGGGCAGCCTCTTGACATCGAGGATCCCCGCCGCCGACCGCGTGGCGCAGTTTGGTGAGTGATCGCTGCATTCAGCGTGCCGAGGTCCGCGGTGGGTCATCGGTAACCGTCGACGTCGACGATGGCCTTGGCAAAGGCAGCCGGAGCTTCTTGCGGCACATTGTGGCCGATATCTTTGAGGACGATATGCGAATATTGACCGGAGAACTTGTCACGGTAAGCAGCTCCGTCTGATGCCGCACCATCAAAATCACTCGAGATGGTGATTGTCGGCACCGTGACAACGGGAGAAGTCGACAGTTTCTGTTCGAGACTGTCGTATTTCGGGTCGCCTTTGGCCAGGCTCATCCGCCAGCGATAGTTATGAATCACGATGCTGACGTGATCCGGGTTGCCGAAGGACGCCGCGGTGCGATCGAATGTAGCGTCGTCGAAGTGCCATTTCGGTGAGACGATCTTCCAGATGAGCTTGTTGAAATCATGCGTGTTCTGCTGGTAGCCCCGCAGGCCGCGTTCGGTGGAGAAGTAGAATTGGTACCACCAACCCAGTTCAGCCGCCGGTGGCAGCGGCTGCTGTTGGGCCTGCAGGTTGGTCACCAGGTAGCCGCTCACCGACACCAGCGCCTTGCAGCGTTCGGGCCACAACGCGGCCATGATCACAGCCGTGCGCGCTCCCCAATCGAAACCACCCACGGTCGCCTTCTGAATCTTGAGGGCGTCCATTAGCGCGATGATGTCGGCGGCGACCACCGACTGCTGCCCATTGCGGAACGTATCCTTCGACAGGAAAGTCGTCGAGCCATAGCCGCGCAGGTACGGCACGATCACCCGGTATCCCGATGCCGCGAGTATGGGGGCAACGTCGACATAGCTGTGGATATCATAGGGCCAGCCGTGCAGAAGAATGACTGGTGGGCCATTAGCTGGGCCCGCTTCGGCGTATCCGATGTTGAGAACGCCGGCGTTGATCTGCTTCAGCGGGCCGAAAGACGTGTTTCCCCCAGCACCCGTTGGCGCCGTCCCGGCACCGGTTGCCGCGGGACCTGCCGCCGGCGAGCAAGCGGCAACTGAAGCGACCGAAGCCGACGCGACCGTCGCCGCCAAAGCACGCGAAAACGCCCTCCTATTGAGCACAACCAGGACGGTAGATATTCATCAGCCGTGCCCGCGACCGTCAGGTGACGCCGTCGGTGTACGTCATCTCGCGTCTCAGTGCCGAGGCGAGCTCGGACCGGGAGCTGACGGCGAGCTTGGGGAAGATCCGGTGCAGGTGCGTGCTCACCGTCCGGTGCGACAAGTACAGCCGCTGGCCGATCTCCCGGTTGGTCAGGCCCTCGGCGGCCAGTTGGGCGATGCTCAGCTCGTGCGCGGTGAGCTGGTCGCGGGCGTCCGGGCCGCGACGGGGGCTCGCCTCACCGGCGGCGCGCAGTTCCGCTCTGGTCCGTTCGCTCCACGCGATCAGGCCGAGGGCGTCGAACGTCTCCCGGGCCGCGCGCAGGTGCGGACGGGACTCCGCCACCCGGCGCCGACGCCGCAGCCACTCACCGAAGGCCAGCCGGACCCGCCCGCGCTCGAGCGGCCACCCGATCAGGTCGGCAGCCAGCGCCGCCCTGAACAGCTCCTCCATATCATCACCCTCGGCGAGCACGGCCCGCACGTAGCGCAGGCCGATGTGCAGTGCCGGCGACGATGTCGACAGGGCGAACGTCTCCAGCTCGCGCACGATCTCCCGCATCGAGTCAGCCTGGTCGGCCCGGATGGCCGCATCGGCGAGATCCGCGATCGCGTAGCAGCGCAGGGCGAGCTGGTACGCCGGGTCGGCCGGGTCATGCATCCGCCGCAGGTCGGCGAAGGCATCGGCGTAGCGTCCCTCGCCGAGCGCGGCCAGGCCGCGCGCCATCTGCACGGTGGCCAGCACCGGACGGGCGCCGGCGGCCAGGCCGACCTGCTCAGCCGCCGCCGCCAGCGCCTCAGCCTGCTCGTAGTCACCACGCAGCGCGGCGATCTCGGCCTGTACCGCCCGAGCCAACCCGTGCATAAAAGGCTGTTTTGTCTCCTCACCGAGGCGCCCAGCCTCCTCCGCGGCGGGCAACGCCGTCACCAGGTCGCCCAGCCGTACGCAGCTCCACGCCTGCACCGCCAGCGCCCGGGTCAGCAGCCCGAGCCTGCCCTGGGCACGCAGGCCGGGCAGCGCCGCGGCGGAGAACCGCGCCGACAGGTCGAACGCGCCGACCTGCAACGCGGCGCTGCCCAGAAAGCGGGCCACCAGAGGGTCCGCGCCCGCGCCGCCGGCCAGCTCGCCAAGATCGGTCAGCACCGCCCGGCCGCGCTCGATCGGCGCGACATACGCGGAGATGGCGACCATGCCGGGATCGCGGCCGTCGATGGGCAGCCGGTCCGCGACGGCCAGGATTCCATGTCGGGCCACCGGGCCGGGCTCGATCCAGAAGCACCGCATCCCGGCACCCCAGAGGATGCGGGTGGCCAGCTCGAGGTCCCCATCGGCGGCGACCGACTCGGCCAGCCCGGCCAGCTCCAGCGGCCCGGCGGTGTCCTCGCGCATCCCGTCGTCGAAGCTGCCGCGGATCCAGGTGACCCTGGCTCGCTGCTGCGCGGAGAGCTCCAACCTGGCCACCTCACCCAACAGCTGCTCCACGACGTCCCTGCGGCCGGACTCGGCCGCGAGGTCGGCCGCCCGCAGTAGCCGCTCGGCCCGCTGAGCCGGCGCTTCGCTCAGCCGCGCGGCCTGCTGCAGGGCCGCCACCGCCGCGGCCACCCCGCCGCGACGCTTGGCCCGGTCAGCGGCCAGTTCCAGCTCGGCGGCCACGCTCTCGTCCGTCCCGGCGGTGGCCCACGCCCGGTGCCAGGCCCGCCGGTCCGGCTGACCGCTCAGCGTCTCGGCCAACGCCCGATGCGCCCGTTGCACCTCCCCCGCCTGGGCCGCCTGAGGGATCGCCGAGCGCATCAGCGGATGCCGGAAGGTCAGAGTTCCGGGCCCGAGCTCGATCAGCCGGGCCTCCACCGCCGGCGCCAGCATCGCCACACCCGCTTCGGCGCGAAGGGCCCACGCGGTCGCGTCCAGGGTCTCGGCCAGGGAACCGCTGTCGTTGAGTGCGGCGATCAGTAGGCCGGTCCGGGTTTCGGCGGGCAGCCCAGCCACCCGGGCGGTGAATGCCGCTTCCAGGCGGGCAGTCAACGGCATGACGGCCGGCAGCACCGGGTCGATCCCGCCCAGGCCCGCAACCGCGGCGGGTAGTTCGGTCAGCGCCAGCGGATTGCCGGCCGCCTCGCTCAGCACCCGGGACCGAACCGTCGGAGCGAGCCCGGGAGCAACCGCGTCCAGGAGTTCGGCCGCGGTGTCCTCCGGCAGCCGCTCCACCCGCATCGAAGGCAGCCCCGCGTCATCCAGGCGCGAGCGCACGCCGTCCCGGACCGTCGCGATCAGCACGATGGGCTCGGACTCCAGCCGGCGCGCCACGAAGGCGAGTACCTCGGCGCTGGACCGGTCCAACCAGTGGACGTCCTCGGTTATCAGCACCAGTGGCGCGTCGGCGGCGGCCTCGGACAGCAGGTTCAAGGTGGCCAAACCGACCAGGTACACCTCCGGCACCGCCCCATCGGCCAGGCCAAGGGCGGCGCCGAGCGCATCGCGCTGTGGACCGGGCAGTCCGTCAATGCCCGCCCGGATCGGGTGCAACAGCTGGTGCAACCCGGCGTAGGGCAGATGTTCCTCCGACTCCGCCCCGGTAGTGGCGAGCACGCGCATCGTCGACGTCCCGCTCAGCGCCCGCACCTCGGCCAGCAGGGCAGACTTCCCGATGCCGGCCTCACCCCGGACGAGCAGCGCGCCGCCCCGGTGGCGGACCCCGTCGATCAGCTCCGCCAGCTGCTTCTGCTCCAGCTCCCGCCCGAAAAGCGCCATCTCCCCCGCATCCCCACTCGGATCCGCCGAGCGCAAGCCCGCGGTTGACCAGTGTGCCCGTCGGGCGGCTGCTCGGTCGGCCGGGCGACGCGGAAGAGTAGGTTCGGCAACGACCAGTTCGTGTACGGACTAATCTGGGGAGCGCGATGTCTGACCCGGACACGATGATGTGGGAGGCGCGGGCCGCCGACGGACGCCTGGGCGAGCTCCTCGACTGGGCGGATACCGAGCTCGTCCCCTGGCTGCAACACCGCCCGGGCGTCACCAGGTATGAGCTCTACTCCGCCGCCGACCGGCTCGTGGTGATCGTCCGGTTCGACCAGGGCACGACCCCGCTGCCGGATGCGCCTCCCGCGCTGCTCGCCCGCCCCGCACACCAGTGGCCATTCCGCCGCTTCGGTGAAGGCCCACCGGCCAGTTCGCCGTAGGACCGAGGTGCCGTCACGATGTCACGCCGCGGCGCCGTCACGGTGTCAGGAAGCCGCGCAGCAACGCTGCCGAACCGGCCAGGTGCTCGGCCATCAGCCGCCGGGCGCGGGGTGGGTCGCCCTCGGTGATCGCGGCGATGATGTCGGCGTGCTGATCGTTGGAGTGGTCGATGTTGACGTCCAGCAGGGGGATCGCGTCGAGCAGCTCGTTCATCTGCATGCGGATGTCGGCGATCAGCCCGGTCAGCGTCGGTACGCCGGCTACCTCGGCGATCGCCAGATGCAGCCGGGAGTCCAGGCGCCGGTAGTCCGCCGGCTCGGCGGCGGTCGTTTCGGCGAGCCGGCGCAGCAGGTGGTCGCGCTGTTCCGGGCTGGACGACCGCCGCGCCGCCGCTTCCGCGGCCCCTGTTTCCAGCACGTGGCGCAGGGTCAGGTGTTCCTCGAGCGCGGTGCCCAGCTCGCTCACCAGCCCACGCGCCTGGGCGCGCCGGGAGCTGGGGCTCGGGCTGATTACGAAGGAGCCGCCGTAGCGGCCTCGGCGAGACTCGATGTAGCCGGCTTGTTGTAGGGAGCGGATCGCCTCGCGCAGGGTCACCCGACTCACGTCGAGCCGGACGGCCAGCTCGCGCTCCGGCGGCAGGCGTTCACCGGGCGCGATGAGCCCGAGCTTGATGGCCTGGAGCAGCCGCTCGATCGTCTCCTCGAATGCGTTGGTGCGCACCGGGCGGAACAACGCATCGCCGGCGCCCCCGCTCAGCGCCCCGTCCGCGACCTCGCTGCTCGCCTTCACCGAAGCCTCCCTTGGCTAGTGACGGTTGGCCAATTCTCCAGCACCCTCGAGCCGTGGCGATGACGCGTCGGTAGCCCTTGACTTGCGGCTGGCCAACCCGGGACTCTACTACTCAATTGGTTAATGGACTGGTTTTTGACTAATTAGTGGCGAGGAGGAGCGACCCGTGGGCAAAGACGACACGCGCGGCCATCCCGATCACGGTACCGAGCCCGCGTCGGCGCCCGGCGGAGCAGCGGACTCCGACCGCGCCCAGTCCGACTACCTGGAGCGCCGGCAGCTGCGCCGGGGCGCGGCCGGCTGGGTACTGCTCGCCGGGCTGGGCGTCGCCTACGTCGTCTCCGGCGACTTCGCCGGCTGGAACTTCGGCCTCGCGCAGGGTGGCTGGGGCGGCCTGGCCATCGCGGCGCTGCTGATGGCCACCATGTACACCTGCATGATCTTCGGCCTGGCCGAGCTGGCTACCGCCATGCCGGTGGCCGGTGCCGGATACGGCTTCGCCCGGCGGGCGCTGGGCACCCTCGGTGGGTTCGCCACCGGCACCGCGATCCTGATCGAGTACGCCATTGCCCCAGCGGCGATCTCGGTGTTCATCGGCGGGTACGTCGAGTCGCTCGGCCTGTTCGGGCTGACCAACGGCTGGCCGGTCTACCTGGCCTGCTACGTGATCTTCGTCGGGATTCACCTGTGGGGCGTGGGTGAGGCGCTGAAGGTGATGCTCGGCATCACCGCCATCGCGGTCGTCGCGCTGGTGGCATTCGTGGTCGGCATGGTGCCCCGGTTCAGCTTCGCCAACCTGCTCGACATCGCCCCGACCGATGCCTGGGGCGCCAGCTGGTTCCTGCCGTTCGGCATCACCGGCATCCTCGCCGCCCTGGTCTACGGGATCTGGTTCTTCCTGGCCGTCGAGGGAGTGCCGCTGGCCGCCGAGGAGGCTCGCGATCCGAAGCGCGACATGCCGCGCGGCATCATCGGGGCGCTGTCCGTGCTGCTGGTGTTCGCCACCCTGATGCTGTTCGTCGGCCCGGGCGCGGCGGGGGCAGACGCGATGAAGGCCTCGGACAACCCGTTGCCGCACGCCGTGCGGATCGCCTTCGGCGGGGACAACTGGCTGGCCCAGTTCATCAACTACGTCGGCCTCGCCGGCCTGGTGGCCAGCTTCTTCTCGATCATCTACGCCTACTCGCGGATGCTGTTCGCGCTGTCGCGGGCCGGCTACCTACCGAGACAGCTCTCGGTGACCGGGCGGCGAAAGACGCCGTACCTGGCGTTGATCGTGCCGGCGACCATCGGCTTCGCGCTCGCCTCGATCACCAAGAACGGCGCGCTGCTGATCAACATCGCGGTGTTCGGGGCGACCGTGTCCTACGTGCTGATGATGCTCTCGCACATCGTGTTGCGGGTCCGCGAGCCCGACCTGCCGCGCCCGTACCGCACGCCCGGTGGGGTGTTGACCACCAGTGTGGCGCTGGTCCTCGCGACCGCCGCGGTGGTCGCGACGTTCATCGTCGATCCGAAAGCGGCGGCCATCACCGCCGGCATCTTTGTCATCGCGCTGGGCTACTTCTGGTTCTACAGCCGCCACCACCTGGTGGCGAACGCGCCGGAAGAGGAGTTCGCCGCGATCGCCCAAGCCGAATCCGAGCTGGCGGGAGATTGAATGCGGTACCGGACGGCGATCGGGCCGACCACATACCAGTTCGCCGACCTCAGGACGGTGCTCGGCAAGGCCAGCCCGGAGCGCTCCGGTGACCAGCTGGCCGGGCTCGCGGCGGACACCGACCAGGAGCGGGTCGCGGCCCGGGCGGTGCTCGCCGACCTGCCCCTGCGGGTGTTCCTGGACGAGGCGGTGGTGCCTTACGAGCAGGACGAGGTCACCCGGCTCATCCTGGACACCCACGACGCGGCCGCCTTCGCCCCGGTGGCACACCTGACCGTCGGCGGGTTCCGCGACTGGCTGCTGTCCTACGAGGCGACCTCGCCGGTACTCACCGCGCTGTCCCCCGGCCTCACCCCGGAGATGGTCGCGGCGGTGTCCAAGCTGATGCGCAACCAGGACCTGATGCAGGTCGGGCGCAAATGCCGGGTGGTGACCCGGTTCCGCAACACCATCGGGCTGCCGGGCAGGCTGTCCGTGCGGCTGCAGCCCAACCACCCGACCGACGATCCACGCGGTGTGGCCACCTCGATCCTGGACGGGTTGTTGTACGGCTGCGGCGATGCGGTGATCGGGATCAACCCGGCAACGGACAGCATCCCGGCCGCGATCAACCTGCTGAAGCTGATCGACGATGTCCGGCAGCGCTACGACATCCCGACCCAGTCCTGCGTGCTCACCCACATCACCAACACCCTCGCGGCGATCGAGCGCGGCGCCCCGGTGGATCTGGCGTTCCAGTCCATCGCCGGCACCGAGGCGGCGAACAAGTCGTTCGGGATCAACCTCGCGCTGCTCGCCGAAGCGCACGAGGCCACTCGCTCGCTGCACCGGGGCACCGTCGGCGAGAACGTCATGTACTTCGAGACCGGCCAGGGCAGCGCACTGTCCGCCGGCGCGCACCACGATGTCGACCAGCAGACCCTCGAGACGCGCTGTTACGCGGTGGCCCGCCAGTTCGACCCGCTGCTGGTCAACACCGTCGTGGGTTTCATCGGCCCGGAGTACCTCTACGACGGCAAGCAGATCATCCGTGCCGGCCTGGAGGACCACTTCTGCGGCAAGCTGCTCGGCGTCCCGATGGGCTGCGACGTCTGCTACACCAACCACGCCGAGGCCGACCAGGACGACATGGACAACCTGCTGACGCTGCTGGGCGTGGCCGGCTGCACGTTCGTGATGGGCATCCCGGGAGCCGACGACATCATGCTCAACTACCAGAGCACCTCGTTCCACGACGCGCTCTACGTCCGCTCCGTGCTGGGTCTGCGCCCAGCGCCGGAGTTCGAGGACTGGCTGGAGCGGATGGAGTTGCTGGACGACCAGCGGCGGGTCCGCGAGCTCGCGCCGGGCGGCCCTCAGTTGGCCCGGTTCGTCGGCGAGTTGGAGCTCTCGTGACCGAGGTGGTCGGTGACGTCCCGGACCCGTGGACGGTGTTGCGCCGATACACCGCGGCGCGGGTGGGCCTTGGCCGGGCCGGCGACGGCGTGCCCACCGGGCGTCTGCTGGAGTTCGAGATCGCCCACGCACAGGCCCGCGACGCGGTGCACACCCCGGTCGACTTCGCCCCGATCCGGGCCCAGCTCGCCGGGCTCGACACGATCGAGGTGCGCAGCGCGGCGGCGGACCGGGCCACCTACCTGCGCCGCCCGGATCTGGGCCGGCGGTTGGACCCGGAGTCCGACACGCTGCCGGTGACCGGCGAGCGGGACCGGTTCGACGCGGCGTTTGTGATCGCGGACGGCCTCTCCGCGCGCGCGGTGCACGATCACGCGGTCGAGATGTTGCGGGCGGTGCTGGCCCGGCTGGACGGCTGGCGGATCGCCCCGGTGGTGCTGGCCACCCAGGCCAGGGTCGCTCTCGGCGATGAGATCGGGCAGCGAATCGGCGCGGCACTTGTCGTGGTGCTCATCGGTGAGCGGCCGGGCCTCAGCGCGGCGGACAGCCTCGGCATCTACCTGACCGCGGCGCCGGAGGTGGGACGGGGCGACCACGAACGCAACTGCATCTCGAACGTTCACCCGCCGGGCGGCCTCAGCTACGCCCTGGCCGCCGAAAAGCTCAGCCACCTGATGACCGAGGCACGCAGGCACGGCATCACCGGCGTCGGCCTCAAGGACGACCTGCCCACGCTGCCCCAGGGGTAGGCAGCCGCTGCCCCGGAAACAGGCAGCCGCGCGCCGCCCCGGAAGGTGCCGCTATGCGTCCAGCACCTGGCCCTGACGCCGGATCACCGGCGGCCGGACCGACCACGGAAAGTTGATCCACCGGTCGGTGTACTTCCACACGTAGTCGCACTTGACCTCGGAACGAGGCTTCTCGTAGATCACCGCGCAGCGCACCTCGGCGACGTGGTCGGTGCAGAAGTCGCGAACCAGCTTCAGCGTGGCGCCGGTGTCCGCGACATCGTCGGCGACCAGCACCGTGGCGCCGGTCAGATCGACCGCGTTCGGCACCGGCGGGAGCATCACCGGCAGGTCGAGCCGCTCGTCGACGCCGGTGTAGAACTCGACGTTCATCACATGCAGGTTCTTCACGTCCAGCGCGTAACCCAGCGAGCCCGCGACGAACAGCCCGCCCCGCGCGATCGACAGGATCAGGTCCGGGGCAAATCCGTCGTCGGCGATGGTCTGGGCAAGCTCCCTGCTCGCGGTGCCGAACAGCTCCCAGCCGAGCTCTTCGCGCTCCGCCAGGCCGGGACCCCCAGCGCCGTCTGCCTTCTCCCCCTCGGCCATGTCGAGCAGCATAAAGTGGCCCCGCCTCCGGCGCCCGCGGAGCCACGCATGATCGAGGGAGACGAACACCGCGCTGAACTCGCGGGTCACAGCCCGTCCCTCGCGCTCACACAGCCCGCGCCGTTCTCACACAGCCGCCCAACACGCTGTGTCGAGCCACGCGAGCTGTGTCGAGCCACCCGAGCTGTGTAGCTACCCGAGCGGAGATCCTGAACTGGTCATTCGCCTCGTCACGGCGTGACTAAACAGCCCAGGGCGCGGGCCCGCGCGACGCCGGGGCGTCCGGCGAGAGTGTTCTCGATGCCACCCTTCGTGCACACACGAGAGATAACGACGGCCCACGCGGATACAGTGGTCCTACGGTGCATGCTCGGCGCGAGATGCGGGTCGGCACGGCTGCGCTGTCAGGAGTGCACATGTTCGAGAGGTTTACCGATCGCGCGAGGCGGGTGGTCGTCCTGGCCCAAGAAGAGGCCAGGATGCTCAACCACAACTACATCGGCACCGAGCACAT
>Ga0137412_10003054_pt1 | contig 13366 bp, 11 predicted proteins | sample CZODoug2_1_16fun_FD_122160 | JGI IMG/M metagenome (GOLD analysis project Ga0137412, IMG submission 122160) | Vadose zone soil fungal communities from Angelo Coast Range Reserve, California, USA - CZODoug2_1_16fungal (Hybrid Assembly) | ecosystem: Environmental > Terrestrial > Soil > Vadose zone... | reverse complement strand
CGCAACACCTCGTGTAACAACGACGCGGTGTCACGGGCCATCAACTCACCCGCCGCACCCCGATGATCCAGTTCAGCAATCAACCCATGATCGACCACCGGCAGCCGGCGACGCTGGGTCTCCACACCACGCAACAGTCCGAGCAGCTCGTCGCGGGACAGGCGGGTCAGATCGAAGGCGATCAGCGCGTCGATCGTGGTGGAGAGTTGGTCGAGCAGGGCAGCCACCGGCGCGGCGGCACCCTCCTCACCCTCGAACATGCGTACGACTCTACCAGCAAGAATCTGTCCGTGTCTAGTGAGATTAACCTTATTTCATAAGAGAAATCGGAACCGCAAGCCAGCCGCAGAACGCAACCATAAGACCGACCCACCGTCGCCGCCCGTTCTAGAACTGACAAAGGCTGGAACAGGGCAGTCAGCCAGGACGTGTCGCGAGAGCTTCTCGGCATGCACGCAGGAAATCAATCGGGGGCGGACCGCAAGGCCAGCGCAACAGCACACCAGAGGCGAGGCGGACCCAAGGCGAAGCCGACCCAACGTGAGGAGGCTCCGCCTAAGGCAGGACCTGGGTCTTCAAACCGCCACCACCGCGGAACCGATCCAACGCTTCCGCGTACTGGTCGAGCGGCAACCGGTCGGTGATGAACACGTCGGGGTCGAGGACGCCGGAAGCGAACAGTTCGGCCGCCCGCTCGTAGCTGTGCAGCACGGCCATCGAGCCGGTGATGGTGATCTCCTTGTTGTAGATCCGGTACGGCTCGATGGTGGCTCGGGCGGCGTAGTCGGCGACTCCGAACTGCAGGAACGTTCCGCCTGGACCGACCCGGCCGAGCCCGTCCTGAATCGCGGCCGCGTTGCCGGTGGCGTCGACGACGAGCTCCCATCCGTAGGGACGCTCCACCTCGTCGGCCGATGTGACGGCCGATGTACAGCCGAGCTGGCGGGCTACCTCGAGTCGGGCCGAGTTGAGATCCACGACGTCGACCGATGCGGCGCCGACCCGCTTGGCCAACTCGAGCATCATCAGCCCCATTGTTCCGGCGCCGTAGATGAGCACGTGCGCGCCGAGTTGGCTGCGCAGCACGTCGTAGCCGCGTACCGCGCACGACAGCGGTTCGATGAGCGTCGCGTCCGCAACCGCAATCGAGGACGGCAGCCGCACGCAGTTCGCCGCCGGCACCGCGACGTACTCGGCCGCGCCGCCGGCCTGCGTCACCCCGATCGCCGCCCAGTTCTCGCAGAGGTTGTTCCGACCGATCCGGCAGTAGTGGCACCGGTAGCAGTAGAGCGACGGGTCGACGGCGACTGGCGTCCCGACCGCCAGACCCGAGACTTCCGAGCCCAGAGCTACGACCGAGCCGGCGAACTCGTGGCCCGGAATCAGAGGCAGGCTCGGCGCGAACTCGCCCTGCAGGATATGGAGATCAGTGCCGCACAACCCGCAGGCGGCCACCTCGACGACTACCTCCTGCGGGCCTGGCGTCGGGTCGTCCACGCTCATGATCTCGATCGAGCCGACCGACTTGATGACCGCTGCCTTCACTTGACCGCCCCCAAGGAGAGTCCCTGCACCAGTTTGTCCTGCGCCGCGAACCCGGCGACGAGCACCGGCAACGAGATGATCGTCGCCGCGGCGCACACCTTGGCCAAGAACAGTCCCTGGCTCGTCACGAACCCGGTCAGGAACACCGGCGCCGTCTGCGAAACGACACCGGTGAGGACGCGCGCGAAGAGCATCTCGTTCCAGCTGAAGATGAAGCAGATCAGCGAGGTGGCGGCGATGCCCGGCATCGCGATCGGGACGATGATCTTGCGCAGGATGTTGAGCAGCCCGGCGCCGTCGATCGCCGCGGCCTCCATGATGGCCGGCGGCACCTCGGCGAGGAACGAACGCATCATCCAGACCGCGATCGGCAGGTTCATCGATGTGTAGAGGATGACCAGCAACCAGACGTTGTCGAGGAAGTCGGTGTTCTTGGCGAACAGGTAGATCGGCAGCAGCCCCGCGACGGGCGGCAGCATCTTGGTCGACAGGAAGAAGAACATGACGTCGGTCCACTTGCGTACAGGCTTGATCGACAGCGCGTACGCGGCGGGGACGGCCAGCGCCAGCACGATCAGCGTCGAGCCGACGCTCGCGCCGAGGGAGTTGAACAGCGACGGCCACGGGCTGGCTCCGGTGCTGGAGCCGAAGAAGTCGCGGTAACCGTCGACCGTCAGTGGTGCGCCGATCTTCGGTGGGTTGGTGCCGGCGTTCGACTCGCTGTGGAAGGAGGTCAGCACCATCCAGGCGACCGGGATGAAGAAGACGACGCCGATCACCCAAGCCGCCAGGCCGAGCCCGGCGGTCTTGTAGCTGCGGCGCGGGCGGCGGGTCGTCACCGGCACGGCGTGGGTCATCGTCCGACCTCCTCTTCGAAGAGCGACGACACGACGCGTAACGCGAACGTGGCGATGATCAGCGACCCGACGACGACCACCACACCTTGCGCGGACGCCAATCCGTAGTCGTGGGAGGCGTAGAACGTCTCGTAGATCGTGTACGGCAGATTGGCCGTGCCCAGTCCGCCGGACGTGATCGTGAATACCGAGTCGAAGTTGGCGATGATGAAGATCGTGCCGAGCAGGGCGGACAGTTCCAGGTAGCGGCGCATGTGCGGCAGCGTGATGTAACGGAACATCTGCCAGTTGCCGGCGCCGTCGACGTGCGCCGCCTCCATGACCTCGCCGTCGCGCGACTGCAGTCCGGCCAGCAGGATCAGCATCATGAACGGGGTCCATTGCCAGATCAGCTCGGCTTCGACCGCGATCTTGGGATGGATGGTGAGGATATCGGGCTGAGGCGGGTTCTGGCTGCCGAACGTGTGCCAGATGCCGGTCAGGGTTCCGTTGAACAGGCCGTACACGGGGTTGTAGATGCCGTGCTTGAACAGCAACGCCGCCGCCACCGGAACGATGAGGAACGGCGCGATCATCAAGGTGCGGACGAGGCCCCGTCCGAAGAACTTGCGATCGAGCAACAGCGCGATACCGAGACCGAGCGCGAGGCTGATCAACACCACGCTGACCGTCAGCACGATAGTGGTGATGACCGACTCCCGCAGTCGCGAATCGGTGAACACCTCTTTGTAATTGGCGAATCCGGCCCATCCGCGGTTGCCCGGATCGAGCGCGTTCCAGCGCAGGAACGAGATGACCAGCGTCGCGATGAACGGCAATTGGGTGACGATGATCAGGAAGATCAGAGCCGGCATGAGGGGGGCCCGGCGGATCCAGCCGGCCCGCCGCGGGCTGACCCCCGGCCGCCGGGTCACCGTACGGGGAGGGATCGTGGTCAGTGCGCTCGCCGTCATGACGATCACTTCCCCTTGTACTTGTTGCCAGCCTTACTGGCCAGCTTCTGGCTCTGTTTGAGGGCGCTGGCCACACTCGTCTGGCCGGCGATCGCCGAACTCATGTACTGCGAGATCTGTTGGCCGAAGTCGGTGAACTCCGGGATGTCGACGAACTGGATGCCCGGGGTCGGTCGCGGCTGTACCCCGGGGTTGGTCGGGTTGGCGCTCTGGATGGCCTCGAGCGTCGGTTTCGCGAACGCGCCCGCTTCCTTCAGGTAGTCGGGGCTGGTGTACGTCGAGGCGCGCTTGCCGGCCGGGACGTTCGACCAACCGAGCTTCTCGCCGACCAGCTGCTCGTACTGCTTGCTGGACGCCCAGGAAATGAACTTCCAGGCATTGTCCTTGTGGTGGCTGGCCTTCTCGATGGCCCACGACCATGTGTACAGCCAGCCTGAGCTCTTGGTCTTCTCGACGGGCGCCTGGACGTAGCCGATCTTGCCTTGGACCGGGGATCCCTTTCCGTCCAGGGATCCCGCGGCGGACGTCGCGTCGTACCACATCGCGACCCGGCCCTGCTCCATGTTGTTCAGGCACTCGGTGAAGCCGGACTGGGCGGCGCCGAGCTCACCGTGCGACTTGACGAGGTTGACGTAGAAGTTCGTCGCCTCCTCGAACGGCGGCGCGTCGACCTGCGCGTTCCAGTCCTGGTCGAAGTAGGTTCCACCGAACGTGTTGACCACGGTGGTCAGCGGCGCCAACACCTCGCCCCATCCGGGCAGGCCGCGCAGGCAGATGCCGCGCATGCCAGGCTTGGCGTTGTCGACCTTCGCGGCGAGATCGGCCACCTGCTGCCAGGTCGGATGCTCGGGCATCGTCAAGCCCTTCTCCGCGAAGATGTCCTTGCGGTACATGAGGAACGACGACTCTCCGTAGAACGGCTCGCCGTAGAGCTGACCGCCCTTACCCGTGAGCGACTCGGTCATCGGCTTGAGGATGTCGCTCTGATCGAAGGCGAGGTCCTTCGACACGTACGAGTCGAGCGGCACCAGCCAACCGAAGTCCGAGTAGAACGGGATCTCGAAGTTCGACAGTGTCGCGACGTCGTACTGGCCGGCCTGGTTGGAGAACTCCTGGCTGGCCTTGTCGCGGATGTCGTTCTCCGGCAGCATCGTGAAGTTGACCTTGATGCCGGTTTCCTTGGTGAAGTTGGCCGCCGTGAGCTTCTGCAGATCGACCATCTGCGGGTTGTTCACCATCAGCACGTTGACGGCGTGGGGACCGCCGGCGTCGCCGAACCCCGCGCACGCGGCGAGGCTGGTGGCGAGAAGGGGAATGACCAGCGCCAATGCTGGGAGCCTGGGACGCTTGCGCATCGCGGTCTCCTTCTGGGAGTCGATCGCTCATATGAGCGACGAACCGCTCGAATCGCTGGGAGTTAGCCTGTTCCTGGGGCTAGCGCATTGTCAAGCATCTCTGTCAAAATGAGAGTGCTCGCGCTCAAATGAGCGCCCATGCGAGCGGTCAGCGAGGTGGCGATGGCGCAACGTCCGACCGAACTGGTGCTGACCGCACGGGTCGCGCGCATGTACTACCTCGACGACCGGTCGAAGACCGAGATCGCCGACGAACTCGCGATCAGCCGTTTTCGCGTTGCGCGCCTGCTCGACTCGGCGCGCCGTTCGGGCCTGGTACGCATCGAGATCGAGACGTCCGGCGAGGTCGACACGGACCTGTCCGCGCAGCTGCAGGCGGCGTTCGGCTTGGCCCACGCCGTGGTACTCGATATCCCGGAGGACGACCACGTCGTGCTGCGCCAGCACCTGGGTGAGGCCGCGGCCCAGGTGCTGCGCGAGATCGTCACCCGCGAGGACGTCCTGGGTCTGGCCTGGGCGCGGTCGCTCAGCGGCATCGGCACCGCGCTGGACACCTTCGTGCCCTGCGCCGTCGTGCAGCTCACCGGTGCGCTGTCTCGCCCGGACGGCAGTGACGTCCTCGAGTTGGTTCGGCGGGTGGCCCGCGCCGGCGGCGGCCCGGCGCACGTCTACTACGCCCCGCTGGTCGCCGCCGACGCCACTACCGCCCGCACCCTGCGCCGGCAACCCGACGTTGCCCGAGCCGCGGCCCTGTTGCCGAGCGTGACCGTCGGGGTCGTCGGCATCGGGGCCTGGGCACCCGGCCTGTCGACGATCTTCGACGCCGTCGAGCCGGACACCCAGCAACGCACGGCCCGGCTCGGCGTGGTGGCCGAGATTTCCGGGGTGCTGATCGATGCACAGGGCCGCCCGCTCAACGTCCCCCTGGGCAAGCGCGTCATCGGCATCACCGGCGACGAGTTGGCCGGCATGCGGGCCGTCCTGGCGGTCGCGTACGGAGACGAGAAGGCCGAGGCGGTACGCGCCGCGCTGCACGGCGGACTGGTGAGCGGGTTGATCACCCACGCCAGCCTCGCCCGCCGACTGCTGTACGCGACACCCTCGGACGGGCCGAATGGCCAGTAGCGACGGGCCGCTGTCGGGTGGCACGGCCAATCGCGGGCGGGTCGTGCGGGTCGGCGCCACGGTGCACCGTCCGCGCGGTTCCCACAGCTCAGCTGTTCATTCGTTGCTGCGTCACCTCGATGCGTCGGGGTTCGCCGGAGCGCCGCGCGTCGTCGGTACGTACGACGACACCGAGGTGCTCGGCTACATCGACGGCACGGCCGCCAACATGCCTCCGCCGGATTGGGCGCTCACCGATGACGCGCTGTACAGCGTTGCTGTGCTACTACGCGACTACCACCAGCACGCGGCCGGGTTCGGGACGCCCCCCGGATTGCCCTGGCAGCGGCCGCTGCCGGCTCCCTGGCGGGGGCCGCTCGTCACCCACAACGACCCCCATCCGGCCAACGTCATCTTTCGCGACGGCAAGGCCGTGGCCCTGATCGACTTCGACCTGGCCGGCCCCGGGTCGGTCGCGTTCGAGCTCGCCGTCGCGGCCTGCTTCTGGGCGCCGCTGCGCGACGAACGCGACATCGACGACTCGCGGCAGGGGCGGGTCCTGTCGCGGTTCCGGTTGCTGCTCGACTCCTACGGCGCCGCGCCGGCGCTGCGCCAGGACGTCGTGCGAGCAACGGTAGCCGCCAACGCGTGGATCAGCGACATCATCGAGGACGGCAACCGCGACGGGCACCCGGCGTTCACCGAGATGTGGGCGACCTGGGGCGATCGCTACGCCCGCGCCGAGGGCTGGTTGCGCGCCCATCGCGCCGACCTGATCGGCGCCTCGGCCTGACCGCTTGTCGGGACAGGCGGGTGAAGCCGGGGCATGGCAGGCTGGTCGCGTGACGGATCGACTACGCGAAATGTTCGAGCTCCGCTCGTCCACTCTGCTCGACGTCGACGAGGCGGGCCGGCTCTTGATCGGCAACGACGAGTCGGGTTCGGTGCAACTGCACGAGCTGGCGCCGGACGGGCGGCGCAGCGTGCTGACCGACCTCGGCGAACCGTGCCGGGGGCGCTACCTACCAGGCCAGCGGACGGTGGTCGTGTCCGCGGACGACGGTGGTAGCGAACGCGCCCAGCTGTGGCTGCGCCACCTCGACAGCGGCCCGGGCCTGGAGCCACTCGTCAACGATCCGGCCTACATCCACACGCTGCTCGACGTCGCGGCCGACCGCGTCCTCTACGCCACCAACCGGCGTAACGGCGTCGACTTCGACCTCGTGCTGCGCACCGTCTCCACCGGCGTGGAGCGGGTCATCTGGGACGGCGGTGGCTGGATCAGCGCCGGCGTGCTTTCGCCGGACGGGCGTTACATCGCGATCCAGCGGGAGTCGCTGCTCGCCGCGTCGACGGAGTTGATGCTTGCTGATGTCGAGGCGGGCGAGGTCGTCCCGATCACCGACGTCGAGCAGGCCGGAGACTGGCGGACGCCGCGCTGGCTCGGCGGCGCGCTGCTGTCGGCGTCCGATGCCGGTGCGGAGTTCCACTCGGTCCGCCGCTACGACATCGCCGCCAAGTCGTGGACCATCCTGCTCGACGCCGACGGCAGCGATCGAGAGGCGTGGCCCTCACCCGACGGCACCCGGTTGGCCCTCGTGACCACCGACGACGGAGCTGATCGCCTGGCCGTCTACGACCTCGACGGCACCACCCTGCGGGGCCGGATCGAGATCGCGTTGCCGCACGCCGGGGTGATCAGCTTTCGGGCCAACGAGCCGCACTGGTCGCCGGACTCCACCGAGCTGGGCCTGACCTTCGCTTCGCCGGTCCAGCCGTCCGACGTCTACCTCTGGACGGATGGGGCCATCGAGCGGCGCACCGTCTCCAACGCGCCGCTGGCCACCGCCGGGCTCATCCAGCCCGAATCACATCGCGTGCCAACGCCCGACGGCGAGCACGTGCCCGCCTACGTCTACCGCGGCGGGGCGTCCGTGGTGCTGTCGATCCACGGGGGACCCGAAGCGGCTTCGGTGCGCGAATGGATGCCCATGAACGCGGCGATGGCCCTCGCCGGGCACACCGTCGTGGTGCCGAACGTGCGCGGCTCGGACGGCTACGGGCGGCGGTGGCTGTCGCTCGATGACGTCGAGCTGCGCCTGGACTCGGTGGCCGACCTCGCCGCCGTCCACGCCTGGTTGCCGTCGATCGGCGCGGACCTGTCGCGGGCGGCCTTGTACGGCGGATCGTACGGCGGCTACATGGTGCTGGCCGGCCTGGCGTTCCAACCCGAACTGTGGGCGGCCGGCGTCGAGATCGTCGGCATCTCCTCGCTGGTCACGTTCCTGGAGAACACCTCGGCGTACCGGCGCGCCTACCGTGAGCGCGAGTACGGGACCTTGGCCGACGACCGCGAGTTCCTCGAGAAGGCCTCGCCGCTCTCGCGCATCAACGACGTCCGCGCGCCGTTGTTCGTGATTCACGGCACGAACGACCCGCGCGTGCCGCTGAGCGAAGCGCAGCAGATCGTCGACGCCCTGCGCTCGCGCAACGTCGAATGCGAGCTGCTCGTGTACCCCGACGAGGGGCACGGCCTGGCCAAGCGCGCCAACCGCCTGGACGCCTACCCCAGGGCCATCGAGTTCCTCACCCGCCACCTGCGGTAAGCCGGCCGTTGATGATCACGGAGTTGTGGTCGCTGTTCGACCAGAAGCCCGTGATCATCAGGGGCATGCGTCCGGTCAGCCCACGACGAACGGCGCACCCGTCGGCCCGAGGGTAGGGGCAAGGCGGAATGGCAGGCCGAGCTCCTGTGCCCGGCCGTGCAGCCAATCCGCGACCTCAGCCGCCCAGTCCGCGCCGCGATTACGTATCCCCGAGGGGGGATAGTGGGTGACGGCGACGCCGGCCCTGGTGAGCCGGTTGTGCCGGGTCATCGTGGACTTCCATTCAGACTCCGAGAAGTGGAACTCGCGGCTGTCGATCTCGAGAACAGCGCGCAGCTCGCGCCACAGGACGTCGGCCACCGCGATGACGCGACCGGCATAGACAACCGGAACATTCAGCTCGAATGCCGGGACCGGGCTGGCGCGAAGCAACTGGGCGGCTTCAGCCTCGGCCACCGACCGAGCTCCTGCCACGACGTCGGCCAGGGCGCATCGCAGTGTTGCGCTATCGCGGCGGGGCGCGTGCCGGGCTGCCTCGCAAAGCTCCTCCGCACTGCAGAGTTGACGCTGTATCGCAGAGGTAATGAGCGCGCGCACCGGCCTCAACCGTCCGTCAACGATCGCGGTGTCGACGACGGCTCGGGCGAGCGGCACCACTCGAACGAGCGGCAGGTTCGGGTCCTCGGCGGAGGTGAGGCTTGCCGCCAGCGGCGGCTTGACCTTGCGGATCCAGGCGTGTCCGACACGACGGCTCTCGCCACGCGTCGTCAATACCAGGACGTCTGGATTGGGCGGGGCCCGCGTCCCGAGGCCCGCGAGCCGAACCGCATCCCAGCCGCTCAGCGCCGAGTTCGGCCCACCGGCGGCGAGGCCGGCCAAGGCCCAGTCGGCTCGCGTAGGTGGGTCCGGACGCGTGAGCACAACCCCGCGAGTGAGCAGGCGCCACCGCCCGCGTCGGAGCTCGGTGCGGATCCGAGCTCGACTAATGCCGCACGTGCCGGCCAGCGCCATCGTGAGCACGCGAGGGATGTCGACTGGATGCACTCCGCCAGCCTGCAAGCCGCGAGATGCGCGGGCTACCGGTTCGACAGATCTGTGGATAGAGAACTGCCTTGTGGACAGCGCCTCAGGCCAGAAGATGATCACGGAGTTGTGGTCGCTATTCGACCAGAAGTCCGTGATCATCAGCGAAAACGGAGGGTGGGACCCGCAGGAACGTCACAGACAGCGCAGGCGGTCGGCGAGGAACTGGCGCTCGACATCGTTCTCGGTGAGCAGCAACGCCTCTTCATAGGCGACGCGCGCCTCGGCGATCTGACCCAGGCGGCGCAGGAAGTCAGCGCGCGCCGCGGCGAGGTAGCCGTATCCGGCGAGCTGCGGCTCGGCGGCCAGCGCGTCGAGCGCGGCCAGCCCCGCCGCGGGCCCGGACGCGAAGCCCACCGCCACCGCCCGGTTGAGCGCTACGACGGGTGAGGGCCACACGTCCACGAGCAGGTCGTACAACCCGACGAGTTCGCGCCAATCGGTCTCGTCCCAGGATGGCGCCTCGTCATGGACGGCGGCGATCGCGGCCATCAGTGCGTAGCGCCCCGGCGGGCGCCGCCGCAACGCCTCGCGCACCAGGGCGACGCCCTCGGCGATGGCCGGACGATCCCAGGCGGAACGATCCTGGTCGGCGAGCAGGAGCAGGCGTCCATCAGATGCGAGCCGGGTGTCTCGCCGAGCGTCGGTCAGCAGGATGAGCGCCAGCAGCCCGGCGACGCCCAGGTCGGACGGCAGCAACACTCGAAGCATCCGGGTCAGATCTAGCGAGCGCTCGACCAGATCGCGGCGGACGAGCGCGGCCCCGGCCGGCGCGGTGTGCCCGGTCGTGAACAGCAGGTGGACGACGGTGAGCACGGCGTCGATCCGCTCCGGCAACTCGGACGCCGGCGGCACCTGGTAAGGGATGCGGGCGGTGGCGATCTTCTTCTTGGCCCGGGTGATCCGGGCCGCCATGGTGGGTTCGCTGACCAGGAACGCCCGCGCCACTTCGCTCGTCGTGAGCCCGCACAGCAGCCGCAACGTCAACGCCACCTGGGCCGGCTGCGCCAACGAGGGGTGGCAGCAGGTGAAGATCAGGCGCAGCCGGTCGTCGGTGATCTCGGGGACGGGCTCGGGGTCGTCGGCGCGCTCGTCGAGCAGCAACGGCAGCCGCTGACGCAGGGACGCAGTGCGCCGTAGCAGGTCTACGGCTCGTCGCCGGGCCACAGTCGTCAGCCAGGCCGCGGGTTTGTCCGGGATGCCTCGGGATCCCCAGGTCGACAACGCCCGCGCGTACGCGTCCTGGACGCACTCCTCGGCGAGGTCCAGATCATGCGTGACGCGCACCGTCGCGGCGAGGACGAAGCCCCACTCGTGACGGTGCGCGTCGGCCACCGCGGCCGCGACGGCTGAGTCAGTACTCAGTCGAACACCCGGATCGGGCGGACCTCGACGCCTCCGTACACCGCTGGGACCTGCTTGGCGAGAGCGATCGCCTCGTCCAGGTTGGCGGCCTCGACCACGTAGTAGCCGCCGAGGGCCTCTTTCGTCTCGGCGAACGCGCCGTCGGTGACGGTCACTTCGCCGGCAGCGTCCTTGCGGATCGAGGTCGCGGTATCGGTGCCGTGCAGTGCGTTGCCTCCGCGCAGCGCCGCGGCATTGTTCTCGCTGAACGCTGTGTGGCCCTTCATGATCTGGTCGAACGTGTCCTGGTCGCTTTTCGACCAGGCGGTCTCGTCCTCGTAGATCAGAATCAGGTACTCGGCCATGGTGTGGTCCTTCCTCTCAGGCTCGCCCTTCGAGCCCGGCAGTAGTTACGACGAGCGGGAAGCGCTCGGATCGACAAGGCTCCTCGACTGGCGTACGTCCTGGCGCGAGCAGGGCAGGTATGACTCCAACTGCCGACAGGCCGACCCCGACCCACAACGCTAGCGAGAAGCGGTCGGTCCACGCCTACGGCGGGGCTCGAGGGTATGTGACATCGCTGTCTCTCCTCTCCTCTCCTCGATATCGGTTCCTACGTCACCGACGAGGGGAGACGGCCCGACCGACAGCTCAGCCTGGAACGAGCTGAAACGTGCGATCCCTAGAATTCGGGATCGCACGTTTCAGTCGGTCGCTCAGTCGCCAGGAGCGGTGGTCTTGCGGCGACGCCGAGCTGCGGCGGTCAGGCATCCGCCGGCGGCCAGCAGGGCCAGAGCGCCCGTGGTGAGCAGGCGGATCGGGGAGCCGGTGAAGGCCAGCCCGCCGCCGCCCTTCTGCCCGATGTTCTGCCCGCCGCCAGCTGGTTGCGCCGGGGGTGGGGGCGAGCTTCCGGTCGGCGGGGTTGTGCTCGGTGGGGTGGTGGTGGCCGCGGTGCCGGTGCCGGTCAGTGCCGCGGTGTGCGGACTATCCGCGGTGTTGTCCGGGACGCTGAGGGTTGCCGAGCGAACACCGGCAGCGGCCGGGGTGAACGTCACGCCGATGGTGCAGGTGGCGCCGGGCGCGACGGTGACGGTGGAGCAGTGGTCGCCGGTGGTGGCGTAGTCGCCGGGGTTGGCGCCGGTGATGCTGGCGTCGCCGATGACGAGTGGTGCAGTGCCGCTGTTGGTAATGGTGAACTGCTGTGGCCCGCTGGTGGTGTCGACTGTCTGCTCGCCGTAGTCGTGGCTGGTCGGCGTGAGCGATGCGCCCGGGACAGCCGGGGCGGTTCCGGTGCCGGTGAGGGTGGCGGTGCGTGGGCTGCCGGCGGCGCTGTCGTTGATGATCAGTGTTGCCGAGCGGGGACCGGCCGCCGTCGGGGTGAACTTCAGACTGATGGTGCAGGTGTCGTTCGGCGCGATGGTAGCGCCGGTGCAGTGGTCTTCGGCTTCGCCGACGAATTCGCCGGGGTTGGCCCCGTCGATGCCAGTGTTGTCGATGACTAGTGGTGCGGTGCCGGTGTTGGTGAGGGTGAACTGCTGGGCGGCGCTGGTGGTGGCGATTGTCTGCTCGCCGTAGTCGTGGCTGGTCGGGGTGAGCGACGCGCCGGGGAAGACTGCGGCGCCGGCGCCGGTGCCGGTGAGGGTGGCGGTGGTGTAGGGGTTGCCGAGGTTGTTCAAGATATTCAATGTTGCCGTGCGGGGACCAGTCGCCGTCGGGGTGAACGTCACGTCGATGGTGCAGGTGGCGCCGGGTGCGACGGTGGTGTCGGAGCAGTGGTCGCTGAGGGTGGCGTAGTCGCCGCGGTTGGTGCCGTCGATGCCGGCGACGCTGATGACGAGTGGCGCGGTGCCGGTGTTGGTGACGGTGAACTGCTGCGGTCCGCTGGTGAAGTTGACCTGCTGGTTGCCGTAGTCGTGGCTGGCCGGGCTGAGTGTGGCCTGTGGCGCGGCCGGTGGTGCCAGCTCGAGCCGCCCGATCCGGTCACCGAGGCTCTCGGTGAACCACAGGTTGCCGTCCGGGCCGGCGGTGATTCCCCACGGACCGCTGCGTTCGGTGATCCCGGTGGTGAATTCGTCCACCACTCCGGTCGGGGTGATCCGCCCGATCCGGTTACCGGCCTCATCGGCGAACCACACGTTGCCGTCCGGGCCGGCGGTGATGCCTGTCGGGTTGCTGCCCGACGGGACGGTGAATTGGTCGACGGTGCCGGTCGCGGGGTTGAGCCGCCCGATCCGGTTGCGGCCGTACTCGGTGAACCACAGGTTGCCGTCCGGGCCGGCGGTGATTTCGTTGGGTCCGCTGTTCGGGATTTCGGCGGATTGGATGACGATTCCGGTTGGGGTGATGTGCCCGATCCGGTTACGGCCGTTTTCGGTGAACCACAGGTTGCCGTCCGGGCCCGCGACAATCCCTTTGGGGGCCGCTCCCGGGTGATATTGATGGTGAATTCGTCGACAATGCTGGTCGTGGGGTTGAGCCGCCCGATCCGGCCGCCGTCGTCTTCGGTGAACCACAGGTTG
>Ga0137412_10003053_pt1 | contig 13367 bp, 9 predicted proteins | sample CZODoug2_1_16fun_FD_122160 | JGI IMG/M metagenome (GOLD analysis project Ga0137412, IMG submission 122160) | Vadose zone soil fungal communities from Angelo Coast Range Reserve, California, USA - CZODoug2_1_16fungal (Hybrid Assembly) | ecosystem: Environmental > Terrestrial > Soil > Vadose zone... | reverse complement strand
TCCAGCGGTCGAGTTCTTCCATTTCCGCGTCGGGAACGGCATCGCGCCCGGGATCGAAATCGGCAAGATTGCCGAGGGCGAACCGGAACGTATTGCGCAGCTTGCGATACGCCTCGGAAAGCTGCGTCATTACATTGTCGGACATCCGCACGTCGGCGGTATAGTCCTGCGACGCAACCCAGAGCCGCAGCAAGTCCGCGCCCCATTTCTCACAGACTTCCGTGGGCAGCACGGTGTTGCCGAGCGATTTCGACATCGGCTGGCCCTTCGCGTCGAGCGTCCATCCGTGGGTGAGCACGTGCCGGTAGGGCGAGCCGTTGCGCACCGCGACGCCCACCAGGAGCGAACTGTGAAACCAGCCGCGGTATTGGTCCGGTCCTTCGAGGTACATGTCGGCAGGCCAAGCCAGCTTTTGCCCATCTGCATCCAGGCGATCGAGAACGGCCAGATGCGATGAGCCGGAATCGAACCACACGTCCAGAATATCGGTCTCTTTTCGCCAGCTCGATGCGCCGCAGGAACAATGCGTCCCCGCGGGCAGCAACTCTTCGACCGTATGTGTGAACCACGCATCCGCACCCTCGCGCGTGAACCATTCACGCACGAGCGCATGCAGCGCCGCGTAGTCGTCGAACTGCTTTTTGCACTTCGTGCAATACAGAATCACCAGTGGCACGCCCCAGAATCGCTGCCGCGAAACACACCAGTCCGGCCGCTCGGCGATCATGGAGTGAATTCGTTCGGCGCCCCATTCCGGCGTCCATTTCACTTTGGAAATTTCCGCAAGCGCGCGCGACCGTATGGCGCCGCTTCCATCGCGGCCCTCGCCGTCCAGATCGATGAACCACTGTTCGGTGGCGCGGAAGATCACCGGATTGTGGCACCGCCAGCAATGCGGATAGCTATGCGAAAGTTTCTGCTCGCCGAGCAGCGCGCCACGATCGCGCAACAGAGTGACGACTATCGGATTGGCCTCGAATACGGTTTTTCCTTTGTACTCAGGCAAACCTTCCAGATACCGTCCGTGGTCGTCAATCGGCGCGTACGCCTCGATGCCGTATTTCTGTCCGGTCTGGAAGTCCTCAATGCCATGTCCCGGCGCCGTATGCACGATGCCGGTACCCTGATCTAGCGTGACGTAATCCGCCAGCACCGCCGGCACGCGCAGATCCAAAAAAGGATGCCGGAACTTCAAATCCGCAAGGTCTTTTCCTTTCCAAGGCCCGCGCACGCTTCCTGCTTCGAGCTTCAAAGCGTCGAGCGCCGGACCTACGAGGTCCGCCGCCAGCAGCAACGCGCCGGCAGAAGTCTCGACGACGACGTAATCGTAGTCCGGATGAAACGCGAGTGCGCGATTGTGCGGCAGCGTCCACGGAGTCGTCGTCCAGATGACCGCAGCCACATTCGCACCGAGCTTTTCCGCCGCGGGACCCGGCTCCACGGCAAACTTCACCCAGATGGATGGGCTGGTGTGATCTTCGTACTCGACTTCCGCTTCGGCCAGCGCCGTGGAGTCCACGATGCACCAGTACACGGGCTTGAGCCCGCGATACACGTAGCCTTTTTCAAGGAACGTGACGAAAGCATCCGCAATCGCGGCCTCGTACTGCGGGCTCATCGTCAAATAGGGATCTTCCCATTGCCCCAGCACGCCCAGACGCTTGAAATCACGCCTGTGCTGATCCACGTAACGCGACGCGAATTCCCGGCACATGCGCCGGAATTCTCCTGGCGGGACGCTTCCCTTCTTCCCGCCCAGTTCCTTCTCCACCTGCGTTTCAATCGGCAAGCCGTGGCAGTCCCATCCCGGAACATAGGGAGCGCGAAAACCGGCCATGGTCTTCGATTTCACGACCATGTCTTTCAAGATCTTATTCAGACCGGTGCCGAGATGAATCGTGCCAGTCGGGTACGGCGGCCCGTCATGTAGGACGTACGTGGGCGCGCCGGCGCGGGCCTGCTGAATGCGATGATAGAGTTTCTTCTCTTCCCATTCGGCGAGTTGCTTCGGTTCGTTCTGCGGGAGGCTGGCCTTCATTGGAAACGCCGTGCGCGGCAGATTCAGAGTGCTTTTCAAGTCATCCATTTTGGGCATAAGTTAAGCATCGGCGGGCGCGGCCGGGAATCTTTCATCCCTTGTGTACTTGCCCGCGCCACTCGACCCGGAAACCATCTTCCTCAGGGTAACGTCATAATGTTACAATGGATTTGTCGGCATGTCAGCCGCGCGCCAGTGGACATCCATTCGTGCCGCAGTTGAATCTTATCTCATGCAAGATCTTGCCGCTGAATAAGGCAGGTGCTGTTGAGTACGATGGTACCCAAATGGAGTGATCCAAGCACACCGCCACCCAAAGTGACGTTGCCTTCGGGGGATTCTGCCCCGCGTTTTACAGGCGCCCAAAGGCCTCTCTCCCACGGTTTTTTTTCCAACCTGCGAGATTTCCTCGCCGAACGCCCTGTAAAAATCCCCAAGAACGGCAAGGGCGACGTTTTCACACAAGAAGGTTTCGGCAGCGGCCTCACTGAAAATTTAAAGGAATGGTTTAAGCCAGCGCCGCGCGCGATCCGTGGCGCAGCCGCTTCGCGCATGACGGTTGATTGGGAGCCATTTTATAAGGTCTTCTTTCAGAATATTCGCGACCTGATCTCCCCGCCGAAACTGCCTCCGCTCAATGTCACGAGCAAGCCGGTTAAGGTCAAAGACATTTGGAGCAAGGATAAAGCCTTCGGACCGTCGCAGGCGATTGCCCTGGGAGTGCACATCGGAATCACGCTGCTAATTCTGTTTCCGTTATACAAATTTGCCACGAAGGCGGCCCAAACTCCCGTCACTAGCAACCAGCTCGTCACGCCGATCGATATTTCTGAATACGCCATGAAACTGCCTCCCGGCAAAGACAAGGCCGGCGGAGGCGGTGGAGGCGGTGAGCGGGCGGCTGTCCTGCCAACAAAGGGGAAGTTGCCAAAGTGGAGCATGACGCAGATTGCTCCTCCCATGGTGCATACAAAACCTGATTCGAAGATTGACGCGACGTTGCTTGGGCCTCCGGATTTGAAGATCCCTAGCCCGAATCTGGATAACTACGGCGACCCGCTCCAGAAGCTTGTCAACGGTTCAGGCGGCCCTGGCGGCGGCAGTGGCATCGGCACCGGCTCAGGCACCGGTATTGGAAGCGGTTCCGGCGGCGGCCTGGGTCCGGGTGAGGGCGGCGGAACCGGGGGCGGCCCATTCCGTGCTGGAACCGGTGGCGTCGGCTACCCGACATGCTTTTACATGCCAGACCCGAAATATTCCGAAGAAGCTCGCAAAGCGAAATATTCAGGCGTCGTTACCCTCCAAGGCACCATTACAGTGGATGGACGCGTTACCGACGTTCAAGTTGTGAGAGGGCCGGGACTCGGCCTGGAAGAAAAGGCCGCTGAAGCCACAAAGGAATGGAGATGTAAGCCAGCTCTTGGCCCCAACGGGAAGCCCGTTGCCACCCGCGTTCCCATCGAAGTCACTTTCCGTTTACTATAATTTCTTCTACAAAGAGGTCAGGCGACAAATCTGAAGTGAATGCTTTGCCCTGCCACGGATGATCGCCGCGGGCGTTCCCTTCGACTCTTGAACCTTCGGGACTCCGTGGACTCCGGGAGGAATACGGATCATGAAACCGAGAAAATCCGAGTTCACACGAACATTTCTGGCGGAATCACAGCACTCCCTCGCGGCTTATCACATGCCCCGGCTCATCCGGTGCCTCAAGATGCTGCCTGAAAGGGAGATTTGGTGGAGACCGAACGCCGCTTCGAATAGTGCAGGCAATCTTGTGCTCCATCTTTCCGGAAACGTCCGGCAATGGATTGTCTCCGGGTTGGGAAACGCGAAAGATCGTCGCGACCGAGATCGGGAATTTGCGGAGCGCGGCCCGATTCCTCGCCGCATACTCATTGCATTGCTCCGCAAGACTGTGGATGAAGCTTGCAATGTCCTGGACCGCTTATCCGATAACTCACTCATGCGAAATCACGACATCCAGGGTTTTCACGTCTCGGGGATGTATGCCGTGTCCCACGTGGTTGAGCACTTTGCGTATCACACGGGCCAAATTATCTTCGTAACAAAATGGAAGCTGGGAAAGGATCTGCGGTTTACCCGGCTGCCAAGCGAGAAGCGCAAGAGGGTGATCGCCCGAGTTCCCTGAAAGGAAAGCTGGTTCAAACGATGCGCCCTTCGGCTCATGATCAAACGGAAACCCGTCTCTCAGGAATCGTTCCCAATCGCATCAGGGCGGAGTACACTTCGCCAGGCACATTATGAATATGAGATTGCACCTTCGCAGTACCGCAATCGTTTTTGGACTGCTGCTTGTTACCGCGCCGGGATTACTTGCGGCACAGTCTACGGGGAGCGTGGAATTCACCGCGCAAGTGGCCCCTACGGAAGGACGGCCCGAGCCTGTCCGCCAGTTGACGTTCTACCTCTTGCGCAAGAGCCTCGAAGACATCCGCCAGGAGGCCATGCAACTCGAACCGGCCCCGGAACTTGATAAATTCGTCGACGGCCTTACCGTGTCGCCCAAATTGAAAGCGTGGATGAAAAAGAATCACACCGCGCAGCTTGCTGGAAGGGATTTCACGAATCTACTCACCGCGGACGATATCGTGGACACGCCCGAATTTTACAATGCTTACATGTTTCGCAATTCGGGCTACGAGGGGAACGGTTTTCCCAAACCGAAATTCAATCTGAAGGACGAAGTCTCCAACCCAGAAAAATTCAATGACGCGAAAGCAGAGTACAAGGAAGCGGTCCGCAAATTCATTGTGAGGACGCCGGACAGCATTCCGGGAATTGAAGCCGGCCTGACCGAAATCAACCCATCCGTAAAATGGGAACAAATAGAGGCCGACCAGCGGCGGCGCATCGAGAAGCGCACGCTGCAGATAGCCCAAACTCGCTATTTGGTGGCCCAGACGGACACCAATCTGGATGGCCGCGGCATTTTTGCGGGCTTGGCGCCCGGCCGCTATTGGATTGACATACTCGGCATGCAGGCTATCTCGGGAGATGTGCGCCTTCGCTGGGATTTCCCTGTCACTGTGCGTCCAGGCGAAGTAACTCGCGTAGAGTTGTCGAACCTCAACGCCGCGAAGCCCTTCAGTGCGGCGCAGAATTCCGACCACTAAAGGCTCCTTCTTTACTGCCTCCCCTGCAAGATGCGAGCATAGCGTAGATGGGCACCTGGACACTTTGGATCGCCTTTAACGCCGGCGTGGCGCTGCTCCTGTTGCTGGACCTGGGGCTGTTCCATCGTCGCGCCCACACAATTTCTCTTCGCGAAGCGGCGCTCGAAAGCGCCGTGTGGGTCGCGCTTTCCGTGGGGTTCGGATTGTGGATTCTTGCCGCCCATGGACGCGGCCCCGGCCTTGAGTTTTTCACGGCCTATGTAATCGAAAAATCGCTCAGCGTGGACAACGTATTCGTCTTCATCCTGATCTTCCAATATTTTCGCGTCGATGCCCGGTATCAGCATCGTCTGCTGTTCTGGGGGGTTCTGGGTGCGCTCGTCATGCGCGGCGCAATGATTGGCGTGGGCGCCGTTCTGATTCAGCGCTTCGACTGGATCCTCTATCTATTCGGCGCGTTTCTGCTGTACGCGGGTTTCAAGCTGTTCGGCGCGGACCACATGGTGCACCCGGAGAAAAATCCGGTTCTTCACTGGGTGCAGAAGATTCTGCCCATGTCACAGACCGGCTCCGGGGCGCGATTGTTCGTGCGGGAAGCGGGCCGATGGCTGGCGACACCTCTCTTGCTCGTCGTCATCGTCCTCGAAACGACGGATTTGGTTCTCGCCGTGGACTCGATTCCAGCGGTGTTTGGCGTCACGCGAGATCCTTTCTTGGTCTACACCTCAAATGTCTGCGCGATTCTAGGTCTGCGCGCCTTTTATTTCCTATTGGCCGGAATTCTGTCTTATTTTCAGTATCTCGACGAAGGCCTCGCCATGGTGCTCATGTTCATCGGCGCCAAGATGCTGGCGGACCCGTGGATACACATTCCGACGGGAATTTCTCTCGGACTCGTTGGAAGTATCATCGCGGTATCCATCGTAAGCTCCGTCATGGCAGTGGAATTGCGAAGACGTCAAGGTGCGGGTCTTCAACGGCGGGGCCGCGTCAGCGCAGTTCCTCCGCCAACTCCAGAAGACGTACACCGTCTGGCGGACCCCGATCCGGAAACTCGTGCGCAGATCGCGCTACGCTTTTTCAGATTTGGGACGGCACGGACGCTGAGTTGGTTCGATGAGTGGCGCAAGGATGAGGATTTTCGCGGACTCGTTGTGCAAGAACAATTCGCGCGCCCTGACGGACAGAATGTATCCTATCCGAAACTGACAATAGGAATAGCCGTGCTACCGAAAACTTTCGATAAGATTCGCGTTGCCAACGGCTCTCCGCCTCTGGCCGATGCTCCTCCCGACCAGGACGTTCTGGAGTTCGAGATTGAATTCGCGGGACTGTTCATTCCAACTCCCCGCTTGGACATCCTCACAACAAAGACGGCGGATGGAAGTGGCGCGATTGCGCGGTTTCTGAAAAAATTTGGCGAGGGGATTCAGCAAGTGGAAATCGAGGTGACCCATGTGGACCGCGCGACGGAAATCCTGCGTTCGAGATTCCAGATTGAGCCAATCTATCCCGCGACTCGGTCTGGCGCAAATGGGACGCGCGTGAATTTCTTCCTGGTCACTTCCTGGGACGGCACCAAGGTGCTGGTCGAGCTAGTGGAAGTGCCGGAAATTGCGTCTCATCCTGACTTTACGTCATACGAAAAGTCTTAGCTGCCAAGTACAGCACTGCAATCGCTTCAGCGCAGCGCAAACTTCAGAAAATTCACTTGCTGTCGGTAAGCGCGACGTAGGCGCCGAGACCGATCATGCCGAAGCCGGAGGCAACCCGTTGGCGGCGACGGAATGTGGCGCTGGCCTTGAGCTTGCGACCCAGTGGAGCGGCGAGAGAAACAACGAGCAAGTCTGCACTCGTATTCAGGGCGACGGAGACCATGCCAAAAATCAAGAATTGCAAAAAGATATGACCGAGCCGGGGTGAAATGAATTGCGGGATGAAGGAGAGAAAGAAGAGAGCAGTCTTGGGATTGAGAACTTCCGTGACGATGCCTTGACCGAAAGGGCTGCGAGAAGGGGCCAAAGTTTCGACGGGCAATTCGGCGTTGCGGGTTCGGATCATGCGAATACCAAGCCAGACGAGGTAAGCGGCGCCAGCATACTTGACTGTGTGGAATGCGACAGCGGACGCAGCGAGTATGGCGGAGACACCGAGAGCCGCGGCGAAGACGTGAAACATCCCGCCCGCAAAGGTTCCAAGCGAGGACAAAATTCCTTCGCGGCGACCACCCGCGAGCGTGCGGGCGAGGACATAGAAAATGCCGGGGCCCGGAGTCACAGCGAGAACCAGAGCTGCAATGAAAAAGAGGTAAAACCTCTGAGCGTCAAGCATACGGAAATTGTAAGGGTAAAATTAACTTTTGCAACGCTTCTACTTATTAAGTCTTCCCATACACCGGAATCGCCGCGCCGTGAATCACGCGGGCCTCTTCGGAGCAAAGAAACAGGATTACGCGCGCGATTTCTTCGGGCTTTGGCCATTTGGAGAAATCCGCTCCCGGCATGGCCTTCCGGTTCGCCGCGGTATCGATGATGCTCGGGAGCACGGAATTTACATTGATGTTATACGGCTTCACTTCGGCGGCGAGCGAATCAAACAAGGCCAGCGCGCCCGCTTTTGACGCTGCATACAGAGCGCCGCCCGCGCCGTGATCCAGCGCGGCCTTCGATGCGATGTTGACGATCCATCCGCGGTTCTGTTGGATCAGCACCGGCACGATGGCCCGCGCCAGAACAAACCCGGCCTTCAGATTAAGTTGCAGCATCTGGTCGTAAGTCCGAGAGTCCACTTCCCAGAGGTTCATTCCACCGGCGTATCCGCCGACCGTGTTCACGAGAATGTCGAGGCGCCTGTGCTTCGCCACAATGCCCGCAACGAATTGCTCGACCGCCGTTGCATCAGTCACGTCCACCGCCGCACCGTCCGGCGGCATAGCTCTGATTCGTTCCGCCGAGGAAACCAGCGCGGCAAACTCTTCCGCCCGCCGGTAAGTAGCCACCACGGCCGCGCCTGCTTCGAGAAAGGCCATGGTAACTTCGCGGCCCAGTCCGCCCGTGCCGCCAGCAACCAGGACGACTTTGTCGTGGAAGTTCATGCTGTCCTCCATTCACCTGCTACTCCATACATTTGACAACGACACGGGAATGAGAAGTCCCTGATCTGCAGGAGCGTGTGCCGAGCCGGGGGCCGGGCCTGTAGCGCCCGCCTTCAGGCGGGCATGTGCTTGAACCGGCCGTGCCCGATCATGTCAGGGCGCTACAAAATCCTACTCCCCGGTTTGCTCGAGGAGCTTTGCCACGAGGCCGGTCCACCCGGTCTGATGACTGGCGCCCAGCCCGGCTCCGGTGTCGCCATGAAAATATTCGTAAAACAAAATCAGGTCTCGCCACCAGGGATCCTTCTGAAATTTCTCAAGCGAGCCGTAGAGCGGCCGCCGTCCATTGCCATCGCGCAGAAAAATGTGCTCCAGCGATCGCGAGATTTCCGCGCTCACATCCCAGAGCGACATTTGCTGGCCGGAGCCGGAAGGACACTCCACCTTGAATCCGTCTCCGTAGTAGTGATGAAACTTTTGCAGCGATTCGATCATCAGAAAATTGGTCGGAAACCAGACAGGCCCGCGCCAATTGGAATTTCCGCCGAACGTGCCGCTCTGCGATTCAGCCGGCTCATAATCCACCCTGTATTCGCTGCCGTTGACCGCGAGGATGTACGGGTGCGCCGCGTGAAACTTCGAAAGCGCGCGAATGCCGTGCGGCGAGAAAAATTCCTCCTTATCGACCATATACCCCAGGATGCGCACCAACTGCTTGCGGTCAACCAGCGAAAGCAGCCGCCGCGGTCCGTTTGGCGACATCTGGCTGCTATCGACATGCGACGCGAAGTCCGGCATGTTGTCCAGGAACCATTGCATCCGCCGCTGAAATCCGGGCAGGCGCGCAATCGTTTCCGGCTCGAGCGTCTCGACGGCAAATAAGGGGATCAAGCCCACCATCGAGCGCACTTTCAGATAGTGCTGCTCACCGTTCGGCAAGTGAATCGCATCGTAATAAAAACCGTCCTCTTCATCCCAGAGCGCCAAACCCTCAGCGCCGTGAACATTGATCGCGTGCGCGATGTGTACAAAGTGCTCGAAAAATTTGCTCGCCACATCTTCGTAGGCTGGGTCCTCGCGCGCTAGCTCCAGTGCAATGGCCAGCATATTCAGGCAATACATCCCCATCCAACTGGTGCCGTCCGACTGCTCGAGATGCCCTCCGGTGGGCAATGGCTGCGAACGGTCGAATACCCCGATGTTGTCGAGACCCAGAAACCCGCCCTGAAATACGTTCATGCCATCTGGGTCCTTGCGATTTACCCACCATGTGAAATTCAACAGGAGTTTATGAAATACGCGTTCGAGGAAGCTCCGGTCGGCGCGCCCGCGGACGCGTTTCTCGATCTTGTAGACACGCCACGCCGCCCAGGCATGCACAGGCGGGTTGACGTCGCCGAACGCCCACTCATAGGCGGGCAATTGCCCGTTCGGGTGCATGTACCACTCGCGCAGCAGGAGGATGAGTTGTTCCTTGGCAAAATCGGGGTCCACAAGAGCCAGCGCGATGGTGTGGAACGCCAGGTCCCAGGCTGCGTACCAGGGGTATTCCCACTTGTCGGGCATCGATAGCACGTCGGCGTTGTAAAGATGCGTCCAATCGTGGTTGCGCCCCTTTTTGCGTTCGGGTGGCGGAGGCGGCTGCCCGGGGTCTCCCTCCAGCCAGGTTCGGACGTCGTAGTGATAGCACTGCTTCGACCAAAGCATTCCTGCGAGCGCCTGGCGCAGAACGTTGCGCGCGTCGCCAGAGCGCTCCTGCGGGAAACGGTGGGAGTAGAATTGATCTGCTTCTTCGCGCCGCAAGTCGAACGTCTTTTCGAACTCTTCCCCGAAAGGATTGGCCGTTTGCGCGTGGCGTGCGGGATCTGCATTTACATTCAACGCCCCGGTTTGGGCCGGTGCTTGGAGCCCGTCAGTATGAGGATCGTTGTTCGTCAGGCGCAAGCGGAGTGTTACGGACGCCCCGGGCGCGATTCGAGCGCGATAATGCGCGGCGCATTTGGTGCCCGTTTGCGCGGGATTCACGGCTCCGCGCGCGCCGTGAACCAGGAAATCGTGGAAGCTGTCCTTAACGTACGGCGTTGCATTTGGAAAGTTGAACACGCGCTGAAAATTGGTTTCGTTTTCGGTGAAAAGCATCTCCGGAGCGCCTTCGGCCAGCAGCCACCGCGTACCATACCGGCTCTCCTGCGCGGCCACGACAGCAGCGGCCGGACGGTCCCCCACTGAATAATCCTTGATGCGCCAGAGCTTGGGATGCCCGTGTTTCCCCCCGAAGGACCATATGTTCCGAAACCACATCGTGGGCAGCAGATCGAGCTGCGCTTCCTCCGGACCGCGATTCCAGGCCGTGATCTTGATCAGGATGTCTTCCGGCGCCGCCTTGGCATATTCCATAAACACGTCGAAATAGCGGTCATCATTGAACACGCCCGTGTCCAGCAACTCGTATTCCGGGTCGCGTCTTTTTCGCCTCCGATTTTCCTCGACGAGCTGCGCGTACGGGTAGGCCGCCTGGGGATATTTATACAAGTACTTCATGTAGGAATGCGTGGGCGTCGAATCGAGGTAGAAGTAGTACTCTTTTACATCTTCGCCATGGTTGCCTTCATTTCCTGTGAGGCCGAACAAGCGCTCTTTAAGGATCGGATCGCGCCCGTTCCAAAGCGCCAGCGCGAAGCATACCCGTTGGTGACGGTCGCTGATCCCCCCAATCCCGTCTTCTCCCCAGCGATACGCGCGCGAACGTGCATGGTCGTGTGGAAAATATTCCCAGGCCGTCCCATGTGGACTGTAATCTTCCCGAACCGTGCCCCATTGCCGCTCGGCAACGTAGGGTCCCCAGCGCTTCCAGTGCCGGGTGCGCTGATGCGATTCGTCCAGACGCTTCTCTTCGGGTGTCATCGCAATCTCCGCTCCGGTCCTGTGTGGGGGAGTTCGGCCGAAAGGCCCGGAAAACGATAAGTATAGTCAGAACAGGCACCGGGAGTGAAGATTAGTTGCAGAAATTGCTCATGAAAAGCAGAACCGGCTTTCGACTCAACTTGAACACACTGACCGATGGCGAAAACCCATCCGCATGCGACGACGCGGGTTACGACACAATCTTGGGTGCCGCATCCTCGCAGTTTTTGCAAGGGTGCGGTTCTTTCCTAGATTTCCAATCCGTGAGACTTGAAATGACTGACTTCAAGGGTCCGAGCACGTAGACAAAAACCCCACCCTTGCTGAAAACCGCAAGGATGGGGCACCCGCCTTGAATGCAGGTTTTAGTGGCACAGGCACTCCTGCCTGTGCGGGTTTCCGCCGTCGCAGATGCAGTCGGAGAAAAGCGCACAGCCTAAAGTGGCATTGCTACAAAAACCGCCCGAAGACTACCGTTCCCCAGTTGGTCATGTTAATATGACTATGGACGTGAAGAGGACACCATGAAGCGGATGCAAGCGAGCGCATTCAAAACAAAATGCCTGACCGTCATGAACGAAATTCAGGCAACGGGTGAGCCAGTAATTGTGACCAAGCGCGGAAAGCCGGTCGTTAAGGTCATTCCGGCTGAGCCCGAAAAGGGCGACATCTTGGGCTTTATGGCCGGTGAATTCGAGATCGTCGGCGATATCGAGTCGCCGGTAGTTCCACCCAGCCACTGGAAGATCATGAAAAAATGATCCGTCTCCGCAGCACAACCCGCTGCTTCGGCGGACCTGTCGGCCACTCGCCCGCCAAAGCAGCGCGGCGAGCGGGTAGCCGGTTCACAGGCGGCGGCCGATGATCCTCCTGGACACCCATGCGTTGATCTGGGCGGCAAGAGAGCCCGCCAAATTGTCGAAACCAGCGGCCGATGCGATCCGAACGGCCGGCGCGAATGGCGGGCTCGCCATTTCAGCTATCACACTTTGGGAGTTAGCCTGGCTGGCGACTCACGGTCGTCTCAACTTCACCGGAACAGTAGACGATTTTCTCGAAAAGCTCTCGTCACGAACTGCGATCCGCCCGATCACCCCAAGAATCGCGGTTCAAGCAAGTCAGCTTCCCGCGACGTATTCAAGGGACCCCAGTGACCGGCTGATCGGGGCCACAGCGTTGGCCGAGGGCTTCGCTTTAATCACCAAGGATAGAACGATCCGAGATTGCAAACAGATCAAGACTATTTGGTAAGGTTGCGCCACTCGTCCCGCCTCGGATTTTGGCAAGCGACTTGGCGCGGAGAGGCGGGTGCCGCATCCTTGCCGGTTTTCAGCAAGGGTGCGGTTCTTGACCGGACTTCCCTGCATCCCCCACCCCGCTCAGCGGATCTCGATGATCCGCGCCTGGCGGACGGCTTGCATTGCGCGAAGTTCGGTCAGCACTTCCGGCGGAACTTTCTGGTCCACGTTGACAATGCCCATCGCTTCGTTCGAATCCTGGACACGGCCGAGGGCGAAGTTGGCAATGTTGATTTTGTGCTGGCCAAGCAGCGTGCCGACGCGGCCGATGACGCCGGGGACGTCCTGATTGCGGATCAGGAGCAGGAAGCCCTTGAGCGGCGCTTCGATGTCGATGTTGTTCACACCCAGGACGCGCAGGACATTGTTCAGGCCGATCATGCCCAGAACGGAGGCGGGTTCCCCGGCAGTCCGCAGCGCCACACCTAGCGAATTGGTGTAGGCGGCGCGGCGCCCGCTGCGCACCTCGACTACTTCGATCCCGCGCGCCTTGGCAAAATTTCCCGCATTGATCAGGTTAATCTGGTCGGCCAGGATTTGGCTGAGGACACCTTTCAGCACTGCGTTTTTCACCAGATGCGTGTTCAGGTCCGCGAGGCCGCCGTCGTAGCTGATGGAGACTTCCGATATTGGTTTGTCGGTGAGTTGCGCAACGAATGTTCCAAGCTTTTCACCCAACTCCAGATACGGCTTGAGTTTCTTGAACTCCTCTGGCGAAACGGCTGGCATGTTGACGGCATTCCGCACCGCGCCGGTCAGGAGATAGTCGCGCAACTGTTCCGCGATGCGCGTGCCCACAACTTTTTGCGCCTCTTCCGTCGAACCAGCGATGTGCGGCGTAGCGATCACGTTAGGATGCTTCGTCAAGCGCGGGTCCGCCGGGGGCTCGGCTTCGA
>Ga0137412_10003052_pt1 | contig 13368 bp, 13 predicted proteins | sample CZODoug2_1_16fun_FD_122160 | JGI IMG/M metagenome (GOLD analysis project Ga0137412, IMG submission 122160) | Vadose zone soil fungal communities from Angelo Coast Range Reserve, California, USA - CZODoug2_1_16fungal (Hybrid Assembly) | ecosystem: Environmental > Terrestrial > Soil > Vadose zone... | reverse complement strand
ACCATGCCGCGAATCGCCGCCTGCAGCAGCTGGTGATCGTCCACGGGATTCACGTAGTCATGCTTCACGCGCTCCAGGACGTCGGCCAGCATGCGGGCGTCCTGCCAGGGCAGGTCGCTGCGCGGCGCCGCAGCCTTATCGGCGAGCACCCCGCCGGCCAGCCCAAGCAGCAGGCCTGCGCCCACACCGACACCCAACAGCAAGATATGGCGGGATTTCGTAGTCATCGGACGGCAGCATACGTGCGGCAGCGACTCGCCGCTAGCCGCCGAACGCCGCCGTTTTCCCTACCGAGGGATCGAACAGGCCGGTGGACGTGGCAAAGCACGCGTACAGCGGCAAGTCGTGAATGACATCGTCCAGCGCCAATGGTTTACCGATGAAAAAGCCCTGGCCAAAGTCGACGCCGAGTTGTGCGGCGCGCGCACGGATCGCGTCGGTCTCGACGTGCCCGGCCACGGTGTCCAGGCCAAAGACGCTGGCCAGCTTGGCGATGGCCAAGACCATGGATTGCGATTTGGGGTTGTCGAGAAGATCGCGGCTGAAGCTGCCGTCGATTTTGATGCATGACACCGGCAGCGAATTCAAATGCGCAAGGGATCCCAGGCCGCGGCCGAAGTTGTCGAGGGCGAAGGAGACTCCCTGTTCGCGCAGCCGGCACATGAATGGCGCTATGGTGCGGAGGTGCGCGCTCGCGGCCTCCTCGGGGAATTCAAATCCGAGGGTTCCGGGTTCGATGCGGCTCTTGCGCACGAGGTCCTCCAGCATTCGCCAGAATTCCCCGTCGGCGAGCGAGGCCGCCGACAGATTGAGGGAGAATTTCGCCGGGTGCTGCCGCAGCAGATGACGGCAAGCCGCGAGCCGCTCGATCGCCTGCTCGGTGACCCAACGGTCGATACTGCGCGCCAGATCCTGACTCGCGGCGGCGCCCGCCAGCTTCTCGAAGCCCAGCCGGGTGCCATCCGCCGCACGCATGCGCAATAGAATCTCGAAACGCGGATCGGCAGGCGCCGAACTCAACGGTAAAATCGGCTGCGCCAGAAGTTCGAAGGACTCGGTCGCGAGGGCCGCGCCCGCTTGCGCGGCAAGGCTCGGCGTGGAGCGATTGGCCGCGGAATTGCGCTCAATGCCGTAGAAGACTTCGACTCGATTTCGGCCGCGTTCCTTGGCCGTCCGGCAAGCGAGTTCCGCCCCGGCCATCGCGTCGGCCAGGCATCGATCGCGGTCGCCGAGACGCGCGACCCCGATGCTCAAGGACACGAGCAACGGCTTGTCGCCGCGCGCGGCGCTTAAGGGGATGGCTGCGCTGCGCAGCTCTTCGGCAATCCGGGCCGCGGGCTCGATGCCGCAGCCCGGCACCAACATGCAGAAGCGATCGCCGCCCAGGCGCGCGAGCAGCGAGCCTTCGCGAACCCGCCGGGACATCAGGTTGGCGACGGCCCGAATGACCTCGTCGCCAACATGCATTCCGTGATTTTCATTGACCACGTTCAATTGGTCGATATCGACGTAGAGCAAACCGTGAGGGCTGACGCCGGAGCCTTGGGCGGCGAACTGCGCCGCGGTTTGAGACTCGAACGCCGCCGCCGTGAGCAGTCCGGTCGCGGGATCGAAGCTCGAGCGAATGATCTCCGCCGCCTTGCGCGCCAGCAATTCCAAGGCTTCGGCATCGCGCAGCTGAAAGTCGCCGTCGGTGTCCGCGCGGAACACGGCCAGCGCGCCGATGACCCGGGTCTCGTCGCGGATGGGAGTCGAGAGGGCCTTGTATGGCATCGCAGCATTGATGCCGTCGAGTGCGAAACGGTTGGCGACCAAGGTGCGGCCGTGCAGCTGGGCGCGGGTCATGAGGTGGCGATGCATTTGCGCCAGTACCTCGCTCTCGATGCCCGCCGGTTGGCCGGATCGCTTGCGGCAAATCGTCAAATTTCGGTCCGGCAAGAGAATTGCCGCGACCACACCCGCGAGCTGGTCGTTCGCGAGTGCCGGAATTTGTCCAAGGGACTCCAAGCCGTGCGTGGCGGCCTGAGCGGCGGCGCGTGCCGCCAGCTCGCTCTGCAAGCAGTCGAGAGCAGGCTTGATCGCTAAGTGGACTGCGCGCAGGTCGAGGCGCGCCTCAGTCTCGGGCAGCGAGACGACGACGAGGCCCAACAACTCGCCGAGCGCGCCGCGAATGCGGAATCCATAGCGCGACTCGCCGCCGTCTCCGGCCTCCACCAGGCCGTCGATTTCGCTCGGACGGCTGCGCGAATCGAGCAGGAGAGAAAGCGCGGTCCGCGACCGGGATGCGTTCGCGGGATCGCTCGACCAGCACGAGGCGCCGTCGGCGCTCGCGAACAGGATGTGGCTGATACTTGGACTCAAGCGCGCCAGCAGTTGCGCGTACGATGTCCAGGTTTCGAGCGGAGCTGCCATCTGTTCCAGAATCCGACAAATTCCGCGGGGAATCCAGGAAGCGATCGACACTTCAGAAGTGAAATGACCATCGGTAGTGGAATCACCGTCGGTAGTGGAATCACCGTCGGTAGTGGAATCACCATCGGTGCGCAGGCGTGATACGACATAACACCCGCGCCGATGACGCCGCGCCCGCGGCCGCAGCGCTGCCGTTCAAGGATTGGTCTTTCCGTTCAAGGACTGGCCTTCAGCCACACCTTGGGATCTTGGGGTTTGCGGCCTTCCCGAATTTCAAAATAGAGCTGCGGAGGGCCGCCGGCATCGCTCAAGGCCGCGATCACATCGCCCGGCGCGACCCAGTCGCCGACCGATTTGTACAACACCTCCGCGTGGCCGTACAGGGTCATATAGCCGCCGCTGTGACCGATGATGAGCAATAGTCCGAGGCCTTGCAGCCAATCGGCATACACGACGCGGCCAAAGTAGGGAGCGCGCACCTTGGCGCCGCGCGCCGCTTCAATCATTTCGCCGTTCCAGCGCATACCGGGCGCGGAATTGACGTGCTGCTGCTGATAATGCGCGGTCACTCTTCCCTGCACCGGCCACGGCAGCTTGCCGCGCATGCGGTCGAAACTCTGCGTCGCGTCCACCGGAAAATCCTGCATCACTCGCGCGAGGTCCGCCACCAAGGACTCGACCGCCTGTTCCTCGCGCTTCAGATTCGCGAGCTCTTGATTGCCGCTCGCAACCTGCTTGGTGAGCGCCGCCAGCGCGTCGGCGCGATCGGCGCGCGCATGTTGCAGGCCGGCCATCTCCCGACTCGCATCATTCTCCAGCGTCTTGAGCTGTGCGCTCTGTTGTTCGATGTCGGCGGCCAGCTGCTGCAGGCGAAGCACTTGACTCTGAATGGCGTCGATTTTACCGCTGCGTTCCCGGGCGAAATATCCGTAGTAAGCGAGCGTACGGCCGAGGCTTGCGGGATTGCTCTGGTTCAACATCAGTCTGAGTTGCTCCTGCCGGCCGATCATGTAGGCCGCCCGCACTTGCCGGCCCAACACGGCCCGCTCCGCCTGCAGCGCATTCTGGGCGCGCCCCTGCTGGGCGCGCAGCTCCGCACGGTGCCGCTCCACGCCGGCCTCTGCAGCACGCAATGTCTCGAGCCGTTGCCGCTTGGCGGTAATGGCGAGTTCCGCGTCGCGGAGCCGCGCGCTCAATGCATCGCGTTGCTTGAGCTCGTCGCCGAGACGGTTGGTGAGATCTGCTATGCGCGCGCGCACCGCGGCGAGTTTGGCCTTGGCGAGCTCAGGGTTCGCGGGTTCGGGCGCCGCCCAAGCGCCGGCGCAATACAGAACCCACGCGAGGGCGACGCAGGAGTGTTTCAGGCGGCGGCTATTGATGGAGTTCATGTAGGGATGGCAAGCATACAAGCCTTCTGCCCGCTGCTATACTTGGCGGCCCGAAAAACCTATTGTGCGAGCCGCATGCAGCGATTGTTCGAGTTCATTGGCCATCATCCTTACTTGGCGAGCGGCGCGGTCCTGGCCGCCGTCGTCGTGGCGTTTTACGAGATTCGGGAACGCATACAGGCGTTTGCCGCGCTGAGTTCGATGCAAGCCGTACGCCTCATGAATCAAGGGGCTCTGGTCATCGACCTGCGCAGCAAGGAAGCCTACGACGCGGGGCACATCGGCGAAGCGCGCAACGTGCCCGTGGCGGAACTCGCGGCGCAGGCCGACGCCTTGAAAAAATGGCGCGACAAGAACGTGATCACGTATTGTGACAGCGGCGTGAATGGCGCGAGCGGCGCACGCACGCTGATGAAGCTCGGCTTCACCAAGGTGTTCAATTTGCATGGCGGCCTGAGTGCCTGGGTGAAAGACAACTTACCGTTGGCGAAGACCTCGCAGGGCGGCAAGGGAAGCTCGAAATGAGCCAGCCCGCCGTGACGCTGTACGTATCGGATTGGTGTCCGTACTGCCAGCGGGCCAAGGGGCTGTTGACTCAGAAGCAGGTCGCTTTCAGCGAAATCAATGTCGAGGATGACGCGAAGCTGCGCGAGGAAATGATTGCTCGCAGCAGTCAGCGCACGGTTCCGCAGATTTTCATCGGCGACAAGCACGTCGGCGGCTGCGACGATCTTTTCGAACTCGATCGCAGTGGTGAACTCGATCGATTAATTCAGGGGGCTTGATGAACGACGTTATGACACCAGCGGGGCCAGAGGCCAATATCGGCGGCGTGCAAGTAAGCCTGCAGAGCGTTTACTTGAAGGACTGCTCCTATGAATCGCCGAACGGGCCGCGGCTGCCGAACAACCAAGGTTGGGAGCCGAAATTTCAGCTCAATATGAACACCTCGGCGGAAGAGCTTGCGGCGGATGTCCGCGAAGTACTCTTGACCATCACGCTCGAGGCGAAGCACGGCGATGCGACGCTGTACTTGGTCGAGGTGAAGCAGGCGGGAGTGTTCTCGATCGCCGGCGCATCGACCGAGGATTTGAAGCGCCTGATCGGCAGCTTCTGTCCCAGTGTCTTGTTTCCCTACGCCCGCGAAGTAATTTCGGATTTGATCGTCAAAGGTGGATTCCCGAACTTCCTCCTGCCGCTGGTCAACTTCGATGCCTTGTTCGCGCAGGCGTCGGAAACGCCGCAAACCGGTCTCGTCAACTAAGAGGGTCTGGGAGATGCCGCGCCCAAGCGCCGAACCGATGACGGTCATCGGCGCCGGCTCTTGGGGCACGGCACTCGCCATTCAACTGGCCCGCGAAGGCCATCCAACGCAGCTGTGGGGGCGCGATGGCGCGCAGCTCGATGCCATGCGCCGCGCGCGGCGCAATGTGCGTTATTTGCCGGACGCGGGATTCCCCGTCGCTTTGCAGATCGCCGACGACCTGCGCCGGGCGCTCGAGTCTGCGCGCGATGCACTGATCGCTGTGCCGTCAGACGAAACGCCGCGCATCCAGGAGTGCCATATCCTGATAGGCCACGCACTTTGCGATGCGGTTGAGCACGCCATAGCCACTAGTCAAGCGAATTCCGGGTTTCACGCGACAATCAAGAGTTAGCCAATAGAATCGGCGCTGCGCAAGGAAGATCAGAACTGTCGGGGATTCTGAAAGAAGGCGATACCCGACGTTAACAGGCGCCATCCCCGTTGAAAACCGCGCGCGGAGTCGCGAAAAGAATTTTCAGGTCGAGCCAAAGCGACCAGGTTTGGCAATATCGCAGGTCCAGCCTAACCATTTCGTCAAACAACATGCGGTTACGTCCGCTCACCTGCCACAGGCCGGTTACTCCAGGTTTCACTTCCAACACTCTGCGACGATGCCAAATGTCATAGACTTCGAACTCGTAAGGGACAGGCGGACGCGGACCGACAAGCGACATATCCCCTCGCAGGACGTTCCAGAATTGGGGAAGTTCGTCCAGGCTGGTCTTTCGCAGGAAGCGGCCAATGGAAGTCACCCGCGGGTCGTCGATCAGCTTGTAGACTGGTTTCTCGCACTTTTCCGATTTGTCTAGTCCGTCTTTGCCGGCAATAAATTGCTGGACGTATTCCTGATGAATCTTGGGGTCGTTATTGGTGTACATCGTTCGAAACTTCATGCATTTAAATCGCGCGCCAAGCTGGCCCAGGCGTTCTTGCTCATAGACTACGGGACCCTTGGAGGTGAGCTTAATGATGGCAGCAATCGCCGCCAGCAAAGGCGACAACACGAACAGCAAAGCTCCGCTGCCCGCAATGTCCATAACGCGCTTGATCACCAGAGGCAGGCGCTTTCGCGAAACTTTCCTCTTGAGATCGGGGTAGAGTTTCGAATCCACCGTCCAGCCCGTGTGATCCTTGTCCCAACTTTCCGGAAACAAATGCATGGAAATGGCGATTTTAGCCGCGGGTCCCTGACCCAAATGTCTAATCAGCGCGGATTCGATCTTGGACCGGAGAGTCTCGGTGATCGGTTGTTCTCCATCCGTGTTAACTTCCGTGAATATGACTCCCAGAATAACGTCTTTCTTGTACCAGCCAACGAGGTCGGTCTCCCTCTTGCAATCGAGAATCACTTCGACTGCCCGCCCCAGAATTTCCGCCGGTATGCCATTCTCCAGGTTCGCGTCAAGCAACATGAGGACAAACGGATTGCGGGAACGTTCCGCGCGCCGACGCTCATGCGTCAGCAAGGAATGAAAGACGCGCTCGCCCAGGGCGGCCTCGTTCGGGGTCGGGGTGACATCCATACTTTGGGAATACCCGGATGCAGATTCCTTATGCGAATCTTGGATCGCCGGGTCTGCAACTCTTGGATAGCTATTTCCCATTTGTGCTCCTGCCAGATTCACAATACGGTGGAGATTCCCCTAATTGATTTTGGGGGAGGTCAAGACAACAATGCAAATTGTTGCCTCGTAGTTGGATATGCGCCGATCTTAGCTGCCACCTAGGCTAAGTCTTTTATTTACAATGCGCATTCGAATTAGCTTGCGAACCCCCACCTTTTTTTGCGCTTTTCTGGCGCAGTTTGACGACCGCGACTGGAATAGTACGCAAAGTGATGGGCAATCAGCCTGCCAGACTATTTAAAGTTTCGAGAGGGCCAATTATACGCATCTTGTTGACAATACACTGGTTAATAGAATGTTTCGGGAGGGCTGGGGGCTCCTAGTGTTCCAACTTTCCGATTTTGAGTCAAACAGGGAAAACTATTGCAGTCTTGTTCTATCGTGTTTCCAAATCCTTGCGTGACAAGGGTAACGCTGTTCCAGACTGGTAGCTTGCAGGATGCTGTGGAATACGGAACGGAGCAAGCTATAGGGCGAGGGCGGCAGCGGCCATTTCAGGTCTCCCGAAACTCATATATTCGAAACCCAGCGCCTTCATTTCCGCCGGCCGCAGCATGTTCCTCCCGTCAACTACCAGAGGGCGAGCCATCTCGCTGCGCACGCGCCTCCAGTCCAGGCGCCGGTACTGTTCCCACTCGGTCAGCACCAGCAGGGCGTCAGCTCCACGCGCCACTTCATACGGGTCCGCAGAGTAATTCAATTGGGGAAATACCCCTCGCGCGCGCTCCATCGCTTCGGGATCTGTTGCTCGCACCACCGCGCCTTCGGACAGCAGACGCCGGATCACTTCAATTGCCGGCGCCAGACGAATGTCGTCGGTGTTCGGCTTAAACGCAATTCCCAGCACCCCAATCTGTTTCCCTTTCATTACCCACAGCGCCTTTTTGACCTTGTCCAGCAACAGATCCACGCGCTGTCGATTCACCCGTTCGGCTTCCTTCAGCAAGCCGAAATCCACCCCGGCCCGATCCGCCAGCTTGATGAACGCCTGTATATCTTTAGGTAAACAGAATCCGCCGAAGCCCAGTCCGGCCTTCAAGAATTGCCCGCCAATCCGCGGGTCCAGACCCACCGCGCGCGTTACTTCTTCCACGTTTCCGCCCAGCCGCTCGCACAAATCCGCCAAGACATTGGCGTACGAAATCTTCAGCCCGAGAAAGGAGTTTGACGCGTGCTTGATCAATTCCGCGCTCGCGATCGTCGTCACCACAAAATCGGGCGTCGCCGCAGGAGGACAATTCGGCTGGTGTACGGGGCACCGGAAATTCCCCTCCAGAATCGGCTTGTACAATTCCTGCAGCTCCTGCTCGCTCTCCTTCTCCTCGACTCCGATCACGATACGGTCCGGGTGAAAAAAATCCTGCACCGCCGTCCCTTCACGCAAAAATTCCGGATTGGATGCCACGCGGAACTTCGCGCCCGCGCTGCTCGCATACGTCCGCAGCGCCCGCTTCAATTGCTCCCCCGTATGCGCCGGCACGGTGCTTTTCTCGATCACCAACTTCGGCGTCCGCGATTCTTGCGCGATCATTCGCGCGACGCTATCGATCGCCGATAAATCCGCTTCCCCGGTATCCGTCGGCGGCGTCCCCACGCAGATGAACACCACGTCCGACTCTCGGACTGCTTCCCCGCCATTTGCCGTAAACCGCAAACGCCCTTCAAGCACCACGCTCTGTAGCACCGTGTCTAGATTCGGTTCGTAGATCGGTATCTTTCCCCCCTGCAGAGAGGCGATTTTCGATGCGTCGTTGTCGGTTGCGATCACTTCATGCCCCGCCTCCGCCAGACAACACCCTGATACCAAACCCACATACCCGCATCCGATCACAGCTAATTTCACGACTGTTCTCCTCTGCCGTTTCCGTTCCTTGCCATTCCACAACGGCCAGACTCCGATTTTCGCTCATTCCCATCGGCAACAAAAGCTGCTTTCCATTTTGCGTCGCGCTCTGAGCACTTCCTCACGTCTTTGTTGAGAAGAACTTATTCCGCCGGATACCCTTGCGGATACCGAAGCCGCCATTGCCACGCGGAGCGAATGATCGATTGCAAATCGGACAAACGCGGTTCCCACTCGAGAACGGCCTTGGCCCTCGAAGGATCGGCGATCAATCTTGCAGGATCGCCGGGGCGCGGCGGTTCCATCTGGACCGGAATTTCCCTTTCAGTAATCTCACGCGCGCGCTGGATTACTTCGAGAACCGAATAGCCGTGTCCTGTTCCCAGATTTAGAAAATCGGACAAACCTCCCCGGCGAAGATATTCCAGGGCGCGAATATGCGCGTCGGCCAAATCGACGACGTGAATGTAGTCGCGAATGGGAGTGCCGTCGGGGGTCGGATAATTGTTGCCGAATACGCGGATGGTTTGCTGATGCCCCAGCGCCGCGGAGAGAACGTTGGGAATGAGGTGCGACTCTGGGCGGTGATCCTCGCCGCATTTTTCCGAAGCTCCGGCAGCGTTGAAGTAGCGCAAGGCGGCAAATTTCAGTCCGTAAGCGGCGTCGTATGATTCGAGCAAACGCTCCATGAGAAATTTAGACCAGCCGTAAGGATTCTTCGGCCATTTCGGGCTCTGTTCGACGATCGGAATCTGCTCGGGATCGCCATAGATTGCCGCGGTGGAAGAAAACACGATGCGGCGCACGCCCTCCTGTACAAGCGTGCCGAGAAATGCAATTCCTTGCGCGACATTGTTTTCAAAATATTTGGCGGGATCTTTGACGGATTCGCCGACTTCAATCAGTGCGGCGAAATGGATGCAGGATTCCAGATCCTGTTCGCGGGCGATGCGCGCCACGAGTTCCCGATCGCCAACCTTCCCGTGATAGAGCGGAATGTCGTGGTCCAGCGACGCGCGGTGGCCCCGCGCCAAATCATCGAGCACGACAACTCGCTCGCCCGATGCCCGCAGCCGTTCGACCGTCACGCTGCCGATGTAACCAGTGCCTCCGGTTACAAGGATTGCCATGAATTTCCTCGGTTCAGCATTCCTTCGGAAACCTCAAGTAAAATCCATCGTTTGAAAAAAGTTTGTCGTCCTTGCATCGCGCTTGGAGTTTACCTCAAAATAATTAAGCGGCTTGCGCGTTTTTGCGCGGACTCCAAGTTGCCGACCCGCCAAAGCAGCCCTATGGCGACGGCGCGTAGAGCCCGCACTCGCAAGAAACCTATGGACAGCGGCACGCCAGCGGCGAGAAGATCGCGAACGCGGGAATGAAGGGAGAGCGTCATGCCACACGCGACGGAAGAAAATCTGACCGATCTCGCACTGAAGCAATGGGAAATGTGTCATTCGCCGCGCCTCCGTCAAATTATGCAATCTCTGGTTAAGCACTTGCATGGTTTTGTCCGCGAGGTGGACCTCACGCAAGAAGAATGGCTGATGGCTGCGAACTGGCTCGCCAGAACCGGCAAGCTATCCTCCGAAAAGCGGCACGAATTCATTCTTTTCTCCGATGTGCTTGGCGTCAGCATGCTGGTGGACGCGATCAATCACCGGTTTCCCACCGGCTCCACGCCTTCGACTGTTATGGGCCCTTTTCACATCGACGGCTCTCCGGAGATGCCGATGGGCGCCGATTTGGCGGAAGGGCTCAGCGGAGAACTATGCTTTCTAGTTGGCACGATTCGTGACTTAGTCGGGAATCCGGTCGCGGATGCGCATCTGGATATCTGGCAGGCTGACGCGGACGGCATGTACGAATCGCAACTTGGGTCGGAAGAGCCATTGCTGCGCGCGATTTTTCACACGGGAACAGACGGAAAATATTTGATCCGGACAATCGCCCCGCCCGGCTATTCCATTCCCATGGACGGCACGGTGGGCGATTTGCTGAGAGAAACGAACATTTCTCATTTTCGGCCCGCTCACATTCATTTTTTGATTACGGCGCCAGGATACGAAACGCTCATCACGCACCTGTTCAAAAAGGATGCGCGGTACATCGATTCCGATGTCGTGTTTGGCGTGAAAGAAAAGCTCATCGTGGAATTCAAGAAGCATCCGGCTGGCAAGACTCCGACCGGAGACATTTCGGACAAGCCATTTGTGGTTGTGAATTACGATTTCGTGTTAAGTAGATCGAAACGTTAGAGAAATGCGCGCGCGTGTCTGTTTCGCTCAAAGCTAAACCAGCGGTTTGCACATCAAGATAAAATGGACGGGCATTTTGGTGGGTGTGGGATCGTCGTACGGAGCGGTGCTGGTTTCCACGTATCCCCACCGGCGATACAGCGCGTGAAGTTCCGGGCGAACGCTCACGATTTTCAAATCGCTAAACTTGCAACCTGCGTCCCGAAAATATTTTTCGGCGGCGTTGGTAAGCCCGCGGCCGATGCCCATATTCTGGCGCGACGGGTCGATCGACAACATCCCGAAATAACCGCGCTCCCCACGCAGTTCCGCATAGATTACGCCCGCAAGGGTTGAGCCGCCTTCGGCCAGCAGGAACTTTCCTTTTTCCATCAGGGTGCGGATCGTCGCGGGATTGGTGCGATCGCGCTCGATGAAGAATTGCTCGACGAGAAATGCGGCGTTAATCAGGCGGGCAATAGCTTCCGCGTCGTTTGGCTGGGCGTCTCGAAAAGAAATCATCGCAATTGTTCCTTCATAGCGGCAATGGAGATCGTTTTCCCACTCCGGGCTGAGCTTTTCTTTGCCCACCCTAGCAAGTCACATTTTACTCCGATTGTGGAACCTTTCGCCTTCCCGTGGGGAATATGAAATGGACATGGAGACGCGGGACATTTTATGGAGACGTCGTCTCATTTTAAACAACAAGCAATTTGTGAGGGAGGAATTCCGATCATGCGAACGCAACTCAAGTATTTCCGGATTTTGGCGTTAATTCTAGAGCGTATTGCACAACCCGGCTAAGTTATTGATTCCATTGGGCAGAAATGGGTTATGCAACAGCTTCAGTCATTCCATTCCTGGCGGCGGGCGCTCGTGCCGCTCAGCCACAAGGCGGCGAAGGAGGCCGTCGGGGGCCAATGTCTCCCGACGATCGTTTGAAGCAGATGACGAAAAATTTCAGCCTGACGGCCGACCAGCAGGCGAAAATCAAACCGGTCCTTGTGGATGCGCAAAAAAAGATGGAGGACGCGAGAAACAATTCGAGCGGCGACAGGCAAGCCATGCGCGGCAAAATAATGCAAATCATGCAGGACACAAACTCTCAGGTTCGCAGCCAGCTCGACGACAAACAAAAAGAAAAGTTCGACAAGCTGGAACAGGAGCGGATGCAGAAAATGCAGGATCGTCGCCGCGGCGGATCGGGAAAAGCGGACGGCGAAAAATCAGGCGGGGCACCACCTCCGCAGAATTAGCGCGGCGTTTCAAATAACAAGATTTCATGGCCCTCGGAATGACAACGCGATTTATTTTCCACGTAGCCGGTTCAGAAACCATAGAGCTCAGCGGGATTATCGACCAGGATCGTCTTTCGCAAGGCAGGATCAGGCGCCCAAGTGGCGAGCAGATTCAAAACACGGCCATCATCAATCTGGAAGAACGGCGTAATTTCAGAGTTGTTTCGTCCGGGAACCGGAAGTCCCGGGTGCGGCCAGTCGCTTCCCCAAAGGATGCGGCGCGGGTTCGCGGCGATAAGCGCCTTGGCCACTGGCGCAACGTCACTGTAGTCCGGCAGCTCCGAACTGCGATAGGGCGCAGAAATTTTGACGTAAACCTTTCCCATTTTAAGGAGATTCAACAAAGTTTCGAATCCGGGCTGACTGGTTCCCAGGGCTGCCTTCACCCCTCCAAAGTGATCAAACACCACGGGCATCGGCGCTGCCGCGATCTGATCCTTCATGCCCTCAATTACCGGCAGACGCGTGTAAATCTGAACGTGCCATTTGCCGCCCTTGACTCGGTCGACCGCCGCTTGAAAGCGCTGGCGGCCAAGTGCGGGATCGGTCTGGCCGGCGGTTTCGAGATTCAACCGGATGCCGCGAATGCCGGCGCGATTCATGTCGGCGAGCGCGGAATCAGGCGTCTTCACATCGATCACTGCGACGCCGCGGGCGCGCGCGCCAAGCTGCTTCATGGCGTCAAGCGCACCGGAGTTGTCCGTCGCATATACGGTCGTTTGCACGACGATCACGCGGTCCATATGCAGCGCCCGGTGCAGCGAGCGAAGTTCTTCCACGGAAACCGGCTCCGGCGTATAAGGACGCGTAGGCGCAAAAGGAAAATGCTGCGGATCGAACGTGTGCACGTGGCAATCGCATGCGCCTTCGGGCACCTGGAAATTTACCGGAGTGGAAGGCTGGGAAGCGCTGGCGGAAGCAGTTCCTTGTCCGCCGAAAAATAATCCCGCACCTGCAACAGCCCCTCCCAGTAAAACGTCCCGTCGGTTTAACATCGGCAATTCTCCAATGGATTCAGGCTCCGCCTGCTCGCGCTGACGCAGGCCAATTTAGGCCGCCAAAAATAATCTTGATCCGAGAGTGTAACCCGAAGCCGCCGGTTCGGCGTCGAATGATTTTTTGCGTGCGCGAGATCTATTTAGAACACGCAATAAAAAGTCGATATGTTAATTCGCAAATCGTGTTGTGGCACTTTTCGCCGCTCGAAAATGCGCTCACTTCGTCGCGCCAACGGCGCGGAGGATTCCTGCGCTCCCACAGGG